>Ga0137442_1000012_pt1 | contig 149922 bp, 127 predicted proteins | sample EasRivERMGT266_2_FD_102329 | JGI IMG/M metagenome (GOLD analysis project Ga0137442, IMG submission 102329) | Soil microbial communities from meander-bound floodplain in the East River, Colorado, USA - East River MetaG ERMGT266_2 | ecosystem: Environmental > Terrestrial > Soil > Floodplain ... | reverse complement strand
GAAGGTTCGCTGGACGCTGCGAATATTTTGAAGCCGGCGCTTTCGCGCGGCGAGATTCAATGCATTGGCGCCACTACGCCCGCCGAGTTTCGCAAATCAATCGAAAAAGATCGTTCGTTGGAGCGACGCTTCCAGGCCGTCAAGGTGCCGCCCCCCTCGGAAGAGGAAGCGATCAAGATCCTCGAGGGTGTGCGCGAGCGCTACGAGAGTTTTCATCAGGTGCGTTACACCCAGGAAGCCCTGGAAGCCGCGGTGATTCAATCCACCCGCTACATTCCGGATCGTTTTCTGCCTGACAAAGCGATCGATGTGATTGACGAAGCCGGAGCGCGCATTAAGCTACGCGTCAGAGCTGAGCAGGGGAACCTGGATGCGCTCACGGCTTCTTTGACCGAGTGGGAGCGCGCCACCTATGGCCGTGCCCAGGCGCCGATCGAAGACGAGGAAGACGCGATTGTGATGGCTGAGGTCACCCGGGCCGATGTGGAAGACGTAATTGCTCGCTGGACCGGGATTCCGATTACTTCGCTAAAAGAAGGAGAATCGCAAAAGCTTCTACGGATCGAGGCTGAGTTGCACAAGCGCGTGATTTCTCAGCGGCCGGCAATCTCGGCGCTGGCCCGGGCCATCCGGCGTTCACGCGCCGGTCTGAAGAATCCGCGCCGTCCGGTCGGCTCGTTTCTTTTCCTGGGACCTACCGGCGTGGGAAAAACTGAAGTGGCCCGCCAGTTGGCGCAATTCCTGTTCGGAACTGAGCGATCGATGATTCGCTTTGACATGTCCGAGTTCATGGAGAAGCATTCGGTGTCGAAGTTGATTGGCTCGCCGCCGGGTTATGTGGGACACGAAGAGGGCGGCCAGTTGACTGAACGGGTGAAGCGTTCTCCTTATGCAGTGCTGTTGTTTGATGAAATAGAAAAAGCGCACCCGGACATCTTCAACGTGCTGTTGCAGGTTTTCGAAGACGGCATCCTCACGGATGCCCTGGGGAACACGATCGACTTCAAGAACGCGATCATTATCATGACTTCGAATATCGGCGCGCGCTTTATTATGAAAAAGGGCGCCATGGGTTTCCAGGGCTCGGCTGATATCTCGCGCACCAAGTTGGAAGAGATGGTAATGACCGCCGTTCGACAGACTTTCAATCCGGAGTTTGTTAACCGGCTGGACGAGATCATTATCTTTGACGAGTTGGGCGACGAAGAATTGCTGGACGTCCTGCAGTTGCAGGTCGATCAGATCAACAGCACGATGTCCAATCATGGCTTTATCGTGCGTCTGTCCGATGATGCGAAGCGCTGGGTCGTGAATAAGACCTGCGCCGATCGTTCATATGGCGCGCGCCCATTGCGCCGGGCCCTGCAAAAGCACGTGGAAGATCCCCTCTCCGAAGCTTTGATCCAGGGGCACCTGGGCGAGGCTTCCCTGGTTGAGATGTTTGTAGATGGTGAAGAGCTTAACTTCCGCTCGATCACGATCGATGAAACCGGGCTTGAGCAGACGAGTGATCTGCTGCTCACCCCCTGAGCGCGGCTTTCAAATCTCGCTTACGAATCAGATTATTTCACGCTTCTCGCCTGCCGTTTTGGACTTTCGCTTCATTTTCCCGGTATAATGCGCCACTTTGCTAAATCGGAAACTGGCAACGGGCTGAGGCTGCGGTGAATCAAAGTGGCTCCCCAGATCGCGCAACTGCGGCGAGTTTGTGTTACGGTTTTCCTGAAGTAAGCGCTTAACTTTTCATAGGCTGAGTAAAGTCCCCGAGAGAAACCTCTAAGGGAACCGTCCTTATGCACTCTTATCGCGTCGGTTGGCTCGCTGTGCTGAGCATCGTCATTGCCACCTCGTCTCTTTTCATCCCTGGTCGTGTGTGTGCCCAGCAGCCACAGCAGAAGCTGGTCGAGGAGGTCGACATCATCGGCAACCGCCGGCTGCGCAAAGACGACATCATCTATTACATTCAGACCCGGCCGGGTGACCCGTACAATCCCGCACAAGTCTCGCGCGACCTGCAGACAATCCTGTCGCTCGGCTTCTTCGACAAGGTAGAGACGCGCGTGGACGTCGGAGACGCGCCTCGCGGCGGTTTGATAGTGACCTTTCACGTCAAAGAACTGCCGATCATTCGGGATATCCAGTTTGAAGGACTCAAGAGTGTTTCCGAGTCTGAAGTACTGAAGACCTTTCGCGAGCGACGCGTCGGAGTTTCAAAAGAAGCTATCTACGATCCGGTTAAGGTACGCAACGGAATCCGCGTGCTGAAAGAAATGCTGGCGGCCAAGGGCCATCCCAACGCGACCATCGCCGAAGATAGAGAGGCAGTGTCGGCAACTTCGATAGCGATCACCTTTCAGGTGAATGAAGGCCCGCGCGTGCGCGTGGCTGAGATCGAGTTCGAAGGCAGCAAGGTTTTTAAGAGCGGCAAGCTTAAGGGTCAAATGAAGTATGTCAAAGAAGCGGGATTGATCTCTCGCTTCAAGGAACAGGACATTCTGGATCGCGACAAGCTGGATTACGATTTGCACCGCGTCGACAACTACATGCGCTCGAAGGGTTATTTGCAGTCGCGTCACGGCGAGCCTCGCATCACGGACCTGGGAAAGCGCCGCACTGGTTTCCCAATTCTGCCGCTGCCGTTTATTTCCTCGGTTGATGACACGCTGAAGATTACGGTCCCGATCAGCGACGGAAAGCTTTTTCGGCTCGGCGAAATGAAGATCGAGGGGAATTCAATTTTCTCTGAACAGGTGATCAAAGCGGTCATTGGCCTGAGCAAGGGTGACATCGCGAACGGCGAGGCGATCAGCAAGGCTTTATACGAAAACCTTAAGAAGGCCTATGGCGCTCAGGGATTCATTCAATACACGGCCGAGGTGACGCCGACTTACAAAGATAATCCGCAGAATCCAAACGAAGGCATCGCCGATTTCGCGGTCACCATTGACGAAGGCAAGCAGTTTACCCTGCGCCGCCTGGAGTTCACGGGCAATACTTTTACGCGGGACAACGTGTTGCGCCGCGAAGTATTGATGAACGAAGGCGACATCTACAACCAGAACCTGTTTGAGTATTCAATCACGCGTTTGAACCAGCTCGGTTACTTCAATCCGATTGATAAGGATAAGGACGCGGACTATCGCACTAACGAAGAAGAAGGATTGGTAGACGTCACCGTAAAGGTGGCAGAGAAGGGCCGCCAGCAGATTTCCTTTAACGGGGGCATTTCGGGCATTGGCGGATCTTTCTTCGGGCTCGAGTATTCAACCAACAACCTGTTCGGGCGCGGCGAGGTCCTTTCTCTCAACCTGGCCGCCGGTAATCGCCAGCGCTCGTTCACGTTTTCCTTTACCGAGCCGTACATAAGAAATCGACCGATTACCGCGGGTTTTACCGTGTTTGCCTACTCGCAACAGTTCTTCGGCGAAGGAACATTCCTTTCGCAGAACACCGAGGCGCAAATTGGAGCGTTGGGACCCCTGGGTGTGCAGAACACCAACGAAGAAAATCTTTTCACTCGGAAGTCGCTGGGCGCTTCGATCTTTGCCAGCGCACCCTTGTCCGAGCTTTATCGCAAGCGACCTTTCACACAGTTTTCGCGGGTCGGCCTTTCGTATCAGCTCGCCCAATCAAGTGTCACTGATCCTCCGGTCAATACCGCGAATACCGACCGGTCCATTCCGGTGATCTATGCGCAGCCGAACATCTTGACCAGCCGTGTGACCGGCTCATTCGTATACGACACTCGCAACGCGAATATCGATCCGACGGCAGGTCGCTCGCTTTCAATATCGATGGGCCTGGCCGGGCTTGGCGGTGACGTGCGCTCGTATCAACCGACACTCGAGTTCACCCAGTTCCGCGCGGTGCGGAACAAGAAGTCTGAGCATCCGGACGTTTTCGGCTTTCGCATCCTGGCGGGAACAGTTGGGAGCTTTGCTACCACCCCCACGGTAGCAAACGCGAACTCGCTGGCTTTCGTTGCCGGCGTGCCTATCTACGAGCGTTTCTTCCTGGGCGACGAATTCACGATTCGTGGTTACAACGTCCGCTCGATTAGTCCGGTCACGCCTCTGGATACCTACATCACCTCTCGTAATGTAGTGCTGGCGACCAATCCGACGGGGACGCCGATCCCGGTTCCCGGTCTGCCGCAATCGCTCGCCAATATCGGAGTTTTCACCGGCGCCACTGGGAGTAACGTTGCGCCACTGCCGCGCGCTTATACGGCCACCGGCGGCGACACGCAGATCCTCGGCAACTTTGAGTATCGGATCCCAATCTTTGGAAGCACGGTGAGTGCTGCGTTGTTCGTCGATGTCGGTTCGGCCTTTAACTTTCGATCGAAAGAGCAGCAGAGCTATTCAAGCGAGTTTCTGCCTGACCAACCTTTTCTGCAAACGGTCGGGGGTGTTCCCTGTGCGCGGGCTGGGGGAGCAACTCTGCTTGTCAGCTTGACGACCCTCGCGGCCTGCAATAACTTCTCGAACCTGGCGCTCACGGCGGTGGGTGGCCTGGTGGCGCGCGACAATCGCCTGATTACCCGTGGTGAGTTCGATGACGCTTCCAGGCTTGGTCCCATCGATCCGTTTACTTTGTTACCGTTCGGTTTACAACAGGTATTCCTCCGCGGCGAGGCTCAAACAAACACCGTCGTCCGGCTTGATCAAAGTCTGTTTGCAAAGTTCACCGACATCCGCAGCAGCATGGGCGCCGAGCTTCGCTTCCAGATACCCATTCTCAACGTGCCTTTTCGCCTTATTTATGCTTATAATCCCAACGCTCGTAATGACCAGGTTATCGACGGATTCCTATTCAGATTCAACGAGAAAAAGAGCGTCTTCCGGTTCAGCGTAGGCCGCACTTTTTAACCAATTGTCACCCGCGCGCGGGTCGCCAATCAGGCAAACCAAACAGGCGGCATGAACAACTAACAGGTTGAGTCAAATCGCCTTCAACAGTAAGGAGTATTACAACAAAGTCATGAAGATATTTCGTGCGATAGCCGCAGTCGCTTTCTTAGCGGCGATCAGCGCCGGAACAGTTCTCGCCCAGCCGCGCACTACTGCGCCGGCTGGCCCTCAGCCGGCTCCAGCCCAGACGGGCGCCATACCCGAAACCAAGATCGCTCTGGTTAACACGGACGAATTTGTCGTCGAAAAGACCGGCATAACTCGTTTGGTTTCGGCAATGAAGAAGGTGGAACTTGAGTTTCAGCCGCGCCGAACCGAGATGGAGACATTACGGCAGCAGATTGAGAAGGCGACCGCCGTTCTCAACAAAGCGGCCCCGGTGCAGGATCCTAAGGTCACCGCCCAGGAGACTGAGAAGATCGAGACGATGAAGAAGGACTTTACCCGTAAGGGCGAAGACGCCCAGCAAGCTTACCAACAACGGCTGCAGGCTATTCTGGGGCCCGTCTATGAAGAGATCGGCAAAGCGCTGGACGTTTATGCCAAAGCCAAAGGCATCACTCTGATACTCGACGTGACAAAGGTCCAGGGCATCGTAAGCGCTTCAGAGTCGCTGGATATTACCCGGCCTTTCATCACTGAGTTTAATAGCAAGAATCCCGCGACCGCCTCCTTGACGCCGCCGGAGTAATTGCTGATTTCTTGACCAGGCTTATCAGGTGCGGAGGTGCGACAATGACGCGCGTCTCCGCATCTTCCAGCTTGAGGGTACGTGGAGCATTACAATGAATAGACCGACTATGATGGCTGCGTTCGCTTTCGCAGTCTGCCTTTCCGGTTCCCAGGTTTTCGCTCAGGGAACGACAACTCAACCGCGGCCCCAACCTCCGGCTGCTCAACCCGCCGTGGCCAACGTGCCCGTGAGCAAGGTTGCCATCATCTTTTCTGAAGCGTTTCAAGATCCAAAGAATGGCATCGCCCGGTTCACCGTGACCCTCACTAAATTGAATGGCGAGTTTCAGAAGATACAGGACGAGTTGAACCAGACGACTCAAAGATTGAAAACGCTGCAGGAAGAAATCACCAGGCTGCAGCAGACTCCCGGCGCAACTCCGACCCAGATTCAGGCAAAGATCGATGCTTTGGATCAGCAAAAGAAGGAATACACGCGCAAAGGCGAGGATGCCAAGGACAATTATCAGAAACGCCGGGAGCAACTGTTCAACCCGTTTCAGGAGGATGTAGGGAAGGCGCTGGATGCGTTCGCCAAGGCCCGCAGTATCACAATGGTCATCGACGGTAGTCAGGTTCAGGGAATTCTTTATGCCGCCGATGCCAGCGACATTACCAGGGCGTTCATCAGCGACTACAACGCCAAGAATCCAGCGACCGCATCGGTGACGACGCCAAAGTAACCGGTACGCTCGAGTCTTTTTGGCTCAAACGCTCGTTCATCCACGTCAATAATTTCTGAGAAGCAATGGAAACGGTTCTCGATTCCGAAGGCATCAAGAGACTTCTGCCGCATCGTTATCCCTTCCTGCTGGTTGATCGGATCATAGAATTAGCTCCGCTCGAGCGCATCGTTGGCATCAAGCAGGTCAGCATCAACGAATCTTTTTTTCAGGGCCACTTCCCCGGCGCTCCTGTCATGCCCGGCGTTCTGGTGATTGAAGCGCTGGCGCAATGCGGGGCCATCCTCGCGTTGCGCGAAATTGCCGATCGCGACCAGAAGCTCGTCCTTTTCACCGGTATTCGGGAAGCGCGTTTTCGGCGGCCCGTAGTTCCGGGCGATACTCTGGTTTTGGAAGTAACGGCGCTGCGGTTCGGCCCGCGTATCCAGCGCATGCGCGGTGAAGCAAAGGTTGATGGACACCTTTGCGCCGACGCTGAACTGATGAGCGTGATCGCCGACCGTCCCACTGCCAAGCCATGAGCGCTCCATCCATTCAAAGTCAGGCGCGACGGGAATCCTCAATGCAGATTCATTCGACGGCAGTCGTTGGTCCCCAGGCCCAGATCGGGAGTGGTTGCCACATCGGTCCCTACGCGGTAATTGGCGACGAGGTCGTACTGGGCGAAGGCGTACGGATACATGGGCATTGTGTGATTGACGGACGCGCCCGGATTGGCGACGAAACACAAATCTTCCCGTTTGTCTCGATTGGTTTACCGCCCCAGGATCTGAAATTTGCCGGCGAGGCTTCTGAAACTGAGATTGGCCGGCGCAATCGCATCCGCGAGTTCGTGACGATTCACCGCGGCACGTCAGGCGGCGGTGGGATCACGAGAACCGGCGACGATTGCGTCATCATGGTCCAGGCGCATATAGCTCATGATTGCCTCGTAGGTAACAAAGTGATTATGGCCAACGCCGCAACACTCGCCGGACATGTCGTCGTCGAAGACGGTGCAAACATCGGCGCCTACTCGGGCGTGCATCAGTTCTGTCGCGTCGGTCGCGAGGCTTATATCGGCGGCTACTCGGTAGTCGTGAAAGACGCACTGCCTTTTGCGCTCACCGTGGGTAATCACGCGAAGTGCTATGGGCTCAACAAAGTCGGCGTGCGGCGTCGCGGCTACTCTCGTGAGACTATTGCTGCGCTTCACCATGCCTTTCATTTATTGCTTTCGTCTAAACTGAACACGACCCAAGCTATCGAGCGGATTCGCGAAGAGATTAAGAATTCCACCGAAGTCGACGAACTGATTCGGTTTGTCGAGTCATCAAAGCGCGGCGTGGTGAAGTAGGGTTCTTACCGCAGAGGGCACAGAGAGACTTGCTGAGGGACGCAGAGTTTTCCTCTGCATCCTTTGCGAAAACCTCAGCGTCCTTCGGCGTTAGATCAATTCTCTATTGTCACTCAAGTTTGATTTTGGCGGTCGCGCGCTCAACAACACCCTATGAAGCTTGGTTTAATCGCAGGCAATGGCAGGTTTCCCTTTCTCGTGCTCGAGGGTGCCAGGCGTGCCGGCGCTTCCGTCGCTGTGGCCGCTATCAGGGAAGAAACTGATCCTGAAATTGAGCGCGTGGCCGATCGATTGACGTGGGTAGGCATCGGCCAGCTCGGAAAGATGCTGCGTTTTTTCAAGGACGAAGGCGTGGACAAAGCGATCATGGCCGGCCAGGTCAAGCACGTGCAGATTTTTAGCCGCGCCATTCCTGACGTGCGCATGTTGAAAATGCTTTTGCGACTCCCGCGCCGCAACACTGATGCGCTTATCGGCGCGGTGGCCGGCGAGTTGGCCAGCGAAGGAATCGAGCTAATCGATTCGACCTTTTTTCTGAAAGATCAGCTTCCGCAGCCTGGCAATCTCACCAAGCGCAAGCCCGACGACCGCGAACAGGGCGATATCGAATACGGCCTGGAGATAGCGAACGAGATCGCGCGGCTCGATCTTGGTCAAACGATCGTGGTTCGCGATCGCGCCTGCGTGGCCATCGAAGCTATGGAAGGAACGGATGCGGTAATACGGCGTGCGGGCCAACTCGTTCGTGGCCGGCTGACAGTCGTAAAGATCGCCAAGCCGGATCAGGATATGCGTTTTGACGTTCCGGTGGTCGGCTTGCCCACCATTGAATCCATGATCGAGTCAGGCGCCACCTGTCTTTGTCTGACCGCCGGCAAGACTTTGATCTTCGACCGCGAAGAAATGATGAAGCTGGCACATAAGCACAAGGTCGCGGTTGTTGCCGTCTGAGACGCAGTGGCTGCCATACCTTGACTTGCCTGCGGTTTAGATATAAAAGTCGCTCAGTCAGCAATCACAATCAAGCGCAAGTTCGACGTGACCTCGCAAAGCGCGGGTCTATCTGACTTCCAACGAAAAAGGAGTACCAATCATGGCATTACGTTTAGGCGATGTGGCGCCAGACTTTAACGCTGAAACCACCGAGGGGCCGATCAGTTTTCACGAGTGGATTGGCAACAATTGGGCAGTCTTGTTTTCGCATCCAAAGGATTTCACTCCGGTCTGCACGACAGAGTTGGGCGAAGCGTCGCGGCTAAAACCGGAATTTGAAAAGCGAAACGTCAAAGTGGTCGGGCTAAGCGTGGACCAGACCGATTCGCACAAGCGTTGGGCCGAAGACATTCGTGAGACGCAGGGAACAGCGCTCAACTTTCCAGTGATCGCCGATCCGGATCACAAAGTCGCCGAGCTTTACGACATGATCCATCCGGAGGTCAGCGACGTGTTCACCGTGCGCTCAGTCTTCGTGATTGGACCGGACAAGAAGGTCAAACTCATGATCACGTATCCGGCGAGCACGGGCCGCAACTTTGACGAGATTCTGCGCGTGATCGATTCGTTGCAGTTGACCGCCGGCTACAGCGTGGCCACGCCGGTCAACTGGAAAGACGGCGACGATGTGATCATCGTGCCGTCTCTGTCAGACGAAGCTGCCAAAGAGAAGTTTCCCGGCGGTTGGAAGACTCTGAAGCCTTACCTCCGCGTCGTGCCGCAGCCGAATAAACAGAAAAAGGCGGCGGACCAGGGCTGATAGCCTGACCGGCGCTTTATTCACAACTTGTTCATTGCAGGGGCACGTTCTGACGTGCCCCTCGCGTTATTTCGACTCAACTGGTCTTATGCGAGCAATCGTAACTACCCGCAACGGCGACGTCGATGCGTTGAAGGTCGAGACGCGTCCCGATCCAGTGCCTGGCAAGGGTGAGGTTCTGATACGCGTGAAGGCCGCGGGGCTGAACTTTGCCGACATCCTCGCGCGCCAGGGTTTGTACCCCGATGGTCCGGCAAAACCCTGTGTAATGGGCTATGAAGTTGCCGGGATCATCGAAGCCGTCGGGGACGAAGTCGATCAAACGCTGATCGGCAAACCAGTAATCGCCATGACGCGTTTCGGCGGACAAGCTGAACTCGTCGTTGCGCCGCTAACCCAGATATTTGAAAAGCCTGAACAGCTCAGCTTCGAACAAGGCGCCGCAGTCCCGGTGAATTACCTGACGGCCTGGGCGTTGCTGGTGACGATGGGCGGCTTGAAAAAAGAAGAGGCCGTGTTGATTCATAATGCCGGCGGCGGTGTCGGTCTGGCGGCTCTGGATATCGCGAAACATATCGGTGCCAGAACTTACGGAACAGCCAGCGCTTCCAAGCACGAGTTTCTGAAAGCGCGCGGGCTGGATCAGGCGATCGATTATCGCGGGCGGGACTGGCTGCTGGTGTTATTGGATCTCACGGGAGGTCGCGGGGTCGAGTTGGTTATCGATCCGCTGGGCGGCTCAAGCTGGAAGAAGAGCTATCGCGCTTTGCGAACCACCGGCCGCATGGGAGTGTTCGGCATGTCTACGGCCTCGGCTTCCGGAATCCGAGGGAAGTTGCTGGCTTTGAAAGCCCTGGCGCAAACTCCGCGGTTCCATCCGCTGGCGCTGATGAATCGAAATAGAGGCGTGTTCGGCTTGAATTTGGGCCATATGTGGAACGAGGGCGAGAAAGTTGCGGGCTGGACGCAAGAGATAGTGCGCGGAATCGCGGAAGGTTGGATTCGACCGCATGTCGATCGCGCTTTTCCTTTTGATCAAATCACCGACGCCCATCGTTACATCGAGGCGCGAAAGAATATCGGCAAGGTGGTGCTGGTGCCTTAGGTTGACGATCGAACTAATAGCTGAGAATAGCGAACATGCTTGTCCGTGCGGGTATAGCTTGGTAAGCTCTTTCTTGATATGGGACTCACGCATGTAACAGTCAGACTTCGAAGCCTAGCGACTGCGAATGGAGGATACGAGGCCGATTTTCTCGTCGATACCGGCGCGACGGATTCTCTCGCACCCGGCGCAGAGCTTCGAAAAATCGGATTGCAACCGGTAGGCAAGACCGTCTATGAACTCGCTAATGGAGCCATAGAAGAATACGAGTATGGATTGGCTGAGATTACTTTCATGGGCGAGATCACCGCCGGCCGAATCATCTTCGGTCCGGACGATGCCGAGCCGTTACTCGGAGTTACGGCGCTCGAGTCAGTTGGAATCACCATCGACCCTGCTAACCGCACTCTGAAACGACTACCGGCGATTCCACTAAAGTAAGCGGAGGTTTCCATGCCTGAGTTCGTGAAAGTTGCCAGGACCGACGATGTTTCTCCCGGCCAGGCAAGACTGGTCGAAGTTGACGGCAAAGAAATAGCGTTGTTCAATGTCGCCGGTTCGTTTCATGCCATTGATAACAACTGCACGCACGTCGGCGGGCCGCTCTGCGAAGGCGAGATCAATGGCGCCGAAGTGACTTGTCCGTGGCATGGAGCGGCCTTTGATGTCACGACCGGCCAGGTGCTTGGTCCTCCCGCAGGCGAACCCGTCAGCCGCTACAATGTGCGCGTCGAGGGCCCAGACATCGAAATCGAAGTCTGAGCCCGGTCGCCTACCCCACACTTCGTTTCGAGGTGGGCGTTTAGAGGCCAGCTGTCGCCCGCCAGATTCACGCGACCTCAAAACACCGAGGGCCGTAGCCTCCCCTAAACCTCATAAACCTGTCTCTCCTTTGCTTCACAAAGTACTTGACAGAGCAGAACATTGCGTTATAAGTTAGCCGCGATGATCCGACTGGCTGAATCAACTGAGCCACCGCCGGCGCTTCATGATCGCGCGATGGACAACCTGCGCTACATCCGTGAAACGATGGAGCGCGCTTCGTCTTTCACGGCGGTGCCGGGCTGGGGGCAGGTGGCAATTGGCGTAACCGCGCTGGCTGCGACTTACCTGGCGGCTCGTCAACCAACCGCCCGAGGATGGCTGGGAGCCTGGGTTGCTGAAGCGATTATTTCGCTCCTTATCGCCGGCTGGTTAATGGACAGGAAGGCACGCGCTTTGGGGGTTCCACTGCTTTCGGGGCCAGGGCGCAAAGTTGCATTCAGCCTTTCACCACCACTGGTCGTCGGGGCGCTCTTGACCGTAGTCCTGTTTCGAGCCGGATTGACTGAAGCCATTCCCGGAATGTGGTTGCTGCTTTACGGAACGGGTGTGGTTACCGGCGGAATGTTTTCAGTCAGCATAGTGCCGGTCATGGGCATCTGCTTCATGGTGCTGGGAGCGGCGACGCTGTTCGCTCCGGCGGCCTGGGGCAACTGGCTTATGGCTGCCGGCTTTGGCGGCCTGCATATTATTTTCGGAACGATCATCGCGAGGAAATACGGTGGCTAAAACGCAAGCGCTAAGACGCGAGGTAAAGAAAGGTCAAACGGAGAGGGAACGGCTGCAGGGCGTCCGCGGCGGTGCGCCACATAGCGCGCATGAGATCGACCGCATGATTCACGAGAGACTTCGTTTGGGAATCATCTCTGCTTTGGCCGGCAACGCTTCGCTTACGTTCAAGGAACTCAAACACACGGTGAGGACGACTGACGGTAACCTGAGCGTGCACGCGCGCAAGCTCGAGGATGCCGGGTACCTCAACTGTTCAAAGACTTTCGAAGGTCGCACGCCCAAAACCGAATACAGTTTGACTCCGGCCGGCCGCCGCGCGCTGGAACACTATCTCGATCATATGGAAGCGCTGATCGGCAAAATGCGAAAGGCATAAGAGAAGGTCTAAAAATTTTGTCTGGCTGCTTTGCCAAACAAAGCGCTTTGCTCAATTACCGCGCGTTCTGGGAGCGATTTCAATGAACACTAACGTCAATCTTTCGGCGCCCATCGGCGTTATGGCTTTGCTGGGCACTGGTTTTCTTTTCTTCGTCTCCGCGCTCGTGCTGATTCAATCACTGATCGGGCGCAAACGCGGCCGCGCAAAGTTCGTCCTGCTTGGAACGCTGTTAATCGCCGGAGCTTACCTGGCGGCGATCCTGATCTTCTCGTTAGCAAGTCATGAAAAGGTCCTGGCGCGCGGCGAAGAGAAACATTTCTGCGAGATCGACTGTCACCTCGCCTATTCCGTAGCCAACACCAGCCAGGCAAAGACGCTCGGCAATCCGCCAAACCAAATCACCGCGCAAGGTATCTACACCGTGGTGACGATCAAAACTCGGTTTGATGAAACCACGATCTCACCGTCCCGTGGCAATGGCCTGCTTTATCCAAACAGTCGTTCGTTAACTCTGGTTGATGAACGAGGAAACAAATACTCACCATCCAGCGAAGGTCAGCGCGCGCTTGAGGCCTCGCAAAGAAGCGGCACGCCACTGACTACGCCGCTTAGGCCTGGCGAATCCTACCCCAGCGAAGTCGTTTTCGATCTTCCCGCGGACGTGAAAGCAACCACGCTGCTGATCAATGAAGGTGAATCGCTCACCCGTTTTGTGATCGGCCACGAGAACAGTCCGCTGCACCGCAAGACAAGATTCCAACTCTGAGCATTGTTTCGAAAACGATGGAAAACTACGATGTGATTGTTGTTGGCGCCGGCCTGGCCGGCTTGCAAACAGCACGTTTGTTGGGTGAGCGCGGGTTTCGCCTCCTGCTGGTCGATCGAAAGCCTGCTCTCGATCAATCGATTCATACAACCGGGATTTTCGTGAGGCGGACGCTGGAAGACTTTGCTCTGCCTGAAGATTGCCTCGGCCCTCCGGTGCGGCATGTCAGGCTCTATTCGCCGGCGCGTCGATTTATGGATCTAAGCAGCCCGCGTGACGAGTTTCGCGTCGGACGCATGGGCCTCCTCTACCAAGGATTCCTAGACCAGGCCATTCGCGCCGGCGTGGAATGGATGCCGGTCACGCGTTACGTCGAGCAGACCAGGACGAAGGACGGAATGGTTGTGCGGCTTGCAGGCCAGTCATTCTCGCGCTGGGTGCGGACCCGTTACATCGTTGGCGCCGATGGTGCAACTTCGCGTGTCGGCTGCGATCTGGGACTGGAAACCAATCGCGAGTGGATCGTCGGCGTCGAAGAAGTTCTGGAAGGTGTGCCGCTCGAGGGGCCGCCCCGGTTTCATTGTTTTCTCGATCCGCGGCTGGCGCCGGGCTATCTCGCCTGGCTGGTGCACGACGGTGAAGAAGTACATCTCGGTGTCGGCGGATATCCGGCCCGTTTCGATCCAATCAAAGCCCTGCGCGCATTTCGGACCAGCGTGAACCGCATTGTGGATCTAAGCAAAGCAAAACTCATCGAGCGGCGCGGGGGGCGCATCCCCGTCGGTGGGGTCTTACGCCACATCGCCAACGACCGGGGGTTGCTGGTCGGAGATGCCGCGGGCGCAGTGTCGCCGCTGACAGCAGGCGGCCTTGATCCGTGCATTCGGCTTTCAACCTTTGCGGCTCGGGTAATTGGCGATTATCTCCAGACAGATGACTCCGGCGTGCTCGCAGCTTACTCAGGAGAATTATTTCGCGCCAGGTTCATTTCCCGGCTTTGGATGCGACGAATGATCTCCGTAGCCCAGGCGCCTGCGCTCCTTGAACTGGGATGCGGGTTGTTACGCATGCCGGGGCTCAATTCGCTGGCGTGGCACGTGTTCTTTGGACGCGGCTCGTTTCCCGACATGGGTTCGCATCTGGTGCCACAACCGGTTTATGTCGGCCTGACGACTCCGATGTAGATGCGCACAGGGCCAATCTGTGGAAAGCCACGTGGTCGCAAACTGAAGTTCGATTGGACAATGGGTAAAAGGAAACAAATATGTTCGAGCCATTTAGATTTCAACCACATGAGAGCGCATCCGTTCCGGGGAGCACATCTATGATCAAACGCATTGCCGCAATTGTGTTCATCTTTTTATGCACCGCCGTTGCCTGGGCGATTCTGGGAGCGACAATTTTCCAACGCACCTACTCGTCTGACAGCTCATCCGAGAGCCGGGTCGCTTCCACCTGGGGCTCGCCGCAGAACCAGGCGCCCCCCCGCGCGTCGTACGACGAAATGGTGTCGAAGAAGGAAGTGAGTACCGAGAACGGCAAGAAGTTGGAGCGAGTGACTCAGGAGAAGGTGACGACGGCGTTGCCGCTCGACAGCAGTCACCTCAACGTGGATCTCAATCTCGAGCACCGGCAGAAGGGTTTGCTCTGGTACAGCACCTACAAAGTTGGTTTCGACGGCGTCTATTCGTTTCGCAATACCAGTGACAAAGATCAGGACATAACTTTCACGTTGAACTTTCCCACGGCGCAGGCGATTTACGACGATTTGATCTTTAGCGTTGACGACGTGCCGGTGATATTGAAGAGCGAAAAGAACAGCGCCAGCGGCACTGTGCGCATGGCGGCCGGCAAAACCGCCAACTTGAAAGTCGGCTACAAATCGCAGGGACTGAATGACTGGCATTACAGCTTTGGTGGTGCAGGCGTCGGTAATCAGGGGAGCGAGGAGTATCGCGCGAGCACCGCAGACGTCGCCCAGGTGCGTGATTTTTCTTTGAAGATGACGACGAACTTCAAAGATATTGATTTTCCCGACAACACACTTTCGCCTACCGAAAAGATCGAGACTGCGAACGGTTGGAACTTGAACTGGAATTACAAGAATCTGGTTTCGGGTTATCAGATTGCGATGACCATGCCTGAGAAATTACAGCCGGGTCCGCTTGCCGGTCGCATCAGTTTCTTCGCCCCGGTTTCGCTGTTCTTCTTTTTCTTTCTCATGCTGATCATCACCACGCTGCGCGGCATTGAGCTGCATCCGATGAATTACTTCTTCCTCGCGGCGGCGTTCTTTTCCTTCCATCTGCTGCTGGCCTATCTGGTCGATCACGTTTCGATCCACATGGCGTTCGGCATCTGCTCGGCAGTGTCGATCTTTCTGGTAGTCTCGTACTTGCGTCTGGTCGTGGGCACGCGATTCGCCGCCCGGGAAGCCGCTCTGGCTCAGTTCATCTATCTGGTGGCTTTCTCTTACGCTTTCTTCCTGAAGGGCTTCACTGGGTTAGCAATCACGATCGGCTCCATCCTTACGCTGTTCGTCGTAATGCAGGCGACGGGAAAGATTCGCTGGAAGGAAAAGTTTGCTGCGAGCGAACCTATGCCCTCAGCGAATCCAGTCTAAGTCGAACTCGCGCCACGTGGCCCGACTCTCACACGTGTGTACTGTTCTCAGTATTTCTCCCGATCGTCTGTTGTAATTTAAGACGACTTCAGGGTTGCTCACTCAGGCCGCGCACCTCCCTTTCGATGGCACAGCAGTCGCAGCGCGATCTCTTACAACGATTGCGGGGACCCCAAATAGTTATGCAAAGCGAATCCGGAAACACTGTTTCAATCTGGGCAGCGACGATGGAGTTACTCTCTCGGTCGGCTCTGGCTGAAGACGTCCGCGCCGATGTTTGCGTTGTTGGGGCCGGAATCTCCGGAATGACGACGGCGTATCTACTGGCCCGCGCCGGCAAGTCTGTGGTCGTGCTGGACGATGGATCTATTGGTGGCGGGATGACAGGAAGAACGACCGCGCATCTGGTGACCGCGCTTGATGACCGTTACTTTGAGCTGGAGCGTTTGCATGGTGAAGAAGGCGCGCGGCTGGCAGCTGAAAGTCATGCGGCTGCAATCGACCAGGTTGAACACATTGTCCGGGCAGAGAAGATTGATTGCGAGTTCGAGCGGCTTGATGGTTATCTGTTCGTTCCGCCGGGCGATTCGATGGAGATTCTCGAGCGCGAATCGGAAGCAGGGCACCGCGCCGGTTTGGCCGACCTCGAAATCGTCGAGCGGGCGCCGATTGGATCTTACGACACCGGAAAGGCGCTGCGGTTTCCTCGGCAAGCTCAGTTTCATCCACTGAAATATCTTGCCGGATTAGCCCGTGCTATCGAGCGCGATGGCGGACAGATATTCACCAAAACGCACGGCGCCAGGATAAAAGGCGGTAAGGGAGCCAGCGTCGAAACTTCGGCCGGATCGGTCGTCACCGCTGACGCGATTGTCGTTGCGACGAACACGCCAGTCAATGATCTCTTCGCGATTCATACAAAGCAGGCGGCCTATCTAACTTATGTGATCGGCGCGCGCGTTCCGAAAGGCTCGGTGACGCGCGCTCTCTTCTGGGACACGCCCAATCCCTACCATTACGTTCGGATCGAAAGCGCCGACGGCCATGACGTTCTGATTTCCGGTGGCGAAGATCACAAGTCGGGTCAGAAAGACGATGCGAACAGGCGCTTTGCTGCGCTTGAACGATGGACGCGTGCGCGCTTTCCGATGATCGAGGAAATTGAATATCGCTGGTCCGGCGAAGTCATGGAGCCAATTGATGGCCTCGCCTTTATCGGCCGCAATCCGCTGGACCACGATAACGTGTTCATTGCCACGGGTGATTCGGGGAATGGCATGACGCACGGCACGATCGCCGGCATGCTGCTCACAGATTTGATAACCGGCAGAGACAACGCATGGACCGGGCTTTACGACCCATCTCGGAAGACTCTGCGCGCCGCAAAGGAATATCTAAAACAAACGGTTAACGTGGCTGAGCAGTTCGTTGACCTGGTGACGCCGGGCGAAGTCGAGTCGGATGCCGAGATCATGCCGGGCTCAGGCGCCATCATTCGGCGCGGATTGAAAAAAATTGCTGCATACAAAGACGAGGCCGGGATTGTTCACGAACTCTCGGCTGTCTGCCGGCACCTGGGCTGCATCGTGGATTGGAACTCGTTAGAGAAGACGTGGGATTGTCCCTGCCACGGCTCGCGGTACGACGCCCTCGGGCATGTCATAATGGGTCCGGCCAACAGCAATCTGCCACCAGTCGATCAGGAATGATCCAGGGTTTGAGCCATGATCCGTTCGCAGCCGACCAGGAAATCGAGTCCCAGGAGGATTCCCCCACGGGCGGATCCGGCGATCACACGGGAAGAATTCCTGTCGCTCAAAAAGCCAAAGGGTGACTTGGTGCTTGAGATCAACCGCGAACGAGTTTCGCTCACCAGCCTCGATCGTATCTATTGGCCGGACGAGAAGCTCACGAAATTCGATCTGCTTTGCTACTACCTGAAAGTAAGTTCTTACCTTTTGCCTTTTCTCAAAGATCGGCCGGCGATTCTGCAACGCTATCCGCGCGGGATTAGGGCTCCGATGTTTTTTCAGCAGGACCTGGAAAGCGCGCCCGCTTTTATTAAGACGGTGCGGCTCACGAATCAGGAGGGCCGCGAACTGAACTATGCGGTCTACACGACGACTGCGTCGCTGCTGCATTTTGTAAACCTGGGAACGATCGAACAACACCCGTGGCATTCGACCGTAAAGCACCTCGACAAACCGGATTACCTGATGCTTGATCTCGATCCGAAGACAGCACCCTGGCAAAACGTTTTGGAATGCGCGCTCTTGTGCCGAGAAGTCCTGGATGAACTGGGCCTGCCGGGCTTTCCCAAAACCTCGGGCTCGTCAGGCATACACATCCACGTACCTCTGAAGCCGAAATACGATTACCGGAAGATCGCCGAGATTGCGTTCGCGCTCGCCAACGAAGTCGCGCGGCGCGCGCCGAAGATTGCTACGACGCAACGATCACTCGCCAAACGTCAGAAGCAGCAGGTCTACGTTGATGCTCTACAAAACGCGCGCGGCAAGACCATAGCTTCAGTGTTTAGCGCGCGGGTCAAACCCGGCGCCACGGTCTCTATGCCCCTGAGATGGAAGCAGGTTGAGAAGGGTGTGAAGATTTCAGATTTCACGATCCGGAATGCGCCTGGTTTGCTCGGGAAGAACGGCCACGCGTGGGAAGAATTCTTTGAGAGCCAACAGCTCTTGAAGTTGTGATTTGAAGTTAAGCCGGATCAAGGTTGCGCCAGTTTCCTCTTCCCCTCGAGCGCATCCCGGTACGCTCCGCCCGGCACCTCGCCAATCTTGATTGCCGCTTCGAATTCCCTCATGGCATCGTCGTTGTGATCGAGGAACGCCAGGATGCGGCCCATGGCTTCGTGCGCGCGTGACAGCACGACTTTGTCGGTCTCCGGCGCGGCCGCGGCCACCGCCAGACGATAGTTGGCGAGCGCGCGATTCAATCTTTGCGACTGCAAATCGTCATCGGTCGTGTCGCGCGCCCAGAGACTGGCAGTTTGCCCCATCGTAAAGAACAAGCGTGGGTCGCCGGGATTCTCCTGCAGCAGGGACTTGAGACGCGTCTCAGCTTCCTCATAGTTGCGGGTTTGCAGGAGTTTTTCCACTTCACTCAGCCCCTTGACCAGCCCCGAGCTACGCACGGTCTCCGTCCCTTCACGAGCTTCAGCACTTGCGTCGATTAACCAGACCGAATAGCGCGGGTGAGCTTTGCGGGCGGCGGCTGCGCGATCGCGCGCGGCGCTGACTTCCGCGAGTCTTTTGCTTTCGCGCACCGGATCAAAACCGGCAATCATCTCGGCAAAGAAATACCCAATATCGAAACCAGAGGATTGAAAGTCGCGGAGTTGATCGGCAAAAAAGAAATCCAGCAACGCGCCCCTTTCGTACTCTTCAGCCAGTCGACCTATCGCTTCATCGGAGATCGCAGCGCGCGCCTTTTCAGCTTCACCTGCTATCGCCTTGCGCGCGGCGTCGTCTTTCGCTTCTTGCAAACGCCGGCGCTGGATATTGGTTACGGCCGTCAGGCGGTTTAGTTCTTCAAAGCGCACATCTGCGGCGGCCACAAACGATCGTCCCACCACGATGAACACGTCCGGCGAAACTTCGGCGCCATCTTTGGTGCGGGCGGCGATCAGTTGCTTGACCCGATCGCGTTGGGCGGCGATCTCTTTGTTGAATTTCAGCACCAGCGGATCGATTACGAATTGCAGGTAACCGCGGCGGATCTCAGATGAAGCAGGATCAGTCCCTTCGGGAACGATCGCATAGTAGTCGTCAGCGATCACCCTAAAGTTGATTGTGCCCGGGGCCGCCATCAGGTCCGGCACGATAAAAAACCGCCGCTCGTGCGAGCGCGTAGAATAGGCATCGGGTTTCTTTTTGTTGGGGCTCTTTACGCGCACGCGCTCGTTCGTTACCAGTATCGGCCGCGTGTGCAGGTAAGACAGGATTGCGCGCACCATCTCGGCCGCGGGCTGTCGCATCCGCTCGCCTTCTGCCTGGTACGCGCGCATGTATGAAACCAAACGTTCGTCTATGGCCGACCGTTTGTAGAATTCGCGCACGAGAGGCGCGAAGTCGAGCACGTCGAGAATACCTGCGGGAAGATCGTCTGAGCGGTCTGGCGAGTCGAGCTGTGGCGGCGCACCCAGCGCGTAAGTCAGCGAGACGTAGCGCGCACCTTGATCAGCGGCTGTAGCCGGAGCGGGCAGTTTGTTGCGATCGAAAAAAGCTTTGAGCCGCTCGCGCAATCCGGCGTCGAGGCTCGCCTGGTCCTTTCTCACCAGCAGGCGAAAAGCAGAAGGCTCTTTGCCGGCCGGAGTCGGTTCGAAACCGGCGGCATCGAGCGCGGCCATCAAGATGACCAGGCGCGCGTCGGGCTGCAGACTGACACCATATTCTGAAAGTTCGAACGCCGCGGCCGAGCGTGTTCGCTCGGGCTGCGCGCGCGGGGAAGGTGACGGATTCGCCGGGCGCTGCGCGGAAGCGGCGCCGGCAGAGATAAAAAGGACGATTGCGAAGCAAGCTTTTCTAAACATTGGATTATTGATTCCCGGTGCCCCGGGCAGCGGCGAAGACCCCTAAATTGCCCATCACCGAAAAGCCCCTAATGTTAACGGATGTCCCTCAGGTCAACAAATGCGTATGCAGTTTTCAGATGTCCGGCCCGGGAAGCTGGATGCCAGAAGTTCGTTTCTTAATCATCCGACGTCGGGAATCCAAAACGTTTGGCTGTCGACCTCAACACGTCTCAACCCGTGTCCCGGCAACTCATCTTCCACTAAACCCAGAAAAGTGAAATGCGGCAAGTCGCTTCTGACCGTTTGAAACCAGCCGTGACGGGCGAGAATTTCGCGGACGCGCGGGTCAGAAAATTCGTTGGCATCAAAGGCCAGCATCGCGATGTGCTGCGACGTCCCTGGGGCGGCGATCGAATAGAGCACCGACTTGGAAAGGTCTTTGCTGAAAAAGATGCCGTCTTTTTCAAGTTCCAGCACCTCAGGGACTTGTTCATTCACCGGCAAACCGCGAAGCCTCTCGGCCTGGGGTTGGCTCAACCTCTCGGCCCTGGTCCAGTGATCAAGCGCCGGCAGGAAACGCGAATTCCACAGACGCACGGTGTCGGCATAGCTGCGTCGCGCGGCTTCGGCGCCGTCGCGCGGCGTTATGTCCAGGCCTTCGGCGAGTGCTGCGGCGCGGGCTTTCAACAGCGCCGACATCGCTGCCGGTTGCAACTCGATCACCGCACCGCCGATCGTGGCGGCTGCGCGCCCGGCGGCTTTTTGAAAACGCGACACCTGCTCTTCGCTGGAAAAGACGCAGAGAGGTGGCGGCAGAATATCTTTGGCGCCGATGAACACCGCTCCATAGTCATGCAGGACACGACTCGCCACATGATCATCCGCCGGGCAGATGTCTTCCACGCAGGTTCCGCGTAGCTCCAGCACGCGCTTGAGCGTGACATAGAAGGGCGAAGAGTGATCGGCTGCGGTCATCTTTTGGCGATCCAAGTATTCCGGTTCCGAGGTTGAATGATAATCGGCGTGGGGCCTGGCATCAACCGAACAATAGACAGGATGAACAAGATGAGCAGGATTTAGACAGACGAACTCAGCACGGTTGTTGGCTTTATCTTGTTAATCTTGTCAATCCTGTCCAATACTGTTCTTCAATGACGCCGGAACTCTTCAGGGAAATCATCGCGACTTATCAGCAGCACGGCTGGGAGTTGCGGCGCGCCCTCCTGAAACCGGCCACGCGATCCGATCTTGGCGAGCAAGCCGCCGGGCTTTTCGATCAAGCCAAACTGATCGACTCCGAAATCGACGCGCTATGGTTTGCGCGCCCTTCGCACGCCGGACGCGAAGCCTGGGAATTGCGGCTGGTGACCGAGCAGCGTTACGCTTTGTTTGAGGCTTTCGAAGGTGACGAGACTGAACCAGAACGCGAAGACGCGCGAATTGAGATGGAAAACCGAATGCGGGACCATCTGACTCAGACCGAAGGTTGAGCGGTTGAGCTTTTATCTGCCGCGACCAATCTTTACGGGGATCTTGACGGTCTGCCTGGCAGTTCCATCGCCGCGCAACACTACGACCTCCACCGTGCTGTACGGAATGGCCCGGCGCACACGCGAAAGCAGCTCGTCCTCAGTACGAATCGGGACCTTGTCGAAATCAGTTATGATGTCGCCTTCTTTGATGCCAAACAAATCCGCAGGCCCATTTGTTTGTACCTGGTCCATTCGCACGCCAAAGGTCCTGGTCGCTGGATCGTTGATACGCGTCGTCTGGTCACTTTCAAATCCGAACAGCCCTTTGCCCTCAGGCCGGCTACTAAACGCATCTCTCAGTTGATTGAACGTACCTTCCGAGACTGTGGTCAGTTGCGTCTTGTTAATCAGGCCATCGCGCAGGTAGATTACTTCTACCGTCTTACCCACCGGAGTCTGGCGCAACAGATCCATCATCTGGTCGTCCTCTGTGACCGCCTGGCCGTCAAAGCTGGTGACGATGTCGCCGCCCACTAAACCTGCATTGTCGGCGGGCGAGCCCGGCGGGGTAACCACATCGAACGTTACGCCACCGTCGGTAGTCTCAAAGCCATCCACGCCGACATACGAGCGGCTCGCCGCGGGTGCACCGATGCGCGGAGGGTTGCGCACGTTCTTCACAAAGGCACTCATTATGCCGCCGCCCGCGAAAATGATTCCCAGGATAATCCACAGCCAGGTCATGCCGGTAAAACCCAGGCGCCGTCGTCGCGGATAACCGCCGCCCGTCTGCCGGGTCATCGGCGCAGCCATGCCCGGAGCATACTGGCCCGTGAACTGCGCATTGACCCCGGCCGTGGCCGTAGCGTTCGGCAGCCGAACCGTCTCGGTGTACTCAGCCGGGCCCTCGCCCAGCCGGTTCCCACACGAGCGGCAGAAGCGCATCTCTTTCGGCATTGGCGAGCCGCACTGTGCGCAGACAATCGCTCCGCTCTGATCTCCACTTCCGCTGAAGTTTGGCTGAGGCTCCATCGTCAAATTTGCTCGAATTCTTAAACTAACAGCCGGATGACTGATGCCGGATTATACGCCGGAGAGGGCGGAATGGTTCAGTCGAAAGCGCTTTTGGAACCAGGAATAGGGTCTGTAGGTCCTATAGGCGCCATCTCGCTTGTCCCCGAGTTTACGAACAGCACTCGACCAAGTATAGTCAGCCACATCAATCCAATCGTTAGTGAAGGCAACCGAAATGGAAGTCACCAAGGCCCTGGCCGCACTACAGCCGCTTTACGGAAAGGGCAATATCGAGATTGTGACCCGCGACGGGCATCGCGTCCGCGGTATCGTGCGCAGCATGAAAACTACCCAGGCCCTCACGACGCCCAGCGTAAAAGTCGAGCGCGCCGATGGCGAAATCGTGAAGGTCCCGTTCACCTCCATCATCGAGATCATTGATCACAATCCGCCGGGTTGAACCGCCAGGCCTGAGGCCTGACGATCACACTTCTTGACATGTCCCGCCCGCCTCCTGCTTACTGCTCACTGCTTACTGACAATGTCACTCGAATTCACAGTGGAATATCCCTGTGTCCTGCGCGCGCGCTACTCGGAACAGCATCTGCGCGCGTGGGGTCGTCTCAGCAACCTGCATACGATTCTAACGACCGGCGATCAAAGCGCGCCCGGGCCTGACAAGATCAAGTGGATCGAAAACGCCGGTGCTGAGATCGATCTGCTGCAAAGCGAAACTGCCGTGTGCGCGAATTGCCCTGCGGCCCTGCCGCTGGAATCCGCGGGAGAAGGCGAGGCAGTCGGGTGTCTGGGCCGCATAAACTATCCCATCGATGCGCAGTTTGAAAAGTTCCTCGCCGATCGGGTCCAACTTATGCTTGATACTTTGGATCCCGAAGACCAGCCGCGTCTACTGCATATTCTCGTCGATCCGGAATCGCCTTTTGACGGTGAGGCGACGAAAGAGCTGCGACGGGTCACGACCGGTGACGGCCTGCGCTTCTTTGAATTGCGGCTGCCGATCAAATTGACGCGCGCAGGATCGCACCTGACCACCGATAACGTGTTCGATATGCTGGCGGGGTTTAGCTCAGAGGATGCCGAAAGCTCCAGCTATACGCGCGAGTTCCCGCTGGCAGCTACGGCTGACTATTACGATTTTCTCGACCTGATGCTGCGCAACGACATCAGCGAATCCGAAACTCGCCGTTTGCACGCGCGCAGCCGCAACTATGCCCAGTTTCTGCGGCTGCTGTCGGCGATTGAACGCGCCGAAGCGTTGAATACTCGCGTGCTGGTTGATTAGCTCAAGGCAAAAGGAAAAAGGAAAAAGGAAAAAGTGAAGCAGGCAGTAGACCGTAGACGGTAAGTAGTGGTTCCCCTTGCTCTTCCTTTTGCCTTTTACCTTTTTACTTTTTCCTTTGCTTTAGGCGTTCTCTTCATCAACCTGTCTTAAACTATCCAAAATCAGATTGGTATTACTTGCGGCCTCGATCGTTATCGGAAAGGTTTGCGTGGATTTCTGAAAGTCGAATGCGCCGCCGGTGATTTCGACGATTTGCCGAAACGCTTCATGAGCGACGAGCTTCCCGCTTTCCGCGCCGACTATCTGCCCGTCATTAAAAAGCACCCGCCCCGCCTGCGCGCTATTTGTCAGCAGCAAAGTCCCCGTCGCCCGCGAGTTTTCCAGCGCCTGAATCGCGTCGAACACGCTGATGACTGAGAGGTCTCCGGCAAAGGTAACGCCGAGCGTCACGCGCTGCAGCGCGGTTTTCTTCGACGGCTTTCGGCCCAGCTCCGGATGTCGCGCGCGGCGAATCGCTTCCAGTCCGGTGGCGATCGAGATGCGATTGTCGAGCTGCTTTGCTTCCAGCAGCCGATCGTGTGCGGCATCGAAGTCGTCGCGCTCGATGTACAGGCTGGCCAGCGCCAGGCAATGACGCGCGGCCTCTTCCGGGTGTTTGTGCGACGCGGCGACCTCGCGCATGCGCTCGCGCAGAGGGATCGAGCGGGGGCTGCGCTCGAGCGCGGTCTTCAGACGCTTCATTGCTCGATCGGGCGAGCCGTACTTTATGAACAGTTCGGCATCGAGCAGCGCGGTTTCTACTTCGCCGACAACTTCTTTGTGATCTTCTCTCATGAAGTGCGAGCTATACGGGGCAGTAGCCTGCGAAAAGTTTATCACATGCGGTTTTTCGCGACGGTCGGGTTCTCATGCAGTTGGGCAGGATTGACAGGATTAACAAGATGAGACTGGCTAAACAAGCTTTGGTAATCCTGTTCATCATGTAAATCCTGTCGACCACACTGCCCACCGCTCACTGCCGTTGCTATACTGCTCACCGCTTACTGCCAACTGCTCACTGAAATGTCCACGATCCAAACAGACTTTGATCGCATCGCCCTGGTCTCGCCCGATGGTTCGCTTCAGAACAGTCATTACCACAACTTCCTTCTGCGGCATCTTCCGCCGAAGTGTGAACATGCGCTGGAGATCGGCTGCGGCAAAGGTGAGTTCTCACGCAGACTCGCCGAGCGTTCACAGCAGGTGCTGGCCCTCGACCTGTCGCCTGAGATGATTCGGATTGCGCGTGAGCGCTCAACACAGTTTCCTAATATTGAGTTCGAGCTTGCCGATGTTCGCGGCCGGGATCTTGCGGTGGAGAGCTTTGATTGTGTTGCCGGCATCGCGACCCTTCATCACCTGCCGTTTCGGGAAATATTGTTGAAGATGAAAGCGGCACTGAAACCCGGTGGCGTGCTGTTGGTTCTTGATCTATTCGAGCCTGAGAGAAACTTACTCAAGCCCGAGGGAATCCTCGATGCGGGCCTGAACGTTCTTGCCATCCCGGTGAGCGTTAGCCTCAGACTGCTTCATCACGGCCGCCTGCTCCCACGTCGCGAAGTGCGCGACGCGTGGGCCGCACACGAACGCCACGATATGTACCCAAACATGCATGATGTTCGCGACCTCTGCGCTGAGATCCTGCCTGGCGCTAAAGTCAGGAAGCATCTTCTGTGGCGTTATTCGATTGCGTGGCAGAAGTGAAGTCAGTACCACCTGCGTAAGCGGGTGGGTCCATTGATCAATGTGCGACTTGAGTGTTGGATCCACCCGCTCACTCAGGTGGTACTGACTTCACATGTGGACGTTCTCCTGGTATGCGTAATCTCTGGATCATGCTCCGGCTCTGCGCCTCAATCGGCGCATCCAGGGAACCCGCGATTTCTCTGCCATAAGTCTCCTCTCGGATGGTTAACTGCTAACCAATACGCTTTTTGCGGCCAGTAAGATCGAGGAGCTTTTAGCGAACGCCGGCCAAACCGTAGCCCAGCGCGAATGGCTACGTAATTGGCGAACACCCTGCCCTGAATGGGTACGTAACCGCGCCCATTTTTCTTTTCACGCGGAACTTCCTTGTTAGTGATCACCTTGTAAGTGTGTGCCCAAACCATGTCGGCTGGTGATCTCTCTCAGCATTGATCCACATTTCGCTTTTTCACTCACCCTCTCGTCGAATTCCATTGTGCCTGCCCACCGGTGGGCATGGTTCTTGCGACCACATCCTTGAAAGAACAGTTCTGAGTTCGGTTCGATTCAAAAGAAAGAGAGTTTTATGAACAAGATCAAAGTATGGCCGCACATGACCATCGTGGCCGTAGTATTTTCGCTCGTCGCCGGTCTAGGCGTTTACGCCTGGATGAGGCAGCAAGCCGCCTCCGCCGCCGACCTGCCCTATGCGGCTCGCATTCAACGAGTGGATGGCGAGGTCGCCTTCAGCGATAACCTCGCGAACAACGATGCGAACATAGAGTGGACCGCCGCTACTGCGAATCAACCCTTCTCAGAAGGTGATCGGATTTACACGCGTGAAAACTCGCACACTTCGCTCGCGTTTAGCGGACGCAATTTCGCGCGGCTCGATCCGAACACCTCGCTGGACTGCGTGTCGCTCGGAGATCGCCGCACTCAGCTCGCGCTGCGCGACGGCTCGGCGATGTTCGACATCGGGTACTTACAACCTAATGAATTGTTTGAAGTAGCCACGCCCAACGGCGCGATCAATTTTGATCAGCCCGGGCTGTACAACGTCGGTTTCGACCGCAATGGCGGGGTGCTCGTCTCAGTGTTGAGCGGACTGGCGCAGGTCGTAGGCCTGGGCGGGTCGGGGCAGATTAACAAAGGCGAGATGCTTACGCTCGTGGGCCAGACCGCGGCCGAGGTTGTATTGTCGCGTTTGAATCGCCGCGATGCCGGACGGCAGGTGGACGATTATTACCGATATCAATATCCGAATTCCTACGACGGTCGTTACAATGACTACGACGCCTATCTTAACGATCCTTACTATTACGATCCGTACCGGCGCAACGCGAGTTATCAGTATACGAGTGCCAACATCCCGGGAACGAACGACCTCGATTACTACGGCGACTGGCAGAACGTGAACGGTTATGGCAATGCCTGGAGACCGCGGGTTAGTTCAACCTGGGTTCCTTATCAGCAGGGTCAATGGACCAACAATTATCCCTATGGACCGACCTGGGTTTCGAGTGAGCCCTGGGGCTATGCGCCCTACCACTATGGACGATGGGCCAATGTGAATAACCAGTGGTACTGGATTCCCGACGCCGTGAACACGAACCCGGCGTATGCACCGGCCCTCGTTGCTTTCGTTCCGCTCAACGACCAGAACCAAATCGGCTGGGTGCCGCTGGGCCCGGGCGACACTTATGCGCCGCGTTACTACGACGAGAACTGGCAGCCGCGTTACCTATCGCGGACAAATGTTTCGCCGGCAAGGCTTATCAATCTCGGCATACCCGGGGCAGTCACCGTCGTGCCCGTGGATGCCTGGGGTCGTGCTATCGATCCTCGCAGTATCCGCCGGATTGATCAGCAGCGGTTGGCCGGAGTGAGGTCAACGCTCGATCCTTTGACCCTGACTCCGCTGAGAAACGCAGTAGTCCACTCGGCCTGGGGACGAGGCAAGATCAGCCTGCCGCCGGGCATTGCCAAGAAACTTTACGACACGCGCGTTTTTGTCGGTAACGATATCAGGGAGTCGCGGTTTCGCAGGGACCTGGCAAAGTCGATGCGCGTGGAACGTGTTTCCGACAAAGTCAGGAATCAAAAGTTCAAGGTCAGAGATGAGCGCCAGCAAGCGCAGCAGGTAAGCCGGCTTGATAAGGAAGACAGAAAAGAGACGCGATCTGAGGCCAAAGAGATTCGCGCTCAGGAGAAGTCCGAGAGGAAAGCTCAACCGCAGTCGCTACCGGTACGAGTAGACAATCCCTCAAAGCATGAGTCAAAGCAACAGTCTCAAGGCGCGTCAAAACAGGAACGCAAGCAGGGACCGCCAGCACAACCAGGCGGGCATGATCATGGAGACAAAGGTAAAGGCAAAGGTAAAAAGCCGTAAGTGAGCAGACAGTCCGAACGGCGCAGTTTCTATCCCAAGACTGCGCCGTTGCTGCCACAACACTCACGCAAGGCGCTGCCTTACCGTCCAGCCTTGCGCCGGAATCCCTCGTAGAAGAGCGGTGTATAGAGTACCGACTTTAGTCGGGCATTATCGTGAGCAAGAACCCAAGTCTGTCGTAGAAGAGCGGTGTATAGAGTACCGACTTTAGTCGGGCATTTATCGACAGAAAGAACCCAACTGAAGTTGGTACTCTATACGCCCTCAAATCAAGACGCTCGCTCCATCACCCGAAATACCGCGTAATCTCCGATCCAATCCATTTTCCCACCGGAACCGAAACGCCATTCCCGATCATCCGGTAGGCATCGTTGTTGTTCCCCGCGAAAGTGAATGTGTCCGGCACTCCCTGTAGCCGGGCGTATTCTCGAACCGTGTACGGCCGCGCGCCGCACGGAAATCGTGAATCCAAAACAAGCCTCGTGCTCAAGTCTTTCGCGTAGTGCGCCACGCAGGTGGGTGCGATGTCCCCGCGCTCCGGATCGCTGATAATTGGGCGATCACGATACTTGCCGGCAAGACGGCGACCCACATAGTCAGGGATGTGCGGCGAGGGATCCGGCTCGAGTATTTCTGCTAACGTGACGGGCTTTTCAGCCGCAGGTTCGCGCCAGGCAAAGTTTCTGCGGCTGCCGATTATGATCAGCCGGTCCCTCTTTTGCGGCAGCCAGATCGAAGATTTGACCGGACAGGCAACATGTACGTAGTAGTCCGGGAGCTTTGTCATTGCTTCCATGACGACCGGGAATTTCTTCATGCCCGGCACATTCTCGACCACATACAGCTCGGGCCTGCGGATAGCAACGTGCCGGAAGAAGTGCAGGAACAAATCGTCTCCGGTGCGCACCCCGTGAATGTCCCCGATCGGTGAATACTTTGTGCAGGGATAGGTCGCCACCATCACCTGGCATTTCTTTTCCGAACTGACAAGCTTCTTGGTGATGTCGCACTCTCTCACTTCGTGAGAGAAGTTCCGGCGCAGCGTCTCGCAACAGAGAGTTTCGATCTCAAAGCTCTGCTGCAATGTCAGACCGCCAGACTGGAGCCCGATGTCCATGAGCCCGGCGCCAGAGAAGTAGGTGTTGGTGAGAATAGGGATCATCAGAACAGGTCCAGATTTCGGTAGGGTGTTGCCATAGCCGGGCGATACTACCCAGGCCGTCCATGTTCGGCAAGTACGATATTTTGCATCCCTGCGACGATTCGTTAACAATCGCGCGTCTTCTCGTGGCTTGATAAAATTCTTGCAAGCTATCGCCTCAAGCGCTAGAATCCGCGATCTCTTTGGAGGTCTTCATGAGCGCCTGATGGGTAAATCACAAGCAGACACACAAGCAGGAAATCGAGGGAGGATACCTCTGGTCTCCCAAGGCAGACAAAAACGGAGCTAGGAACCAGACCTACTTGAATATGCCGCGAACGAAGAAAGGCGAGACGGTTTTCTCTTATGCGTTCGGTGAGATAAAAGCTATTGGCAAAATCGCTGGGAATTGTACGGATGCGCGACGTCCCGCTGCATTCGGGGAAACCGGTGAACAATGGTCGAAGGACGGGTGGTTAGTGCCAGTGGAATGGATTGTGCTGTCGAATCCATTAAGCCCACGAGCACATTGGTCGAAGATAGAACCACTTTTACCCGAAAAGTATTCACCAATCCGAGCTCCAGGAATTGGAAATCAAAAGTTCTATCTAACGGAAATTGATGAAGCTCTGGTTGACGTGCTTCTCAGGCTGATTCGTCAGAGCAATCCGAATGTAGAGTCTTGATCTGCTTTGAGTTCAACGCACTGCAGCAAGAATGCGTTGTAAGCAGCGTTTAGGCTTTGCCCTTAAAGTGCACTCCCAAATTCGAACGACCTTGAACCCTTGTCGGCGGAGTTCTTTCGAATACATTTTGTCGCGCTTCTGATTCCGACCAATCTTTGCTGCCCAGTACGTCTTGTTAGTCTTCGGTATGTGCCCACAGCTCGGACAGCCGTGCCAAAAACAGCCATCAATAAAAATGGCGACGCGTTGGCGCAAAAACAGGAAGTCAGGATTGCCCAGTACTTCGTTCGACTGAATCTTCCAACCCTTTACTCCAGTTCGGATTAACATTGATCGAAGACGCCATTCGGTTGATCGATTTTCACGCGATCTAATCGCGCGCATGTTGGCGGAGCGACGGGTATTAGGAGGTTGAAAAGTCGGCAGCGAACTGCGAGTCATACAAGAGAAATGTCGAGTGCGTCCGCCCTATGACCGTTAAGCCATGCCATAACCGCGTCCGACGTCGCTGGCACGCGCTCACAAATCCGAATTCTGTCAAAAGAAATCGAATCCCTATACCGTTTCCTCAGTTTGTCGTCTTCCGTCAATAGAAATGGAACCGCTAAGAACGTCAGGCAGACATTAAGATCGGCTGGTGATTTAGTAAAAAAACTCCAGAAGAACTGGGGAGCGGTTTCTAGACCCTTCTTAAGCCAGTCCGTCCTCCCGGTAGCGCAATTTCCGAGAGCGATGATTCGTGGCGAAGTTTGATCAACAAAATTGTTGACGACCACAACGTCCCATCCGCCATCGCCACCATTCGGAGCAGTATCTCGCGTGGGTGCGCCGAGATCGGGGATCAAATCCGAAACCAGTTGTAGCAGCTGGCTGTAATCAGTTATCTCGCCCGTCTTCCATGGGGCTCCGATGCGGACTGCTTTGCCACGAAAGTATTCTTCTGCTGCTTTTTTTACGATCGATTCAAATTCCCTAGTTCGAAAACCCTTTTCTGGTACCTGTTTTATGAACTTCAGTCCGAGGCAGAACAGGTAGGAAGAATTCGCTTTTCGATCCGTTGGAGTAATGGTCATGCCATCGACCGCGAACGGATAAGAGTCCTGAAGCAATAGTAAGCGGCGTTCTAATTCCTCAAAAACTTTAAGAGAGTAGTCTTCTGCGTCGTCTGCGTCATCTTCAGGCAGAGCTGCTTCCAAGTCCTCTTTAAGCGAACTGATGCTGTAGGTTTTGTCATTGGCCCAAGTGCGCAACTCCACAACATCGGCGACATTAATGATATTCATTCTTCTTCGGTAGGGAGAGTCCTGTCGCCTCTCATGTTAAGTCGCGCCTTCTTGTATGCTCGTTCAAATTCCAAAAAGGCGTCTTGGACGATTTGGTTTTCGCGGACGTCGAATAACTTTGGAAGACACTCTTCAACTGAATACGCTGCTAATCGGAGCTTCGCGGCGACCTCTTCGGAGTTGAATTCCGTATAAAGAAGGGAACCTTCTAAATCACCCTTCACTCGAAAATGTTGTAGGGCCGGAGCACTCGCGAGGACGCGTTCAAACTTTTCTTGCTGTCTGCTGTTCACAGCTCGGCGCGCATCTTTAGTCCCAATCGTCCATCTAACAAATTCGCCCAGTTCGGTTAAGTGATCGTCTGGTACCGGTTTTTCCGTAATCGGATCATCTTTCAGGTCGACGAATTTTTGTGCTTCGGAACCTCCGAGGAGAGTATAGAAAGTTCCGAAAAACCGTTTTGTCGTTACCGCAGTGGGACTAAACAAGCCGTTCTCTTCCGCTTCCTTAAGGGTTAGAAAGGCTACTAACCACCGTTTCAATGTGGGGAACGTAGTCCCTAATGTCTTCGCAAATCTGCTTAAATTTTCTTTCGAAAAATCACCGCCTGCATGTTCAAAAACGAACTTGGCTTTCGCTTCAGGAGGCCACTCACGAGCTGCCGTCACGTGCTTATATCCAAGGTACGCCTGCAGCAAATCAGGAGACCATCCAGTCTGAATATTGAAGTTCCTTAGTTCCGCGGAACGCTCGGCGCTTATCTCTGGAACCGCGGGAAGTGGCTGCTGGTCGTTTGGTTGCTCACCGGTTAGGAGTTTCAATGCTGCCAGTCGTCTATTGCCCTCAATTACATAATAACCGCCGCCTGGCCGATCTCTGGCGATGATTGGATCTCCATCAATCAATCCTGACGCTGCTATCGATTGCAGAAGATCGTCCACGCCGATATCAGTGATGAGATACCGAAACATCCTCGTCTGATCGTCTCCAAAACTTGTGATAAACCGAGGGTTGTCTGGGTCGAAGAACAACTGGTCTAATTGTACAGTCAATTTGGTTGGCATTTTTTTGCCTAACTTAATTCCAGATAGACCGCAGCGGTCTCAACACTGCAGAAAACAGCGGAGGCGGTACCGCATTTCCGATGGCTTGAAAGCGATCTCTAACCGTTCCGGCGCCCCATCGGAACTTCCCTGCGAATCCCTGGAGCGCCGCACACTCTCGATAAGAAAACCGGCGCGCGCGTCCCTCGCGTGTAAACTCCCAGTGATCAGTATCAATCCGCCTGAGTGGCGGGCTCAACGGATGAAGAGGCACGTGCCGCCAGTTACCTACGATGCACGGACTAGGCTGACCCCATGGATGTCTTCTTCGGCGAGACAAATAATACCAATGAAACGGCTCATCATTGAATTCGCCTTCCGGCCAGGAAGGCATATTTCCAATAACATCGTGCTGCGTGACGTAAGGCCTTCCGGTTCCGAGACCATGTGTAGCTTCCGGAAACTCGTATTCAAAATCAACGTCGCTGCGAATGCCGACAAGAAAGATTCTTCGACGGTTTTGGGCTACTCCGAAGTCTTTCGCGTTGAGAACGGCCCATTTCACTTTATACCCAGCTAAGCGATAACGGTAAATTTGATTCCATAGAAGATGGTAGTTGTCGCCGAAGGCCATTCCGTTTACGTTTTCCACAACGAAAGCTTTTGGTCTCACTTTGCGGAGCACGCGATCAAACTGGCGATAAAGGAAATTTGTATTTGAATTCCAATCGCGACTGCCCGCCTGACTATATGATTGGCATGGATAGCAACCCACCAGAAGCTCAGCGTCTGGAAAGACATCGAAATCCGCTATGTCTCCCACCTCGATATTCGCGTCTTGGATGTTGGCTTCATAAATCTCGGCCGCTACATCCCAGACGTCGTTGGCCCAGACAATATCGTAGCCGGCTCGTTGGAGTGCATTGTCCGAGCCGCCGCAGCCGCTGAAAAGAGAAATGGTTGGAACAGCCGGAACGGGCATGTGAATCCTTAGATGAGAAGGCCCGCGGAACAAGTTTCCGCGCAGAATGACATTTACCAAAACACGATAGGACTGGGCGCGGTCCGCAGTTTACCAGATTGTTAATTGTAGGACTAGAAATGATTGTCCTACTCGGCGGTGTCGTCCCCGTTCGTCGCGGCTTTGCCGCCGCACAGTCTCGCGCAGTTTGACGAACGCGCGAACTACAAAAACGCTCATCCGCACAGCCCGCCGGCTGTTGAGGATATTAGCCGCCATGATGGCGCCGCGTTCAGTGAAAACGAGCGGAGATTTCCGCCGGCCACCGCGTCCTTTCTTTGATGTTGCAATTTGCAACATCAAACCTTTGAACTCTTCGTTAGTCAATTGAAACATAAAGTCTTCGGGGAATCTTTCGATGTTGCGATTCACCTGTTGATTGAGACGGGCCGTAGCCACGCCGTAGAGAGCCGCCAGATCAGAGTCCAACATCACCTTCTCGCCGCGAATAAAGTAGATTGCCTTTTCAATTCTCTCTACCGGAATGAGGCTTGACTGTTTCACGGGAATCCTCCAATCGGGAGTGCGCATGATAGATGAAGGCCTCGAAAGAGAAAAGTAAGGAAAGTTGCAACGGATCCGAACACGGCAGGCCTAACCCGAGCCCGGCAGGGCGGTACATCTCAAATCATGAACGCTGGGCCCTCAATGCGGACAGGACGAGCACCCCAGCGGGGTTGGCACCCCAGCCGAGATGCTCGGCCGGGGACCCCGCTCTGACCCGCCGGGGACCCCGACATGTCCCGCGCTCCCAGCGACTCCAACCCCAAAGCGCTAACACTAGACCCTCGCCTTGCGTCTACCAACAGGAGATTCGCGCAAAGAAGACTAACCAAGTAGGATTGAATCATGCGTACCTTGCCGAACGGACGAGCCGTCATTACCACTCTCGCGTTGTCTTTCACGCTACTCAGCGCGACGTCGGTGGCAGTCTCCGCACAGACGGCGCAACCTTCGCCCAACACGAGCGACGCACAGCTCAAGAGAATTCGCGAGAACACTCAGGCTAAGTTGGATCAATTACACGCGGCCGCGGGGTTCCCAGGCGCCACCATCGGCTTTGTGCTGCCGGATGGCCGGAGCGGTGCGGTCTCGACCGGAGTATCGGACCTGACCACCAAACGGCCGCTCGTGCCCACCGATCTGATGCTCGCCGGAAGTATCGGCAAGACGTTTGTCGCCGCCGTGATGATCCAACTGGCGCAGGAAGGAAAGGTTAATCTCGACGACAAAATCGAGCGTTGGTTCAAGGGCGGGTTCAAAGCCGACCCGTGGTTCGCGCGCTTGCCAAACGCAAACGACATCACGGTGAGAATGCTACTGAATCATTCGAGCGGCATCGGCAATCATGCGGACGATGAAAAGTTCTACAAAGCGCTCGCCGCTAATCCTGACCGAGTGTGGAAGTATGAAGATTTGGTCGCGTTCGTGCTCAACAAGAAGCCGCTCTTTGTCGCCGGCAAAGGCTTCGCGTACGCCGACACCAACTATATCCTTGCCGGAATGATCATTGAGCGAGTTGCCGGCACAACTTTGTATGCGGAAGTGACACGGCGGTTTCTCAAGCCGCTCAGACTTGATCGAATCGTTCCGCAGGAGGGAAGGATCATTCCCGGACTTGTGAACGGCTATTCTTCGTTCACCATGCTGGCCGGTCCGAAGGGCGCGATGATCGTCGATGGCAAGTTCACCATCAATCCGCAGGTCGAGTGGGCCGGCGGCGGGTTCGCTTCAACTGCCGAAGACCTGGCGCGCTGGGCCAAAGCGTTGTACGGAAGCGACCTGATTCAGAAACCCTACATGGATCAAATGCTCGCCGGAATAAATACCGGCGAAGTCGATCTGTACGGCCTCGGAGTAGAAATCGGCGAGGGGCGTTGGGGAAAATCCTTTGGCCACGATGGGTTGTTCCCGGGGTACGTAGCGGCGATGACTTACTTTCCGCAGTACCAGGTGGCGGTGGCGATCCAGGTCAATACGGACCGCGAGAAACAAGTGGGGCAGGGCTTGAGTGAGTACCTTGATGAAGCGATGAAGATCATCGTCGGTGAACTGACGGGAAAGAAGTTTGAAGAGCCGCAGGATCGCCGGGCCGTCGCGGTCGATCCAAAGATATTCGATCGCTACGCGGGAGAGTATGAAGTAGCGCCCGGCGTCATCCTGACCATCACGAGAGACGGCGAGCACCTGATGGCGCAAACGAAGGGACAACCCCGGGCGGAGATTTTTCCCAGCTCAGAAACCGAATACTTTTCCCGCCGGATCGATGTGCAGATCAAGTTCGTGAAGAACGAACAAGGCCAGGTCACCGCTATGGTCATAGTTCAAAACGGGCGGAACATTACTGCCCGGAAGATTAAGTGAGGAACAATGAAGAGTCTCTGTCAAAATCCCGGGTGAGTGGTTACTAATCTGATTCTAACCGCAGAGGACGCAGAGGGACGCAGAGTACGCGTTCTCTGCGACCTCTGCGAAGAACTCCGCGGCCTCTGCGGTTAACTTACTCGTTATTGTTTCCCTTTCGGATCGGTGATATAAGCCTTCCCGGTCACATCTCCCGGAGGCTCAAAGATGAAAAAGGCGACTACGATTCTGTTTGCGCTGTCCTTCCTGCTGGTACTTTGGGCCAACGGCAAGACACACTCCAGTCCGATTACTAACGCTGTCGCAGGAAACATTCCTGATGGGATGTATACGATCGTGGGCGAGGCCAGCCATCGTTGTTTGGAAATTCCCAACAATTCCTGTGGATCTGGAATCGGGTTACAGACACTCGACTGCGACCCTACTGAGACAAGTAACAACCAGAAGTTTAATGTCATCAGTGACGGATCTGGTAATTACATGATCACCGTTGCGCATAGCGATCTGTGTCTGGAGGTTTCTGACGTTCAGGTTCTGGGCCGCACCCCGATTCTACAGAATGTGTGCAGCCCCAATAAGCTCAGCCAGAAGTGGGCCATGTCGCAGTACGGAGTTAATTTGCAAATAGTGTTCGCAGGAGCTAAACCCGGAACTCTCCAGTGCCTGGATGTTATGGCCCGGGCTAAGGGGAACTATGTTCCGGTGTACCTGCACCCTTGTACCGATGGCACTAACCAACGATGGAGGCTCCGCAAGGCGACACTTAACAACGAAACAGGCGTTATCTGTAGAGCTTCGCCCAGTCATCCTGAGCATAATTGTTCCGGCGTGAATGATCAGCAAAAACAAGTTCACCTGGGAAAGACTCTGACCAAAGCGCGATGCGAGGAAGCATGCAAGGCGAGCAAGATGGTGAGCTGCCAGTGGGAAGGTTCCCAATAATCCTCTTCGAGTCTTGTCGAGCGGGAGGAGAACTACCGCATGAGGATTTGAGGTTGCTCAGTTACTTTCGTCCCACGTTCTGGTGCTCGATCATCCACTGCGGATACATGGAAGGCGGAGCGGTAGTGCGAGAGAGCTGCTCGACGTCCTCCGCGCTCAGTTCCAGGTCGGCCGCTTTCAGATTGTCTTCCAACTGCGACATCTTGTTCGCGCCGATGATGATCGAAGTCACGCCCGGCTGAGCTAGTAACCAGGCCAGGGCCACTTGCGGCACGGTCGCGCCTTTCTTCTGCGCTATCTCATCGAGGGCTTCCACCGCGTCAAAGCCGCGCGCTTCATCAATCGCGGGAAACTGAAAGTTAGTGCGCCGCGCGCCTTCAGGATTCGGATTGTCGCGCCGGTACTTGCCCGAAAGAAACCCACCGGACAAAGGCGACCACGGCAGCACACCCACACCTTCTTCGCGACAGAGCGGCAGCAGCTCGTGTTCGAGATCGCGTCCTACCAGAGAGTAGTAAGCCTGAAGCGAAACGAAGCCGGCCCAATTTTTCTCTGCCGACAGCACCAACGCCTTCATCAAGTGCCGGGCCGACCAGTTGGAGCAGCCGATGTAACGCACCTTCCCTTGCCGCACCAGGTCGTCGAGCGCGCGCAAAGTTTCTTCGATCGGCGTCAGCATGTCCCAGCCATGGACTTGATAGAGATCGATGTAGTCGGTGTTGAGCCGGCGCAGACTGTGTTCTACCGATGAGAAGATATGCTGGCGCGACAGACCCGTGTTGTTCACATCTGCAGTGCCCGCGGCGGCTGCTTCGCTCATCGAGCCGCGGACTTTGGTGGCGACGATCACTTTGTCGCGGGCGACGCCGGAGTCTTTCAAAGCCTGACCCAGAATCGTTTCCGACTGGCCGTAGGCATAGACGTCGGCCGTGTCGAAAAAATTAATGCCCGCGTCCAGACAACGGGCCACCATGGCGTTGGCGCCGGCCTGGTCGACGACGGCGATGTTGAAAAAGTTATCGCCGAAGGTCATCGTGCCCAGACAGAGCTCGGACACTTTCAATCCCGTGGGTCCCAATGGTCGGTATTTCATGAGGACATCGTAAACTGTGAACGGTAAACCGTAAACCGGGGAGAGGGACGCGGGATGAATTACCAGGGGAAAGTTGGGACACTCCGGTCGAGTTCGATTTCCGCGAGAAGGACCTCGTGTTAGAGTTCCTCCAGTTGTGATAGATTCTGCAAACTCAAAATGGACCGACGCGATCTGCCCAGTAACATCAGTCTCTTTGATCGACTGTACCGGCCCGAACGCGCCGCGCGCGTGGCCGTGCTCTACGACCATACGGAGATCACTTACGAGGATCTGCGGGACAAGACCATCCGCGCGGCCGAAGCGCTGAATGCGCTCGGCATCACGTCGGGCGATCGCGTCGGTATCCTGCTTACCGACTCACCCGAATTCATCGCCTCGTTTGTGGCGATCGTCTCTCTCGGGGCGATCGCGGTGCCAATCAATCTGGCGCTGCGCCGGGAAGATCAATTGTTCATCCTGAAAGACTGCGGCGCCTGCGCGGCCATCATTGAAGGGAAGGCAGCAGAGACACTGCTTCGGGCTTCTGATATTCCGCCAGATTTGCAACACCTGCTCGTGGTCGGCCGTGACGGGGGAGGCGGATCAGCTTCAAAGAGTGGCACGGGCGTCCCGCCCAGAAATCACGCGCAAGATGCGCGTGCCACAGCGGAAATTGCCGGAATGAGTGTGCAGACCTTTGCAGATGCTGAACGTCGTCAGCTCGATAGAGAGTTCCCGGTGCGGGGAAATGACGAGGCGGACGCGTTCATCCTCTACACCTCGGGCAGCACCGGCGAGCCGAAGGGCGCCGTGCACAGCCAGGCGGACATCTTTTACACCAATGAAACTTTCTGTCAGGAAGTCCTGGGACTGCGCGAGGGCGATCGTTTGTTTTCATCTTCGCGCTTGCCGTTCGCATACGGGCTGGGCAACAGCTTTACTTTTCCACTGCTCAACGGCTTCACTAGCGTTCTTTGCCGCGAGAAACCCACGCCGGAAGTTGTGAGTCGCATCTTTCAGGAATACCGGCCGACGATCTTTTTCGGTGTGCCCGTAGTTTACAGCATGCTCCTCGAACACCAACGCAAAGGCAACGAGCTTGATACTTCCAGTTTGCGCTTGTGCGTATCGGCGGGCGAAGCCCTGCCGGCGCAATTGGGAGAAGATTGGGAGAAAACCTTCGGCGTGGAAGTTCTGGACGGCATCGGGTCGACTGAGATGCTGCACATGTTCATGTCAAATCACCAGGGCGAGGCGCGCTATGGGAGCAGCGGAAGGTTGTTGCGCGGTTATGACGCGCGGCTGGTTGATCATGAGGGCACGCCGACGCAGCGAGGAGAAGCAGGAAATCTTTGGATTCGCGGCGCGAGCGCAGCCCTGCGTTACTGGCAGCGGCCAGAGACGACTGCGGAAACCTTCGTCGATGGCTGGGTGCGCACGGGCGATCTTTACGTTCGGGACCCGGATGAAATCTGGTGGCATATGGGACGCAGCGACGACTGTTTCAAGCCTACGGGGCAGTGGGTCTCGCCCGTCGAAGTCGAGAATGTGCTGTTGCGGCACGAAGCTGTGCGCGCCGCCGCGGTGGTGGAAGGGTCCGACGAGCATGAATTGTCGTGCGTGTGCGCGTTCATCGTGACAGGCGGCGAGACGAACACTTGCGAACAGGAACTGCGCGCGCTTTGTGAAAGCGCCCTGCCGCGTTTCAAGCAGCCGCGTCGTTATCTTTTTGTCGCAGAACTGCCATACACTGCGACCGGAAAGGTGCAGCGGTTCAAGTTGCGAGAACAACTGCGAGCCCAACGTGCTGCTCCCTGACTTTGCTTTGACTCCCTCTCCCTTTGGGAGAGGGTTGGGGAGAGGGCTTGAGATGGAGCCGCCGTATACCCTCTTCCCCAGCCCTTCTCCCAATGGGAGAAGGAAGAATCAAACAGCACTCATGACGTTGGACTTTAGAAATTGAACGCCTATGAATGAAAAAAGTATCCAGGAAACGTACGCGCCGAACATGGCGTGCTTTGGTTGCGGGCCGGCGAATGAAAAGGGTTTGCACATACGCAGCTTCGCCCAGGGCAACGAAGTGGTCGCGGCGTGGCAACCAGAACCCTATCACGAAGCGTTTCCGGGAATGCTGAGTGGCGGAATCATAGGGACGTTGTTGGATTGTCATTGCAATTGGGCCGGAGCCTATCACCTGATGAAGAAGGGCGGATTGGATCAACCACCGTGCACGGTCACCGCAGATTACGCGATCAAGTTACTGCGTCCTACGCCGACCGACCAACCCCTGGAGTTGCGCGCGCGCGTGGTTGAGTCAACCGACGATCGCGCAATAGTCGAAGGCGAGTTGATCGCTCACGGCAAAGTCTGCGCAACATGCCGGGGGACTTTCGTGGCCGTTAAGCCCGGGCATCCGGCTTATCATCGTTGGTAGCATTCAAGCAGATCACTGTGCCTGACTGGATCGAAGCGAAGCTGCGAGATGACCACACCTGGAGCGCCAGGCCTGGTTGCAAGATCTTTGTCGCGGACCGCGGCGTGTTACGCTTCGACTATCCCCAGACGTGGGTCGTGATCCCCGGAGAGAATTCGATCAACTTCCACGATCGCCAGCCCCCTGACGACGACATTCACCTTGAGGTCTCGATCATTAGGCTGCCCCCGGCTGATTGGAGTGGATTGCCACTTCGAGATTTGATTCCGGCGGCGATCTCGGGCGACCACCGCAACATCCGTTCGAGAGGCGAGATCCAGGAAGCAAGGCACGCGGATGTCGAGCTCACCTGGCTCGAATCGGTCTTTATCGACAAGCAGGAAGTAGCAAGAGAGGCGCGCACTCGTCTCTGTCTTGCTCGCAGCGGAAACATTCAGACAATTATCACTATGGAATTCTGGCCGGAAGATAGTGAGCGAGCATCGGCAGCGTGGGATACTGTGCTTGAAACTCTGGAGTTGGGAATGCAGATCGACGATCCAACGCGCGGGCACGTACTGCACTGAGAGACAGCGCATTGCGGCTCTAATCGTAACTAAATCGTTATCTTCATCTTCTTTCCGTTTACATCCACCGCCACATAAATCACTTCCGCTTCGGTAACGCGCACGCGTTCACTCGGCCCGCCATAGCGCTCGGCCTCCACCACGACGCGCACGGTTATCGAGGTCGTGCCAATCTTCAGCGTCTCGGAATAGAAACTAACCAGGTCGCCGACAAACACCGGGGCGTGGAAAATCACTTCGCGCATGGCCACGGTCACAAAACGATCCATGCCCGTGTGCCGGTGCGCTTCGATCGCCCCGGCCATGTCGATGTAGCTGAGAATTACGCCGCCAAAAATCGTGCCCTGCGAATTGGTGTCGCGCGGCAGCATCGCGATGCGGATTGCCGGATCAGAGTTCATGTCAGGAATAGTAAATCGTTAAGGGTAAATCGTAAACGGAAGAACCGATCATTTTCCATTTCTCATTTGTCATTTTTCACTGGCCATTGGGCCGTAAGAAGGCGTGTTGCCGGCGTTCAAGGAAGATTTATTTCAGATGGAAAATGATCGGTCGCTCCGGGTTCCGTAACAACTCGCCCACTGTTATCGCATCTGGAACAAAGACCACGACGCGGTGTCTAAGCTGGCGTTTACCGAGATTCTCATGTCAGAGAGGGTTTCATCATGTTCGAACTCATCGAGTTAGTTCTCTCTTCTCCGGTCGGCGCGTTCTTATTTGCCGGTGTGCAGGACACGCTCTACGCCCTGGTCATCGCAGCGGATTGCGAGGAGTGCGGCTTCAACGACCTGGGGACACTGCTTTTTGGCGGCGTGCTCGCGGCGATGCTGGTGGGCATCGCGATTTCGATCCTGCTACGCCGCCTGAAAGAGAGGTCATCCGTCTCTTCAGAATTCGTCTCGATCACGTCGAACGATCGAAAGCCATAACGCAGGCGTATTTCTAGGACACGAACGGATACCATGGCGTGTTGCGAAAAACCCAAAAGAAGACAATCAAGCCAAGCCAAGCCCACAGGTAAATCGACGGAATGAAGACTCGCCGCTGAGGCTGGCCTGTGAGCGCGCTCTTACTGAACCCCAAAAAGCCGTAGACGATGAACGGCAGTGTCAGAACCATCAACGGATTAAACTTGAAGGCCGCGATCGGATCCAGGTGAAGTAGTTCATAGCAGGCGCGCGTAGTGCCACAGCCGGGACATTGCCAACCGGTCAGCAAACGAAAAGGGCACTTGGGAAAGAATTGATTTGCGGGACTGGCAGGATTGAAGAAGAAAAGGAAAGTTCCCGCGGCGGTCAGTCCCAGCCAAATGAAAGCCGCGATCGCCATCTGCCGCGAGCGATCGGTAGCAACGGAAACAAAATGAAAACTCGTCATAAACTAAAGTCCGCAAATCCAAGTCTATCGCGCTTCACCGAGCTACCATTATTTGCCGTCTTTGACATCTGAGTGTGGTCTTTTAGCGGCCAGATCTTCCAACTTGCGACGCACTCGGTCAAGGGTTGGGGCATCGACCCGCCCGAACGTCTTGACAATTATGGCTTGCGACAATGTGTAGATCTTATCAACGCGAACTTTACCTGGTCTATTCAACGCGCCTTTTACCAAATCAGACGAAGTGATGGAAAAACTGTAATCCGTGACCTCCGGGTTTGAAGTCATCGCCACTACGACTACATCGCCAGTCTTGCCATTATATTGATCGTTCGAAATCACAATGACCGGTCGCCGCTTCTGCGAAGATAGGTCACTGAACGGGATGGGAATGAGGAGAATATCGCCTTGCTTAGGCATTGTTCCAATCTTCGTCGTCGAGAGGATTATCCCAGAACTCAAGGCTGCTCTGACTGGCCAGGACCAAATCATGAAAGGCTCCGTTAGGTGATTCAATCACAAAAACGGTCACATGAACTCCCGGAGCCAACGGCACGTTAAGTTCCACCCGTCCGCCATCTTTCACTTCGGTATCGTACTTAAGCGCTGTTTGCTGCATTACGGAATTACGATGAAATCCTTTTCGAGATTATACCGCAAGTAACTTTGATCGCACATCCGGCACCCTGATCTGAAATCCGCAGCCGACTCCGAGAACAACTTGAGCCGCCGCGGAATAGTTTACTCCGTATTTGGACGCAAACTAACAGTTTGCGTTACGCGGTAACTAGAACCAACCCTTCCGGCTTTGAATGTAAGTTCTCACAAACTCTTCGTCAGATTTTGTGAGATACATGATTCCTTCGACAATTCCGATTACTTGCATTACTACTGCCAGCATGCCACACGACAAGACGGACACCAACAGCATGATGACGCCTTCTGTTTGGTAGCCCAGAATGAACTTGTGAACACCCAACCAACCGATGACGATGCCACAAATGCCGGCGGCGACTTTTTTGTCGGCGCCAGCCTGCTTCCAATCCTGCATCGCCTGCTGGCCGTACATCGGGGCTGGTGGCTGAATCGGTTGATAGCCGCCGATGGCCGGGAGCGGCGACTGACACTGCAAACAAGTTTGCGTGTAGTCGTCGTTTTGTGCGCCGCATTTGGTACAAAAAACAGCCATCGGTTGATCCCAGTGAAGCCTTTGAATCCCTTAGAACCTCGGCGAACCAAGCATCTTTTGAACGGCAAAGAGCGAGCAACGTGTTTGCGCTACGCTCCGAGAAAGCAGGATCGCTTCATTGCTTTGCCGTCTCCGCGCCCGCCGTAGCGTTGCTCGCTGTCTCGACCCGATCGTCAAAAATCAGTTGCTCATCATACTCAGGCCACCAAAGAGCAGGATGATAATCAGGTATATGACCACCAATAGCAGCCAAAGCCCGATGCCTATCATCGCGAACATCTTCGCTTTCTTTGCCGACTCCTGCGCCCCGGCGATATCGCCTGCGGCCGCTTTGTTATTCACCTGTGTTGCAAAGATGATGGCCGGGATGCCGAGTGGCAAACAGCACAGGATCGAGATAATCGCGATCACCAAGTTGTTCGGTACAGTTGCCGATCCGCCAGCCGGCGGCGGAGTCCAGTTTTGCGACATTAGTTTAGTCTCCTACTTTTTTGATTTCCCACTGCGAGCTTTTCCAAAAACGATGAGGCCAGCCTGAAGTAATCTCTGCGTGCTGTAATGTAAAACCCCGTCAGCGCACGCGCAGGCGTCTCTCCTGAGCAATATATTGAATTCTAAGCTCTTTTTTCCGGGTTTGGACTGTAAACAGCGATGCATAACTAACAAAAGACATGCTCCATTGTCAATCAAATTTATGAATAAACACTGGGACTGGACCGGCGTGACCGCAAAAATGATCAGAGCCTTACCACCACGCGATTGACTAGACAAACAGAGATCGGGGATAGTCTGAGCCGGTTGCGACAGGCTCTTGTGGACCTGGACATTGGTTACCTGGGCCCTTATTCCGGCCAAATCGAGTCAGTGAAACAGATTCTCCAGAACCTCAGATCGGGCGCGGTAACCGTGACGGACGTCCCGGCGCCAGTCGCGCGGCCCGGATTCGTCATAGTGCGCACGGCCGCTTCCCTGATCAGCGCCGGCACTGAGCGCATGACGGTGGAAGCCGGGCAGAAGAGCCTGCTGGGCCGGGCGGTCGACCAGCCTGCCCTCGTCGCGCAGGTCATCCAAAGAGCGAGAACCGAAGGCTTCAGAAATACAGTCGAGGCGGTTCGCTCGAAGCTTGGGTCCCTCGTCGCCCTGGGTTACAGCGCCGCCGGCACGGTGATCGAAGTCGGCGAGGGCATTACTGAGTTTCATCCGGGCGACCAGGTAACGTGCGCCGGCGTAGGCTATGCGTCGCACGCGGAAGTTCTGGCCGTGCCGAAAAATCTTTGCGTTCGTCTGCCTGAAGAGGTGAGTTTTGATGCGGCGGCGTTCGGTACTCTGGGCGCAATCGCCCTCCAGGGCGTGCGGCTGGCCGAGCCAACCCTGGGCGAATTCGTGGTGGTGATCGGGCTCGGCTTAATCGGACAACTCGCGGTGCAGTTGCTCAAGGCGAATGGTTGCCGGGTTTTCGGGATTGATCTGGACGCGAACAAGATCAAATTGGCACAACGGTTTGGTGCGGACGGGGGCTGTGCTCCTGATGATGAGGCCAGGCGGCGGGTGACGGAATGGTCGCGCGGTCGGGGGGCCGACGCGGTTTTGATTACGGCTGCGACTTCATCGAACCAGCCGATCGAACTTGCGGGAGACATCTCCCGGCAAAAAGGACGGGTCGTAGTTGTAGGCGCCGTGGGACTCGACATTCCGCGCCAGCCTTTTTACGATCGCGAACTGACGTTCAAAATCTCGATGTCCTACGGCCCGGGTCGCTACGATCCCGAATACGAAGAGCGCGGGCACGACTATCCACTCGGTTATGTGCGCTGGACCGAAGGCCGCAATATCGAAGCTTTTCTGGATCTGCTGGCCGAAGGCATTGTTGACGTCGAGCCCTTAATCACCCACCGGTTCAAGCTCGCGGAGAGCGAACAGGCGTACGAGTTGATCACCGGCGCTGAACCCTATCTGGGCGTCGTTCTGCAATACGACACCGGGCGCGAACTGGAAAGTCGGATCTCCCTTGCCGCGAAGACGTCTGCTCCGAATGCGAGCGTCCGCCTCGGATTGATTGGCGCCGGCGGTTATGCGAAGGCGATGCTGCTGCCGAACTTCAAATCTGCGGGCGTGGAATTCCGGTCGATCGCGACCGCGTCAGGCGTGACGGCGCGGTCGGTGGGAGAGCAGCATGGATTTCGCTTTTGCGTCTCGAGGGCGGAAGAAGTAATCGACGACGAGGAGACGAACTTGATTGTCATCGCGACGCGACACGACACGCACGCGAAGCTGGCCCAGCTCGGGCTGGAGCGCGGGCGCCACGTCTTTGTGGAAAAGCCGCTCGCTCTGAACGAAGAGGAGCTGTCAGGCGTCCTCGCCGCGGCCGAACAGTCGCGGGGCCATTTGATGGTCGGCTTCAACCGGCGCTTCTCGCCTGCGGCAGTCGCCGCGAAAGATCTTTTCGCAAATAGAACCGCGCCGCTTTCGATTAACTATCGCGTCAACGCCGGGCGCGTTCCGCCCGGTCACTGGGCGCACGACCCGAAGGAAGGCGGCGGCAGGATCATCGGCGAGGTCTGTCACTTCATCGACTTCATGCACTTCATCACGGGCTCTCTCGTGACGCGGGTTTATGCGGAAGCGATTTCCAGCAGTAACCATGCCGTCACGAACGATGACTCAGTCTTTATCACTTTGCGTTTTGCCGATGGATCAAATGGTTCGATCGCCTACCTGGCGGAAGGCGACCGCGCGATGCCGAAAGAGCGGATTGAGATCTTCGGTGGCGGCAAGTCGTTCGTCATTGATGACTTTCACGCCACTAATGCTTTTCAAAGCGGGCGCGAGACGAAAACCAAACTTCGGGAACAGGACAAGGGCCAGAAGGAAGAGGTGCGCTCTGTCTGTGACATGGTTCGTGAAGGAAGGCCGGCGCCCATTGGCCTGGCCGATTTGGCGGCGACGACGCGGGCCACGTTTCGTATTCTCGACTCGCTGCGGACGGGCTTGCCTGTCGAGGTCTAAAGAAGAACTCCTATGCTTAAGGTCATCAACGTAGCCGGCGCGCGGCCCAACTTTATGAAGGTGGCGCCAATCGTAGCGGCGATGAAGCTCCGGCCGGACGTGTTCCAACCCATCCTGGTCCATACCGGGCAGCATTATGACGCGCAAATGTCGGACGCGTTCTTTCGCGATCTGGAAATGCAGGAGCCGGACATCGATCTCGGCGTTGGCTCTGCCAGTCACGCCGTACAGACGGCGGGGGTGATTCGGGCGTTCGAACCAGTGGTGATTGCGGAAAAGCCTGATTGGGTGCTGGTTGTTGGCGATGTGAACTCGACCGTCGCCTGCGCCCTGGTCTGCGCAAAGCTGGGCATCAAAGTCGCGCACGTCGAAGCCGGCCTGCGCAGTCGCGATCGGACGATGCCGGAAGAGATCAACCGTGTCCTGACGGATCAAATAGCCGAGTTGCTCTTAACTCCGTCCCTCGATGCGAATGAAAACCTGCGCGCCGAAGGAATTCCTGAAGAGCGCATACGCTTTGTCGGCAACGTGATGATCGATTCGTTGCTCACGTATCTTCCGCTCGCAAGGAAGTCAACAATCAAAGAGGACCTGGGACTCGCCGGCAAAGATTACGCGGTACTTACGCTTCACCGCCCTTCGAATGTCGACGAGCTGCGAACCCTGGCGGGAATTGTCGATGCGCTCGAAGAGATCGGCAGCCGCCTTCCCATAGTTTTTCCCGTCCATCCTCGGACCCTGAAAATGATTGAAGAATTGGGGCTGACTGACCGAATCATAAAGGCAAACGGATTGCGCCTGACTGATCCGCAAGGCTATCTGGATTTTCTCCAACTCCTCAGTGGCGCGCGCCTGGTGCTGACTGATTCCGGAGGGATTCAGGAAGAAACGACGGTGCTGGGCATTCCCTGCGTCACGCTGCGCGAAAACACCGAAAGGCCGATCACTGTTGAAGTGGGAACGAACATCATCGCCGGCACCGACCCGGCAAATATCACCAAGGCCGCGTTCAAGGCACTGGATAACCCGCCCAACGCATCCCCGCCCCGCGTCCCACCACTGTGGGACGGGCACACGGCGGATCGTATCCTTGAGGCACTATTGGAGAGAGGGGGCGGGGGGGTAACCAGAGAATGAAATCATTTTCCATTTCTCATTCGACATTTTTCATTCGGCCATTGACGGTTGGAGTTGGATACTGACTTCAGTCGGGCCTTCGTTGTTGCGAAAAGCCCAACTAAAGTTGGTACTCTGAACACCTGTCCCTAATGGCCGATAAAAAATGAGAAATGGAAAATGGAAAATAATTCTTCTCCCCCAGGTTTGCCCTTTCCCCTCATCCCCTTTACCCTTTTCTCCTCGTCTGGGCAATGAACATATTCACCAAAATAAAGCGGATGCTTCGCGGCGAGGTCAGTGCGCGCACGGCCGCGCTTGAGGCGCTGCGCCGAACCAAGGCCGCAATGAATCGCCGCCAGGAACGCGCCGTTCTTTCGCAGCTCGATGTGCAGCCCGCGCGGCTGAGCGATGAAGTCTCTCGGCTGTCGGCGGCTGGGTTGCTGGAGCACTTTCGTTCACGTCATTTGCTGAGCGCAGCCCCCAAGTTCTTCCCGGGTTTCGCCGTCGACGCCTTGCAGACAGTGGTCCTACAGCAAGAGTTCTTTCCCGACGAAACAGCACAACTGATCAATCAAGCTAAGCGCATTGCCAATGATCACTCCTGGGCGCTGCTCGGCCTCGGCGACAAGTGCTTCGGCGCCGGCGAGATTGATTGGAACCTCGATCCTTTATCGGGATTTGAATGGCCGCTCTCGTACCATGCCGACATTAATCTGTTTCGCAACGATGGTTCTGATGTGCGCACCGTTTGGGAGTTGAACCGGCTGGCGCATCTAATCACACTCGGCCGCGCCTATGCGATTACCGATGATCAGAAATTCAGCACCGAGTTTTTTCGGCAACTCGCGAGCTGGCGGGAACAGAATCCAGTCGGGCGCGGGGTGAACTGGAATTGCGCGATGGAAGTGGCGTTGCGCTCGATGAACCTACTGGCCGCGTTAGATCTATTTCTCCGTGCGCCGCAAATGACTGAAGCGGAGTTGGCGGACCTTCTCAAGATGTTCGATCAGCATGGGGCTCACATCCGGCGCAATCTGGAGTTTTCACACATCGCCACCAGCAATCATTATCTGGCCGACGTTACCGGTCTGCTGTGGCTGGGTGTGCTGCTGCCTGAGTTGAAGGCGGCAGCCGAATGGCGTGACTTTGGTCTGGGCGAGCTCTTGCGCGAAATGGATAAGCAGATCCTGCCGGACGGCGCGGATTATGAAGCTTCGACCGGATATCATCGTTTGAAGATCGAGCTGTTTCTCTACTCGTTTGTGCTCTGTCACCTAAACGGCATCGCAGTCGATGAAAAATACTGGAGCAAGCTGCGCGGCATGATCGGATACGCGCGCGCGTACCTGCGGCCCGACGGCCGCGCGCCCTTGATTGGAGATTCAGACAGCGGCCAGGTCCTGCCGGTGGTGCGACGCGCAGGCGACGACCACGCATACGCCGTGGCGCTGGGCGCGGCTGTTTTCCACGAGCCGCGTTTCAAGCTCGCAGGCACATCGACCCCGGAAGAGCTGCTTTGGGTTTTGGGAGAGCAGGGCCTGCGCGATTATCAAGCTCTGCCCGCGGGCGAGCCGGCCCAGTCCGAAGGCTTCCCCGACGCCGGGACTTATGTTCTTCGGAATGACGATCTGTATTTGCTCTTCAACGCCAGCGGCAGCGGAGTCAACGGGCGCGGCTCTCACGGTCACAACGATGCCCTCAGTATCGAAGTCTCAGCATGCGGGACGGCCTTCATTGTGGATCCCGGTTCCTACGTTTACACGGCGGACCTGAAGGCGCGGCACCGCTTCCGCTCCGTCGCTTATCATTCCACGGTCGAGGTCGATGAAATTGAACAGAATACAACTGACGAACAAGCGCCGTTTGTCATCGGTAACGAAGCCGAGCCGCGGGTGATCAGTTGGGAGAGGGGCCCGGAGACTGATGTGGTGATCGCTGAGCATGCGGGCTACCTTCGTCTCTCGCATCCGCTGACACATCGTCGAACTGTCCGGTTTGAAAAGTTAAAGCGTTTCTGGGTGGTGGAAGACGCATTGAGCGGTGCCGGAACTCACGATCTTTCTTTTCGCTTTCACTTTGCTCCTGGACTCAAGCTCGAAGTGCGTCCTGATGGAATCATCGAAGTGTGCGATAAGATGAACGGCGCGCGTTTGCTGATCGTCGCGAGTGGCATAAGTGCCCAGGCTGAACTGGAAGAACGGTTTTCATCCAGCGATTACGGAGGAAAGGAACCGTCCATCTCGGTCAGTTGGACTGTGCGGGGAGTCGCGCCGATAAACGCACGCTTCGTGCTGCTTCCACTGCGCGCCGGCCAACAAATCGCGATTACCCATGAACTGGTCGCGGGAATAATTCGCGAATGAACAATCACAACTTTGAGTTGGGCCTTGGATTTGAGATTGAATTTGGAATCTGAAATTTGAGATTTGAAATTTAAGCATGTGCGGCATCTGCGGAGTCTGGGATTACGGAGCGACGGAAGGCCGCGTCGAGCGCGCGCTGATCGAGCGCATGCGGGACGTGATGACGCACCGTGGGCCGGACGACGCCGGCGCGCTTGTCTTTGACGAAGGTCGCGGGGCCTTCGGCTTTCGACGTTTGTCGATCATCGATTTGTCGGAAGCCGGTCACCAGCCGATGCACGGCTGCACCGATCGCGTCTGGTTGGTTTTCAACGGCGAGATTTACAACCACGCTGAGTTGCGCGCGGGTCTGGAACAGCGTGGCCACGTCTATGCTTCGCTCACCGACTCAGAAACCATTCTGCATCTGTACGAAGAGCGCGGACTCGACTTTGTGCACGATATCGAGGGCGATTACGCCATCGCCCTTTGGGATGCTGACCGCGAACAGCTGGTGCTGGCGCGCGATCGCGCGGGAGTGAAGCCGCTCTACTTTCACCAGCACAACGGCCGGTTCATCTTCGCCTCCGAGATCAAAGCCATCCTCGAACATCCTTCAGTAACGCCGGATGTGAATGAAGAAGCGCTCTATCACTATCTTACTTTTGTTACTACGCCGGCGCCGATGACGCTCTTTCGCGGTGTTCAAAAACTTCCCGCCGGCCACATGCTCGTCATCGATCGCACCGGCGAAGCGCGCATCACCCGGTACTGGGATGCGCTGCCGCCCGTGTCCCCGGTCGTACGAACGGAAGCAGAGCATCAGCACAATATTCTGGAGTTGCTGCGGTCTTCGATTAAGAAACGCATGATGGCCGACGTGCCGTTCGGCGTATTTCTTTCCGGCGGAGTCGACTCGTCGGCGAACGTGGCGCTAATGTCGGAGCTGATGAGCCAGCCGGTGCGAACTTTCACCGTCGGCTTTCACGATACTGAAGAGCTGAACGAGCTGGAGTCGGCGCGGGCCATCTCAAAACGCTTTGGAACTAACCATCATGAAGTAATGATCGGCCGCGAAGAGATGCTCAAGTTTCTTCCCGATCTGGTCTTTCATCAGGACGAACCCATCGCCGATCCGGTTTGTGTACCGCTTTACTATGTTTCGAAACTCGCGCGCGACACGGGCACGATCGTGGTGCAGGTCGGCGAAGGCTCGGACGAAATCTTTGGCGGGTACGACTGGTTCAGAACTTATTTGCAAATCCAGGAGAGGTTCTGGCGCTATGCCGAAACGGCGCCGCTGGCAGCTCGTCGCGCGGTTTCAGCCCTGGCCGAGCCGCTGGTTAAGAAAGTCCTGAAGAAGAGAATGGCCAGCGAGTTGGTCAGGCGAATGGGCGCAAACGAGTCATTGTTTTGGGGCGGCGCCGTCGTTTTTGACGAGACGATCAAACTGAGTGTGCTCTCGGCGGAAATGCGCGGGCGATACAACGGCCTATCCACTTACGACGTGGTGCGCCAGTACCAGGAGACGATCGCCGCGGCGCGCCCGCATTCGGATTTCGCGGCCCGCATGACTTACCTGGAGTTGAAACTGCGTCTGCCTGAGCTTCTGCTCATGCGCGTGGACAAGATCACGATGGCCACTTCGGTCGAGGCGCGCGTGCCTTTTCTCGATCATCATCTGATCGAGTATGCGATGGGCCTGCCGCGAAATCTGAAAGTGAAGGGCACAACCGGAAAGCACATTTTGAAGCGAGCTCTTGAATCGGTGCTTCCCCCTGACGTGCTTTATAAGCCCAAGCGCGGATTTGGCGCGCCGACTCGCGAGTGGTTTCGCGGACCCGAAGGCGAGAGTCTGGTTAAGCAACTAATGAACTCTTCGATCCGTGAGCGAAACTTTTTTGACTATTCGTTCATCCAGCATCTGGCGGACGAGCACGCCCGGGAAGTGCGCGATTGGAGCGCCAACCTTTGGTGCCTGCTGAATCTGAGTTTGTGGTACGACCATTGGATCTCTGGCAAAGCACACTAGTGTAGTGTCACAAACGCTTTGAGTTTCGTGATGTTTCGTGTGATTTCGTGGATCGTTCTCCCGCGTGGGCAAAGACTGGATCCACTAAATCACACGAAGCCGCACGAAAAAAGAACCGTAGAATCAATTGAAGCTCTACACTGGCAATCCGAGCCCCCGTATGAACGATCAGGTAATCAACGACGCGCCCACGGAACATGATGACGCGTCGGCCCCGCCAATCGAAGCGGCAGCTTTCGGCAGTTTTACGGGTGGCGTAGCGCTGACGTTTGCGACCCGTCTGCTGATGCTTCTCGGCCTGATTGGATCGAGCGTGATCGTCGCGCGCTGGCTGGGACCCGAAGGCTTCGGCACGCTGGCCGTGTTGAATGCAACCGTAGCGCTCGCTTTGCAAATTTGCAGTGCCGGGCTGCCCTCAGCCAACACTTATTTCATCGCCAGGGATTGCAGGAGCCTGGGTCCGATCTGGGCCAACTCAGTAGTCTTTGCGCTGGTGGCCGGCAGTTTGCTCGCCGTAGGGGTGGTCCAGCTGGCTGAGATCAAGCCGGCGCTGTTCGGCGGAGTTCCGGCGAACCTCCTGACGATTGCCGCGGCTTCCATTCCTTTTCAAATCCTTACCTTGCTGGGACTCAACGTGTTGTTGGCCATGGGCCGCATCGGGCAGCTTAACCTCATCGATTCGATGTCGCCCGCGCTCGCATTGGTAAATGCGGTCGTGGTGCTCGTGATCTTGCGTTCCAGGCTGACAGCGCTCGTTTCTTTCAATACGGCGGCAGCGATCGTGCTGAGTCTGATCCTGGTCTGGGTTATCGCGCGGCTGCTGTCCCGGCAGAAAGAGCGTCAAGCCTGCCGCCCTGATTTTCCGTTACTTGGAAAGGTGTTGGAGTACGGCATTAAGTTCTACATTTCGATCCTGGCGGGCGTGGTGATCTTTCGCGCTGACCTGCTGTTCGTCAATCACTTTCGCGGCGCGAGTGAAGCAGGCGTGTACGCAGTTGCCGCACAGGCCTCTTTCCTGCTGATGATGTTGCCGGGGGTGATCGCCATGCTGCTGTTCCCGCGGGTGGCTTCGGACCAAGACCAACGCGCCGAGTTCGCAATCCGGGTTACCCGGCACACATCGTTTGTAATGCTAATGATGTGTCTGGCGGCAGCGGCCGGGTCGTTTTTGCTGCCGCTGATTTATGGGCCACGCTTTGCTGATGCCACAATTCAACTGCTAATTCTGCTCCCCGGCATCTACCTGTTCGGTATTGAGTCGGTGCTGGTGCAGCATTTCACCGGAACGGGCTTGCCCGTCGCGATTCCGGTATTCTGGCTAATCACGCTGGCGATTAATCTGATCCTGAATTTCGCGCTGGTACCGGCGTATGGGGCACGCGGCGCGGCCCTGGCTTCGTCATTGAGTTATTCGCTGATCTTCGTTTTCGTGGCCGTATTCTTTTGCCGGAAAACCGGGCGGCGTCCGGCTGAAATATTTCTGTTGCGCCATGGTGAGCTGCGCGATTTGCTGTCCATGCTTCGTCTGGCCGTGTCCCCAACCAACGCCTCCGAGTGAGTCCTGAATGAAAATAGTTTTGCTTGTGCTTAGCGGCGACCCGGACCTGGCCCGCGAGTGGTTGCGGAAAAAATATCCGGGCACCGAGGTCGAGAACATTTCCCGCGACCAACTGGAAAACTACCCGCCACTCCGGCGGATTCGCGCACTGCGCTCGCGCCGCCCCGATGTGTTTGCGATTGCTACCGAACGCCTCGTGTGGCAGCGTGGGCAAAACGCACTGTTGGTGTTTGGAGCGTTGGCCGGCGCGCGTCGCGTGGTGCTTGTCGATGCGAGCGGCGATAGCAGAGAAGAGACGCGGGCGTCGATCCTTGCGCGAGAACCGTTTCGATTTGCCGCTGAATCCGCCGCCAGCGCTCTGGCGATCGCTCGCTCGAAAGCTGGTCTTAAGCAACTCGAGCTGGCTGTTAAGAGTCGCGCGAACTCCTTCTCTCAAAAGCCCGCTGAAAACTTTGACGCGTTACGGATTGCTTACCTGCGCAGCACGCCGAGCGCGGGCACGGCCGCGGGCGGCGCGGCGACGCACATCAACGGCTTCGTCAATGCCGCAACAGACTTGGGCGCGAAAGTTACGGTGATTAGCAACGATTACATCGCCGGCCTCGACGAAAAGAAATTGGTGCTGGTCGGCCCGGAACCGCTGGGCACGACGCGCGCGGCATTCGACCTGCGTAACAATCTGATTTTTTCCGCAGGCGCACAGCGGGAGATCGAACGCTCGCCGGTTGATCTTATCTATCAGCGCTACGGACGTTTTACCTGGGCCGGAGTTGAAGCGAGCCTGCGCACAAGTGTGCCTTTGTTTTTGGAATACAACGGGTCGGAGGTCTGGATCGGAAAACACTGGGACATGTCGGGGATGATTCCGCTGCTGGAAAGATTCGAGCGTTTGAACCTGGACGCCGCGGCCCGTATCTTCGTCGTGTCGGACGTCGAGCGGCGGAACCTTCTGCGCATTGGCATCGGCGATGAAAAGATTGTGGTCAATCCCAACGGAGTGGATACGGAAAAGTTTCGTCCCGGCATCGGCGGCGCGGCAGTTCGTCAGGAGCTCGGAATTGCTGAGGACGAAACACTGGCTGGTTTCGTAGGCACGTTCGGCCCCTGGCATGGGGTGCTGACCCTGGCCGAAGCGGTTACCCTGCTTCCGCCGGATTCAGGCGTACGCTTTCTGTTTGTGGGTGCAGGGAGATTTCGCGAAGAAGTTGAACGGATCATTCGCGTTGCGGGAAAAGAGCGTCAGGTGATTTTCACCGGCCACGTCGAGCATGAACGTGTTCCTGCTTTGCTGGATGCATGCGATATTCTCTTGTCGCCGCACGTGCCGCTGGAAGACGGCAGCGAGTTCTTCGGCTCGCCGACGAAATTGTTCGAGTATATGGCGATGGGCAGAGGAATAGTTGCCAGTCGCCTGGGCCAGATTGGTGATGTGCTGTCAGATCACGAAACCGCTTTGTTGACCGAGCCCGGCAACGCGCGCGAGTTGGCCGACGCGATTTTGCAGTTGAGCAGTTCGCCGGAGTTACGCCATCGTTTAGGTGCGGCGGCGCGTGAAGCTGCCATCGAGCGGCACACATGGAAACGGAACGCCGCGCGGGTGCTGGAGAGTTATCGAGATCGGATTGAAGCTCAGAGAGAGACGTAATGCCGGTCGCTGAGGAAAAACAACGGGCCCAGGAGCAGTGGAGCGAAGATCCATGCGGCGCTGTCTATGGCCGCGAGCACGAGTTTGGCACGCGCGAGTTCTTTGACGCCGTCGAGCGGCATCGTTACTACGAGTACGCGCCGTGGATGCCGGCGGTAATGGGCTTCAATGAATTTGCGGGCGCGCGCTTGCTCGAAGTCGGGTGCGGAATGGGGACGGACCTTTTGCAATTCGCGCGGGGCGGCGCCAGGGTAACGGGGGTTGATCTAACACCGCGTTCGGTCGCAATCTCGCGGCAGCACCTGTCGGTCTATGGTGAACCGGGCGACTTTGCGATCAGCGACTGTGAAGCCTTACCGTTCGCCGGCGACAGTTTCGATGTCGTCTATTCCAACGGCGTCCTGCATCACACGCCCGACACCGCGGGCGCCGTGCGCGAAATTCATCGAGTGTTGCGCCCCGGCGGCCAGGCGCGGGTGATGCTCTATCATCGGGGTTCGGCGGCTTTTTGGGGCGACATTATCCTGCGTCACGGAGTGCTGCACGGTGAGTTGCTGCGCGGACATTCGCCGCAAGATATTATGAGCCGCTATGTTGAGTTCAACGAAAGCGGCGGGCGTCCCCTGGTGAAGGTTTACAGCCGCGGGCAAGCACGCAAGCTCTTTTCGATGTTCAGCGAAGTTAAGATCCAAGTCGAGCAACTCACGCGGCCGGAGCTTTACCTCCTCGGCCGCTTTATTCCGGAAGGAATGTTTCGCCGGTTGCGCCGCAGCGTCGGATGGAACGTGATTGTGTCGGCGCGGAAGTGAAGACGGCGCTTTGGTTTGGAGTTCCGCCTTTAGGCGGGCCTGGGCACCTCAAGAGTGCCGCCTAAAGGCGGAACTCCAAACAATCCAAAGCCGTGTCGCGCCGCGCTCGCCACTGCACTCCAAAATTCGTGCCGTTTACCGGGCTGGGCTCGAAACGGTGGTACGATCAATACCCTTGATCAGGTTTCCATCACAAACACGACGACGCTTGCTGGCGCTCTTCTTCATCCTGGCGCTCGCGTTCACCGTGCGCGCGTTGACCGCGAATTTTGTGCGCGCCCACCTCAACGAACCGGGCTGGTTTCCCAGCGGCATCTATGCAGCCTTCGATCGTCAGGCGCAGGATTGGCTTGATGGTCGCGCATCCATTTTCTGGATTAGCGATCCGTCGCGCACGGATGCTGCCATCTACCCGCCGGGTTATCCGCTGTGGCTCGCGTTCGTCTACACCTTGACCGGCAGCAGGTCTCCGGCAACGGTGCAGAACGTTCAGTGGGTGCTCGATGCTTTCTCAGTGCTCCTGGTCGTCGGAGCGGGCGTAACGGCCTTTGGTTGGCGCACGGGTCTGTGGGCCGGAGGGATTGCGGCGCTCTGGCCTTTGCTGGCACTGTCCGGCGCGGCCCCGTTAGCTGATGCGCCCACGGCCTGGGTCGTCGTGGGAGCGGCGTGGATGCTGCTCCTGGCGGCAAAACGAGGGAGCGTTGGCTGGGCCTTAGGCGCCGGCGCGCTGGTCGGCGCTTCGTGCTGGCTGCGAGCCAATGCGATGTTCCTGGTGTTTTTCTGGGCGCTCGCACTTCTATTGTTTGTTCAGGCCAATTGGCGGCGGCGTGTTCTCTTGAGCGCCGGTGTAACGCTCGCGGCCATGCTGGTAATCGCGCCGATCGTGGTGCGCAATACCATGACCTTTCATGCTTTCGTGCCCACAGGCCTGGGCGCCGGAACGAATCTGTGGGAAGGCATCGGAGAGACGGAGCGAGGCGCGAGAGAGTTCGGCGCGGCGGCGAATGACAGCGAGGTTCTTGAGCAGGAGCGCGCAGCAATGAATGTTCCGCCCGATGCGCCATTCGATCTTTATTACCCGGACGGTATTCGGCGCGACCGGGAGCGCACGCGAAAATCTCTGGCGATCATCGCCCGGCATCCGTTTTGGTATGCAGGTTCAGTCGCCCGCCGCATGGCTGGCGTTTTGAAGTATGCCGGAGAGCCTTCGGGCATTTATGGGAGCGCAGGCATCAACGTCACGAGCAGGAAATCCTTGCCGCCGCAGTGGCAAGGTGGAGTCGTCGCGCTGTTCGTCAATACTCTTGCAATGATGCAGAGCGTCTTGCGATACATTCTGCTGCCGTTGATGCTGGTCGGAGCGATCCTGGCCTTCCGTCTGGATTGGCGCGCGAGCGGACTATTAATGGCGACCGTGCTGTACTATCTGGTCGTCGGGTCGATGATACACACGCACATCCGCTATGGACTTCCGATGCATGCTTTGCTGACCGTCTTTGCCGGTCTCGCCTTGTGGCGCCTAAAAGACCTCGTTGTCAGCCGCCGGCTTTCAGTTCTCAGAAATAGGGAGGGCGCCGGCAGCTAGTCGGTCTTATGAAGAAGAGGCTTTTGGATTATCTGGCCTGCCCGTTGTGTGGGGCCTCGATTCGTCTGCGCTCAGTTCAGGAAGAAGACGGGATCGAAATCATGTCAGGCGAGCTGGAGTGCACGGCTTGTCTGCGCAGCGTTGCCATTCGTCGCGGGGTTCCTCGCTTCTCGGATCTGGCACTGATTGGGGAAGGAAAGCAGGCGACGGCTGAGAATTTCGGCTGGTCATGGCAGGAGTTCTCTCACGAGGACGAAAAATACGGCGATGAGTTGTTGGGCTGGATTACGCCGGTGCGTCCCGAATTCTTCCCGGGGAAAGTCGTGCTCGAAGGGGGCTGCGGCAAAGGACGGCATACACACAGGATTGCCAGGTGGGGAGCGCGCGACATCGTGGCAGTCGATCTAAGCGAGGCGGTGGACCTGGCTTTTGCTGCCACGCGCGGAATCGAGAATGCGCATGTCATACAGGCGGACATTTACCATCTGCCAGTGCGCGCGGTTTTCGATTACGCCTTCTCACTGGGCGTGCTACATCACCTGCCGGATCCGCGGGCGGGTTTTAAGTCGCTGGTCTCAAAAGTAAAGCCGGGCGGTCACATTTCGGCGTGGATCTATGGGGCTGAGAACAATGGCTGGATTGTCCGGTTCATCAATCCGGTGCGCGAGTACGTTACTTCACCTATGAACCCGCGGCTCTTGTTTCATCTCTCGAAGTTTCCGGCGGTCATCATGTATGCGGCGACGAAACTTTTCTATGGACCTTTGAATCGCAGCCCGCACGGCGCGGCCATCGCACGGCATTTGTTCTATAACGACTATTTGAACTTCGTTTCCGCCTTCAACTGGCGCGAGCAGCATTCGATAGTCTTTGATCATCTGGTGGCGCCGACGACGTTTTACATTTCACGAGCGGAGTTTGAATCGTGGTGGGAGGACGTTGGCGCCCAGGACGTGACTATCGGCTGGCACAATAAGAACAGTTGGCGGGGTTTTGGCAAGCTGAAGGGCTGATCAAACAGCGCCTTCCTGCTTCAGTACTTCTTCCAGGTACTCGATCAAAGTTCGCACGGTTGAGAAAGGGCTCTTTTGTTTTGAGAGAAGATTCTCGTCGGCGATGGTTATGTCCACGCCGAATTCGGTCTTGATTTTTTCCTCGACCTCCATAACCAGAGTGACAAAGTCGAGAGATTCCAGCTTACCTGACGCGCCATACAGCGGGGCGTCCAGGGACTTATCGACCGACACGCCGGGCGGTAGTTGCGCATTCAGCTCATCTATCGCGCTGTAGACCGCTTCTGTGACCCGCTCATGATTGGCCATTCGTTATCCTCTCGATGTCGAGAGATTCTAAACGTAGCTGAGTGGGAGATCAAAGGGCCAGTTGAGAGTCCGGGCTTTGGCTGGCGCCCGTTATCAGTACCGGGAGCTTGAACGCTGAGAGCCAACCTACCGACGAGCTTCGCGTTATGAAAAGCCATGAATGATCCGGCTATAATGCATCTTGCTTCGATTTCGACAGATTCCTGGAGTTATGAGAAGAGCAACAATCAAGGCAATCAAATCTTTCTTGCCCGCCGGCAAACTTACTAATGAGCAACTGGCCCAGGAGTTCGGCGACTGGCACGCCGGCCAAATCCTTTCGAAAACCGGTGTGGCCGTGCGCGGCGTGGCGGGCGCGGACGAAACTGCGTCGGACCTGGGTGTGGCTGCCGGAAAGCGTCTGTTTGAAGCCGGCGCCTGCGCTCCGGAGGAAATAGACTTCCTGCTGTTTTGCACGCAGAGTCCCGACTATTTCACGCCGACCAGCGCCTGCGTGATGCAGGATCGACTGGGGTTGAAAACGAGTTGCGGCGCGATCGATTTCAACCAGGGCTGCTCGGGTTTTGTCTATGGCCTGACGCTGGCGAAGAGTTTGATCGAGGGGGGCTCAGCGTCTAACGTTTTGCTGATTACTGCTGATACCTACACGAAATTCATTAATCGCCGGGACCGCTCGATTCGCACGTTGTTTGGCGATGGCGCGGCCGCCACCCTGGTTAGCACCGTCGAGAGTGACTCAGAAATGATTGGCCCGTTCGTTCTGGGAACCGATGGCCGAGGCGCGAACCAAATCATTGTTCCTGCCGGCGGGTTGCGTTGTCCTCCGACGCCCGAGACTGCCATCGAAAGAGAAGACGACGCCGGTAACTGGCGTTCGGCACAGAACCTCTACATGAACGGCGCGGATGTGTTCGGCTTCGCGCTCAGGACGGTGCCGCCGGCCGTTGATCAACTGCTGGCAAAGGCCGGACTGACGCTTAATCAGATTGACTTCTTCGTGCTGCATCAGGCCAACAAGTTCATCCTCGAGCGTCTGCGCGGTAAGATGAAGATCCCCGCGGAAAAATTCTGGATCGATATGGAGAACTGTGGCAACACCGTTTCTTCGACCATCCCGATTGCTCTTGAGAGTGCGATGCAACAGGGTCGCGTCAAGGCCGGCGACCGGGTAGCGCTGGTCGGTTTTGGGGTCGGCTATTCATGGGGCGCGACGATAGTCAGGATTGTCTAAGATGGACCTGCAAAAGATTGCCAGAAGCGTCCTGCCGGGCCGCGCGCTGGCCCAGCTTCGGCGTGCGAAATGGGAGTTGGAACGGCGGCGCGTAGCTGCTCTCTCGCCACTCACCGAAGAAGACTTCACAAAGATCCTCGGCGTCGATCTCGGTTTGGCCGCGGGTGATCTCGTTTACGTCCACAGCGGCATGGACGGACTCAATCTCGCTTTTCCGTTCTATCGGATTCTATTTCTGATCCAGAAAGTAATCGGCCCGCAGGGCACGGTGTTGTTCCCGACATATCCCAACCACCGGATGTCTTCATATGAATACCTGCGGCAAGGCAAGGTCTTTGATGTGCGACGCACTCCGTCGTATACCGGAATTCTGACCGAGTTTGCGAGAAGGCAGCGCGGTGCCGTGCGGAGCCTGCATCCGACTAAATCCGTCTGCGCGATCGGTCCGGCAGCCAAAGAAATCACCGCTTCACATCACTTGTCCCCTTATCCCTATGACACTGGCAGTCCTTACTACAGATTAATCGCCGGAGGCGGAAGAATCATTGGTCTGGGCACAACCACGAATTACATTTCGTTTGGCTATTGCGTGGATGATGCCTTGAAGGAAAAGTTTCCGGTGCGTGTCTATCACGATGAGGTATTTGCAGCTCCGTGCATTAACTACGAAGGCGAACGCGTTATTGTCGAGACTTATGCACACGACATGAGTACGACTGTCCATCCCGACATGCCGGTCTTCATGAAGACCTACGTTTCGGAAGAAGCATGTAGAGACCTGCGCATTCGAGGAATGCGGTTCTTCCGCGCGAACGCTCCGAAACTCTTCGAGGAGATGATGGCACTGGCCGAACGGGACATCATTGCTTATCCGCGATCTGTTTATCGGAAGTAGCAAATGCTTAACCACAGATTCACACCGATAGACACGGATAAGGCAGCGCAAAGCAATACGGGAAAGTCAGCTCTGGTTTTCTTATCGGGACTAATCCGTGTTCATCTGTGGTTTGTTTGTCGTAGTTCGAATCTCAAACTCTCCACTTCGCAGTTTACCCGCGAGTTCACTCAAGGTAATAAACTTGATGTCTTCCGCTTTTGAAACCTCGCCAACGAAACGTTCGATGGCCGTCAGGTCGCGAATGTCTTTCGGGTGGTTCGTTAAGACCACGGGCACCTGGGCCAGCCCGCTGGCTTGCGCGCGCTGCCGAATGGAGAAAAGCATCTCGCGCATTAGCGAATAGTTCAGACGGCCGGTGTCTGAGACAAAGTGCTTGCGCTTTACGGCCGGCAAGATAAGTTTCTCAAAGGCTAATCCGACGCGAGAAGAGCTGCGAGCGGGTGGCGAGCGGGGCGCCCCTGCCAATTCGACCGGACGGGATTCTGAAGATCGCCGTCGCAACTCGCGCCAGGCTAATGACAGATTTTGTCGGCCCACAGTTCGCCGCGATCCATAGAAATGATTGAGCGGCACGCAGACAATCTCCTCCCGTTTGTCCGAAACTCTCCGCGCGTCTTCCATCATGGGATAGAAAGGCAGGAAGGTTTCTTCACAATTGCGATAGTCGAGTTGCAGTCTGTGATCGTTGACAAAGACGCCGGCGGCAATGCTCGCGTCGAGTTGCATTCCAAGATCTACGAGAGATCTAAACAGATGAACTGAAGGCGCGGCGGCCAGCGCGCCGGCCCGAAACGCGATGCACTGATAATCAGCATCGATCGGTTGTAGCAGACGCTCAAGATATTCCTTACCTTCCGCGAGCATCGCGTGCGCAGTGTCGCGATCGTAATTCAAAATTGACCAGTCTCCATTTAATTGCCAAACGCCGTTCGCATACTCGGCATTTCTCCACTGCGGATGCAGGTGCAACTGGATGTCATGGCCCTGACGGAAGACATCGCAGGCGTGCTCGTCCCATGAATCAGCCAGAGTTTTCAAACTGGGATGTTTGTTTTCGCAGCGCCGGAAAGCCATCTGCTGCATTACGTCGGGAAGAATTGTGGTGCGCGCGCCGACCTTCGCATAGATCTCAAGGAGCTTTTGCAGCGGCGCGAATTGAATCTGCTCGATATCGCCTGAGCCATCGCCGCGCAATTCCCAGTCGTGAGTTAGAGCGAGATGGATCGTTGGCTTCATTGGTGGTGAGTCAGAACCACCTGTGGTAGCGGGTGGTTGATCCTAACAATCTGAACGCAACCAATATCAGAGATCAACAGCCCGCTACCGCAGGCGGTTCTGACTTCCTCGATCGCGTATTGTACTATCACCCACGATGTTCCGCGACAAATCAATTATCTGTTTTGGCGGCGAGGATTGGTGGTATCACCATCCGCATTCGAAGGCCCATCTAATGCGCCGTTTCGCGCGCGCCGGAAACAAAGTCATCTTTGTTAACTCGATCTCGATGGGTCTGGCCCCGATGAAAAGTAAGGAGCTGGTGCCGCGAGTCACACGGAAGCTAAAGAGTTATGCCAAGCTCGCGCGCACGACCGACGAAGGCATCACCGTAGTTTCGCCTGCGGTGATCCCGTTTTTTGGCAACCGCGCCCTTACGGTCGCGAATCGTCGTTTGCTGACCGCGCAGATCGCCGGACTGGCGCGACGCCGGGGCCTGTCCCACCCTATTCTCTGGATTGCGATTCCCACGGCGGTGGAAGTTATCGGCCGCCTGAACGAGCAGCTTGTCATCTATCACGTTTCAGACAAGTACGACGCCAACACGATGGATCATGCGACTGATCCGGCATTTATTCGCTCGCTTCATGAACGAGCAATCGAGGCCGCCGATCTGATCTTCTATTCCAGTCGCAGGCTTCTGGCTGAAGCTACGCGCGGATTGGAACGATCGCACCTGCTTGAACAGGCAGTCGATTTCGATCACTGGTCAAAGATTAGCCGCGGCGACTTGCGTATTGCCGCAGAGGTCGAAAAGATTCCGCATCCGCGAATAGGATACTTCGGTGCGATAGAGCCCTGGTTAGTCGATCAGCAGTTGATCAAGCAGGCTGCGCGTGAGCGCCCCGACTGGAACTGGATTTTCATCGGCAACAAATCGCGTGGCTTGGAAATAGAGAGCCTGCCGAACGTGCATTTTCTGCCGCCGGTCTCGTATCAGGATCTGCCGCATTACGCTGCTGGGTTCGATGTCTGCGTATTGCCGTGGAGCACGGATGTTACTTTTACTAGTTACGGCTCGGCGATCAAAGTGCGCGAGTACCTCGCCTCAGGCAAGCCGGTAGTCATTGCGCCTTTGCCTGAATACGAATCGATGAGCGAGGTACTGCGAATCGGTCGCGACCGCGATCAGTTTCTGCAATTGGTCGATGAAGCTTTGCGCGAAGAGGGAACTGGTTTGGCAACCGCCCGTCAGGACGCGGTTCGTGACGGGACCTGGGATGCGCGGGCTGAATGGGTCAGTGATTTGATTGAGCAGAAGCTCGCCGCAAAGACGCGGTCTTCGTCATAACCAGATTGATAACCCACGAAGCACTCACCGCCGCCAATGCGAACAAAAAATAATCAACCGCTAACACGTAGCGATACTCAGTGTGCACGATTGATTGCACACAGAAAAAATAGACAGGAACGATCGAGAGAATGATCAGGGTCCGGCTGGCGCGGCGGACTATCAACGGCCCAAGCCCGATGATTGCCAGCGGTAGGATGACTGCGGTCAGGAAGACTCTTTGTATTCCATGAACAAGAAGTCGAGGATAGCGCGTCCACAGAAATCGCGCGGGTCCGAGTTCGAATAGCTTGACCGTGCCGATCCGCGCTACGGGGTTCGGCGGATTAGAAGATTCGTTACTAAACACCACCATAACCTGCTCGTCCTTCGTCGCGACAAAGGGAAGCTGAACCAGATTAACCGGCTGCTCTTCAGGTGACTTGGTTTCCAGGGTTTCTACGATCGTTGACGAATAACCTTTTCCGCGCGAGTCCCGTACGCTTATCTTCATTCGTCCCTGTTCGATCTTGATCGGCAGTGTGAAGACGTAATCGTGGTTCTGCTTGATGGCCGCCGGCGCTGACAAGAATTGCTCGCCATATTTCTCACTGTCACCGTTAAGAAGAAGCGCCTCACCGTTAGGCGCCGGAACGGCTTTGGCTTGCGAAGACGTGACAGCGCCGCTGGTCAACAACTCAGTTGGCGTCTTGAGCCAAATGGGTTGCAGGTTCTCGACCGAGCCAAGTGGGTGACTTACCGGCGGCTTGGTCGAAACGAGCCGCGATCGTTCCAGTCTCAGCATGGACCCCGCGCGACGAACCATTACTCCCGAAAACCACAAAGGATGCGTCCGAATCACTGCCCAGCCACGCGACAGACGTGCGCGTTCGCGCTCGACTCCGTCAGGATTGAAGAGCGTGCCATAATAGTCGGGCCGCTGAAACTCTTCGGCTTCCTGCTTCATGATTCCCATATCGGTCTTCGGAATGTTGTATTCGCCCTTGTGATCGTAATCGGCGATGCCTTCGAGCAAGGTCTGGCCAGCGCCCAGTGAGAGCGGAATGAAACGGTGAAAGACGATCGCGTTTCTGATCGTTAGCGGCAGAACAATCAGCAACGTTCCAAAAACAACCGAGAGCACATAACGCCATTGCTTTTCGCCCTTGAAGAGGAGCGGCACCATCGCGGCGAGAAAGAACGTCAGCAGCATCGCGTTGGCCCTCAACCAGCACGAAACCCCGACCAACGCCCCCGCGATAATGAATGAAACGAGCCTTGGATTTCTGGCCGCGCGGGCCAGGCAGTAGACCGCCAGCAGAATCGGCAGCACGGCCAATGAATCAGGTAGAAGCAGGACCGAGTTCCACGCGAACTGTGGCGAAAAGGCGGCCAGCATTCCGGCAATGACTGCTGCGCCCACGGGCAACAGCTCGGTTACGATCAGAAAGATGACCACGGCTGCGAAAGCATCACAAAGTATCTGCACGAACTGGACGGCGGTAGTCGACTCGCCAAACACCGAAAAGATCAGGGCCATCAAAATCGAATAACCCGGCGGGTGCCCGAGAGTGTTGAGATCGCTGAGTGGTGAAGATGGACTCAGGAATGAAGCGATGCCGCCTTCTCTAAAAAGTTTTGCGACGCGCTGGTAATCACCGGTGACGACGATCTGTACTTTTCCAACTTCAAGGGTTGTGTCATGCCAGGACAAAAGCCGTACGCCTAAAGCAGCGAGAAAAATGAGTAAGCAGATGGCGAAGCGAACGCGACGTGAGGGCAAGGCGTTGGTAAGAGGTTCTCGGTTAGTCATGTCCGCGGCTGATTCCGTTGGCATTTCGCTGAAGCGAGGTGTACCAGATTCACCAGAAACTCGCAAAGTTCCGCACCGAAATGCTGGACTAACCAACTGTCGTTGTGCGATGCTGACGTTTCAAGTCCCACTCGTAAACAGCAATTACTTTGTTCGCCTTTGCCTGCCGCTAATCGCATGAGCACCGTGCTCGATGAAGCAGTTCTCGAAGACCGGCCGGAAGTCGATCTTTCGGTACTCGCAGATCTGCGCGCCGAACGGGAAGAAACGGTCGTGCTGGCTTTTGACATCGGCACCTCCGCCGTCCGCTCCGGCTTATTCGATAGCCGCGGTGATGAAATCCAAGGCTCGCAGATTTCGCTTTCCCATGAATTCATCGATTTAGCCGGCGGGACCGATGCCGATGCTGATGCCCTGATCGATTTCGTTGAGTGCGCATTGGACATCACCGTCGCCCGCGCCGACAGTTTCGTTTCGCGCATCGATTACGTCGCCGCCTCGTGTTTCTGGCACAGCCTGGTGGGCGTTGATCACAATGGTCGCGCGGTGACGCCTCTGCTGGGTTGGGCCGACACTCGCGCCGCGCGGGCCGTCAAAGAACTTCGATCAAGATTCAGTGAGCGGGAAACTCACCCAAGGACCGGGGCCCGGTTTCATCCCAGCTACTGGCCGGCGAAGTTGTTGTGGCTGAAGCTGCAACGCCCTGCGATATTCGCACAAGCCACGCAGTGGTTATCGGTTTCTGACTATCTCTTTCTGCGACTGTTCGGCGATGCCAGCACGAGCGTCTCGATGGCTTCGGCGACCGGACTCTTCAATCAACACGCGTGCGACTGGGATCGAGAGATCGTGGAAGGATCGGGCATTTCGATCGAGCAGCTTCCATGGATTGCTCAGCCCGGCACAACATTTCAGTTGGCTTTGCTGGACTATGCCTCGCGTTGGCCTCTGCTCGACGGCGCCGCCTGGTTCCCGGCAATTGGCGATGGCGCTGCGAACAATATAGGGGCGGGCTGCGTCACCCCTGACCGCGCGACTTTGATGATTGGCACTTCGGGGGCCATGCGCGTCATGTTTGCCGGAGATCCGCCCGCATCTTTGCCGGCTGAGTTGTTCTGCTATCGCGCGGATCGTGATCGCGTTGTGATCGGCGGGGCGCTTTCTGACGGCGGCGGACTCTATCGCTGGATGAAAGATACGCTCTCGTTGAATTACGACGACGACGATCTGGAGCAGATGATCGCGGCGATGGAACCTGATTCGCACGGCTTAACCGTTCTGCCTTTCTGGTCGGGTGAGCGCGCCACCGGTTGGTCGAGTTCGGCACAGGGATCGATTGTCGGACTGACGGCGCGCACCAAACCAATCGACATTTTGCGCGCCGGGATGGAAGCCGTCTGTTATCGCTTCGCGCTGCTCCGGAAAGCGCTGGACAAGGTCGCACCCCAGGCGACGATCGTGGCGGCGGGCAATGCCTTACTTTCATCGGCGGTCTGGGCCCAGATGATTGCCGACGTGCTGGGACAGCGAATTGAGGTCTCTGGAATCAGCGAAGCTTCAAGTCGCGGCGCGGCCTTGCTCGCACTCGAAGCTGCGGGCAAGATAGACAGCATCGAGACAGTTGATCCTGAGTTTGCCAGCTTCTACGAACCTGACATGACCCGGCACGCGGTTTATGTCGAGGCAATCGAACGCCAGCAAAGGCTTTACGAGAAACTAATCAAACTTGAAACCTTGAATCTGAAACCATACAAATCATGAGCGCGAGAATGCAGAAAGAAACCGACACCACGCCGGAACTCGATCAACTTTGCATCAACACTATCCGCACGCTGACGATTGACGCGGTGCAGAAGGCCAAGTCGGGACATCCCGGTTTGCCTCTGGGTGCAGCGCCGATGGCTTACGTGTTGTGGACAAAGTTCATGCGCCATAACCCGCGGAATCCGAAGTGGGAAAACCGCGACCGCTTTCTGCTCTCCGCCGGCCACGGCTGCATGTTGCTTTACGCGCTGCTCTATCTCACCGGATACGATCTTTCGCTGGACGACATCCAGAACTTTCGCCAGTGGGGATCGAAAACTCCGGGTCACCCGGAAAATGTCCTCACGCCCGGCGTCGAAGTTACTACGGGCCCGCTGGGCCAGGGATTCGCCAACGGCGTCGGTATGGCGATGGGCGCCGCTCATCTCGCTGCTAAATTCAACCAGGAGGATTTCGCACTCATCGATCATTACATCTACGCTATCGTGTCCGATGGCGACCTGATGGAAGGCGTCGCGGCGGAAGCAGCCTCGCTCGCCGGTCACTTGAGACTCGGCAAGCTGATTTATCTCTACGACGACAATAGGGTCACAATTGAAGGTTTTACCGATCTGGCTTTCAACGAAGATGTGCCCAAAAGATTTGAAGCGCTGGGCTGGCATACTTCGACCGTCGCAGATGGAAACGATCTTGCGGCTATCGAAGCGGCCATTTGCGACGCGCAGTCCGTGGCTGATCGTCCGTCGCTGATCTCAGTCAAGACGACGATTGGTTACGGCATGCCCACCGCGGGAACACGGAAAGCCCACAGCGACCCGCCCGGCGATGAAGCGGTGCGCGAAACCAAGAGACACCTTGGCTGGCCTGAGACCCGGCAATTTTTTGTGCCCGATGAAGCGCTCGTGCATTTTCGAAAAGCAATCGATCGCGGAGCAGAGTTCGAGAGCGAATGGAAGCACCTGGTGGCGCAGTATCAGGAGAAACATGCGAACCTGGGCGGCTTGTGGCAAACGACCGTGAGTGGTGAGTTGCCACGGGACTGGGAAAACCATCTCCCGGCCTTTGAAGATGCCGAACCGGTCGCCACACGTGTGGCGAGCGGACAGGTGATTAATGCGCTGGCGCCGCATATGCCGATGCTGATCGGCGGCTCAGCCGATCTGGGCCCGTCGAACAATACCGATATCAAAGACGGCGGTAGTTTCGAGGCCGGCAGCTACGACGGGCGCATAGTTCACTTTGGCGTGCGCGAGCATGCGATGGGCGCGACGATGACGGGCATGGCGCTCAACGGTGGATTGATTCCCTTCGGCGGCACCTTTATGACCTTTTCGGATTACATGCGGCCGTCGATCCGGCTGGCCTGTTTGTCTGAAGTCCAGGTCATCTATGTGTTCACGCATGACTCAATCGGACTGGGAGAAGACGGCCCGACGCATCAGCCGGTCGAGCATCTCGCGGCACTGCGCGCGATACCGCATCTGTTTGTAGTTCGCCCCGCCGACGTGCACGAAGTGCGCGAAGCCTGGCGACTGGCGATTCTGCGACGCCACGGACCGACGGCACTCGCCTTGACGCGACAAAAGGTGGCATTGATCGATCGTAAGGTTCACGCTTCCGCCGAAGGTTTGCGTCGTGGTGGCTATGTGCTCGCGGAAGCGGTCAGTACCGTGAGCGGTAGCGACCGGGGCAGTAGCCCGACCGTCAGGGAGGGCTCCGCATCAAGTGAGACACCCAAGCTAATCCTGATCGCCACCGGCTCAGAAGTTTCACTCGTCCTTGAGGCGCGCGAACAATTGCAGAAAGACGGTGTGCCCACGCGCGTCGTTTCGCTACCGTGTATCGAACTATTTGCCGCGCAGTCGCAGGAATACCGCGACGAAGTTCTGCCGCCGTCCGTCACCGCGCGTCTGGCGATCGAAGCCGGCGTGCGGCAAGGCTGGGATCGCTGGGTTGGATTGAAGGGCGACGTGATTTGTCTCGATCGCTTTGGCGCCTCCGCGCCGGGCGATGTGGCGTTAAAGAATCTGGGATTCAATGTTGAGAATGTCCTGAAGCGCGCACAAGCGTTGTTGTGACGCCCAACGGTAAGGCAGAGTTTGATGAAGAATCGGGTCAAAGAGCAGAAATACGTTATCGAGAGGATTGCCGAGCTCCGCGAAGAGTTAGAGAACCTGGTTGACTATCTCGACTTGTTAGAGGCTAGGGCGCAGAACTTTGGTAAACGGCGCTACAGCACGGAACAGGTCAAGAAGGCGCTCGGAATCAAATAAAACAAGAGCTTCTGAAACGGACAACCCACATCCTGAGATACATCCCTCCATTGTGGACAATTCTGTAACATGAAGGCAGTCACAATCGTTTCCCACGGCGGCGTCGAAGGCCTCGAAATCCGCGACGCCCCTGATGCACCGCCCGCCACACTCGACCGCGTGCGGGTGCGGGTGCACGCGGCGGGATTGAATCGCGCCGATATCCTGCAACGCCTGGGACGCTATCCAGCTCCGCCCGGTTACCCACAGGACATTCCGGGCATTGAGTTCGCCGGCGAAGTCTCTGAAGTCGGCGATGAGGTGAGCAGGTGGAAGGTCGGCGATCGTGTGTTCGGCATCATCGGTGGCGGCGGGCAAGCGCAATACGTGACGGTTCATGAGAGCGCGCTCGCTCCGATTTCGCCCAATCTCGATTGGGCCGAAGCCGCCGCCGTGCCCGAAGTTTTCATGACTGCGCACGACGCGCTCTTCACGCAATGCGGATTACAGATGGGCGAGCGCGTGCTGATTCACGCGGCCGGCTCAGGAGTCGGCACGGCTGCGATTCAACTGGTGCGGGCTGCCGGTGCGACGGCTTACGGCACCTCGCGCACCGCCGGCAAACTTGAAAAGGCAAAAGAGTTTGGTTTGACAGAGTCTGTTGTGGCAACCGATCCGATGAGCTTTGTTGAGGCCGTGAAGCGTTGGACGAACGACTCGGGTGTTGATGTCGTGCTGGATCTGGTGGGCGCGGCTTATTTGAAAGGTAATCTGGAAGCGTTGGCAAGCAGAGGCCGTTTGATTTTTGTCGGCACGACCAGTGGTTCCAAGGCCGAAATGGATTATTCAATAGCTATGAGCAAGCGCCTCCGCATCATGGGCACGGCCCTGCGCACTCGTTCGCTGGAAGAGAAAGCCACCGTCACCAGACTGTTTACGCAGCACGTCGTGCCTTTGCTTGCCAGTGGCGCAGTGCGGCCGGTAATCGACAAGGTCTTTCAGATGGAAGAAGTGCGCGCAGCTCACCAGCGGATCGAGTCGAATGAGAGTTTCGGGAAGGTTGTGTTGATGATCGATTGAGCGCCATTGCGAGCAGGAGACTCACGCAAAGGCGCCAAGCCGCAAAGAACACCACTAAACTCTGTCAGAGATATTAGGTGCGTTAGGAAAAGCACCACCCGTGCCCAGCCGGCTCGCCGCTTCGTCACTCATGATACAAAGGCCGTGTCGTCCTTCACCCGCCAGCCGGTGCACGAGCCGCCGCGCGTCTTCGTGCGTCAGGCCAGTCGCTTCGCATCCGCGGTCACTGACTACGGCCCATTTTTCCATTCCGAGTTCGCTTGTCATGTCAGGATGACCAGCCTCCGAAAATCACTTTCCCTTGAACTCAGGTTTCCGCTTCTCCAGAAACGCCTTCACACCCTCATCTTTGTCCTCGCTAGAGAAACAGAGCGCAAAGAGATCGACTTCACGGCGCAGGCCCTCGTCCAGATTTGAGCGCGAGGCGATCTTGATAGTTTCCTTCGCCAGCCGCAAACCAATCGGACTTTTTTCAGCGATGCGGTTAGCGATTTCCATCGTCTTTGTCTCAAGCTGATCCGCCGGCACTACGTGATTTACCAGGCCAATACTGAGCGCCGTCGGCGCGTCAATAATCTCGCCGGTCAAGATCATTTCCATGGCTTTGCCTTCACCTACCAAACGCGTCAAACGCTGCGAGCCACCGCCACCCGGTATGATGCCGAGATTGATCTCAGGTTGCCCGAAAGAGGCTTTCTCCGAGGCGATGCGAATGTCACAGGCCAGCGCCACTTCGCAGCCGCCGCCCAGGCAATAGCCATTTACCATGGCAATAATCGGTTTCGGAAAACCGTCGATCGCATTGAACAGCGAACGTTCCAGCATCACCTCGCGTTGGCTGATTGCGGTGCGTTGCGCAAACTCAGCGATGTCCGCGCCGGCAATAAAAGCTTTGTCACCGGCCCCGGTAAGTACGACTACGCGAACGGAATCATCGGCGCGCAACTCATCAAGAACTGCGGCGCCTTCAGCGCGGGTTTGAATATTGAGCGCGTTTCGCTTTTCCGGGCGGTTGATCGTAACGATCGCGACGGGTCCGCGACGTTCAAGCAGAATAGTCTCGTAACTTTGGCTCACTTTAATGGCTCCAGTTCCTTCGTTTTGGAAGAAGTTAACCACAAAGACACTAAGGACACAAAGGAGAGATGAAACAGGCTTCAACCTCAAACTAACAAGGCGGCAAAGACCATTTCCCATTTCTCATTCGCCATCTGCGGCAATGGAACGAGTAGCTCTCGAGAGCGGTCGCTCGCGAAACGGCGTTTCGGATTATCGGTCGCCAACGACATGGACTGCGCTCGCCTGCCAATGACAGATGATCGCTGTCAAATGACAAATGGAAACTGGTTTGGGTTAGATGTTAGTTTAGGTCGAGCTTGGCGATTCGCCGGGCGCAGCGGCTTGTTCATCCGCTACCCAGGAAACAAACAAGCGGGTCCAGTTTTCAGCGGGCTCGGCGATTTGCACGCCGACGCGCGCAGTGCCGTAGATCGCCGGGGAAAGCCGTACGACCGTGGCGGTGGCTTCGGTAGGAGAACCGTCGGGCCGGTGGGCCCGGATGTAGAGGTTCTCTCCGATGCTGACTTTCTGGTTAAGATGAAACAGCGCGCCCGAAGTCGAGATATCGTCAGTCTCAGTCGGTTCGCTCCAGGCAGCGCCGTCTTCCGCACGTCCAGAGACGACAATCGGAAGCCGCAACGCCATGCGTAGCGCAAAGCGTCTCTCTTCGTTTTGATACGGCGTGCTCATAACAGTCGCCACGATAGCTTTCACTGTCCCCTAAGCTTAGTCAAATCAGCTTACGTAGTATATGCCCTTTGGCCCGTTTCCTGCTCGTTCCATTTGTAAAAGCCTTCGCCGCTCTTCTTTCCGAGCTTCCCTTCACTGACCATACGCCGCAGGATTTCGGGCGGGCGAAACGTTTCCGAGCCCAGCTTTCCGTGCAGATATTCCGCGATATTCAAGCGGACATCAAGGCCAACTAGGTCAGTCAAGCGCAAAGGCCCCATCGGGTGGTTATATCCGAGTTCCATGGCGGTGTCGATGTCGCGCGCGCTGGCCACCCCCTGCTCAACCATCCGCATCGCCTCGAGTCCCAGCGTCACGCCCAGCCGGCTGGAGGCGAATCCCGGAACATCCCGCACGATGATTGCTTCCTTCTTCATTCGCGTGGCGACTTCTTGCACGGTGGCCCTGGTCTGTTGCCCCGTCTTTTCGCCTACGACTATCTCAACCAAACGCATAATGTGCACCGGATTGAAAAAATGCATCCCGATAACGTTCTCTGGTCGGGTTGAGGCGGCAGCAACTTCGCTGATTGAAAGCGATGAAGTATTGGTCGCAAAAACGCAATCTCTATCGACGAGAGCTTCCGCCTCGCGCAAGAGATTCTGTTTCAGCTCGAGATTCTCTGGCGCGGCTTCGATAACCAGATCCGCGACGCGAATTTCATCCATTTGCGTCGTGGCGTGAATTCGACCCAGCACCTCGTCCCGACCCTGCTCAGAGATCTTGCCAAGTTGAATTGCTTTCGCGAGGTTCCGTGCGATTGATTGCCTGCCCCGATCGAGCGCGTCAGAATTGACGTCGCGCATGATCACGTCATAGCCCGCCGCCGCTGCGACCTGCGCAATGCCATGGCCCATGGTGCCGGCGCCGAACACAGCTACGCGCCGGATAGGGCGAGCCGAAGCTCTCTTGTCATTTTCGTCCGAGCTTGTGATCAACGTCCTCTCAAAAACGTGGCCGAACCTCGAAATGTGGATCCTGATTTGAGGCCACGGTCTGGCTGGGGCCTGCCTGGTTCGACTAACTCGTACAGTCCTAGTTATACTATACGCGCAACCGAAAACGCCAATACATTTCGCGTGATTTGCAAGTTTTGGGACTCGTCGGAAGGAGACCAACCCAGTTTGGCCAAAGAAGAACTTCGCCGCCAGGTCGTGATCATCGGCTCAGGACCGGCCGGACTAACCGCGGGAATTTACACCGCGCGCGCCAATCTCAATCCATTACTGATCGACGCCCCGGCGGATACCGAGAAACAGACCACCCCCGGCGGTCAGTTAATGATTACTACTGACGTCGAAAACTATCCAGGCTTTTCCGAGGGCATCCAGGGGCCCGACCTGATGGTCGAGTTTCGTAAACAGGCCGAGCGCTTCGGCACTGAGTTTCTGGAAGAATGGATTACCCGCGTCGATCTTTCTGAGCGGCCATTTACGCTGCATACCGACAACACGATCATCAAAGCTGACACGCTGATCATTGCCTCGGGCGCCTCGGCGAAGTGGCTGGGAATTCCCGGTGAGGCGAAAACGCCGCTGGGTTTCGGAGGCAACGGCGTTTCTGCCTGCGCCACTTGCGACGGACCGCTGCCGGCTTTTCGGAACAAGCGTCTGGTCGTCGTCGGCGGTGGCGATACCGCCATGGAAGAGGCGACCTTTTTGACGCGCTATGCGTCGCGAGTTTTCGTGGTTCATCGCCGTGACAAGCTCCGGGCTTCAAAGATCATGCAGGACAAGGCGTTTCGGAACGACAAGATCGAGTTCATCTGGAACACCGGAGTTAACGAGATTCTGGGAACGCCGGAGCAAGGCGTGACGGGCGTGGCTTTGCACAATCTCGAAACCGACGAAACGACCACGTTCGATTGCGAAGGTGTCTTTATTGCCATCGGTCACAAACCAAATACCGATCTTTTCAAAGGGCAGATCGATATGGACCCGGTCGGGTACATAATCACTTCCGGCCTCTCGACCGCTACGAACATCCCCGGCGTTTTTGCCTGCGGCGATGTGCAGGATTCAGTCTATCGCCAGGCAGTCACCGCGGCCGGCACCGGCTGCATGTCAGCCATCGATGCCGAACGCTTTCTGGATCACCTGCCGATTGCCTTGCCGACGGGCGAGCAGGTCACGATCGAAGGCGAACAGATCACCCCGATCATCGGTTGATTATTACGCCGAGCGGAGAGGCTATTTCGAACGAACCGGAAGCAGCGTTGGTTGAGGACGAGTAAGAGCCAGCGGCAAAACCGCGGATTGGTTTAGGAAGCTGTCAGCAGTTCTTCCAGAGTCTCGAAGTAGCGACGGTGAGTACGTCGCACGGCCTCTTCGCTTGCAGCCTCCAGGATAACAACTTCGCGCTCTACGCCACGGCGATTGAGTTCGAGTTCCAATTCGAGGCGGGTGCTCTCGGCAGTTTCCCTTTGAGAATCATCAAACGATCGAAAACTAACCATCTTGCCGCTATCGCGATCATATTCAATCAAGAAGATCATTGTTCGTCCCCATTACTTTGAGAAAATTTCGATTGCGTCTCGGAGTTTTTTGGATAACTCTTGCCCAAATGATCTCATGCCTACTTGCAATTCTGCTAACTCTGCCTCTGCCCGCGGAAGTTTTTTATTGGGCTTAGATGCCAGCCAGGCTTGCATTCTCCCTATTTTCTTTTCGCCCCATTCCTGTTGTGCTATTTGAGAAGATGTTGCGTCTAAGAAGTCGCGTGGAACTCCCTCTCCACCGCCATATTTGATCGTAGGATCGATCACATCAGATAGCTTTTCCGATAATTCCGCCCAGAGATGCTGCAACGAAGTTCGTACTTGTATCTCGACTAATTTGCCGCCGTAGTTTGCGATCACATGCACAGCCCGATAACCGTAGCTGGGCACGTCCCGGCGATCTTTGGTTTTTGCACCCTCAAAGAGTTCCACCAGGGATTCAATGACTCTATCTTGCTCAATAATGCCCGATACCACTAACCGGCAGCCAGCAATGTCCTGAATCTGAGTCAAACGACTGCTTTCTCTGTGCAACTTTTCTGATATCGACGTCCGCGACTTCGCTGGTCGACCCGTCGGTTCAAGACGCAACTTTTCCTGAATGGTTCGTATGACAATCTCGTGAGCCGTGGTAAACGAGAGTCTATAGTCATCCAAAAGCCGCAAATCGCTTTCGGTAATGTTTCCCTTCCTTAATCGATCACCTAATCGGTTGATTTGTGTTTTGCTAACTTCTTCGGTCATGCAGCGATTGGCGTCCTATTGTCGATCCTGCAACTTCGAAACCCACTTCACAACAACACAATGGAATCATCCTTCGGGCGGCGGCTTGGCCCAGGCGCGGGTTCCCTCTCAAGAATCGGCGGCGGCGCCTCGATGAAAGGTTTTTCCCCGCGGGATAACGGGCAGAAGTCGCAGTAGTAACCGGCGCTCTCTTTACGATCTTCGCATTCGTTGCAATCCAACGCCTGGCCCGCCTTCATCAACGCGTCCAGCAGTGGGATCAAACGGCGGCCGCGTTCGGTCAATTCGTACTCGACCCGCCGAGGCAAGCCCCCATAATTATTTCTCACGATCAGCTCGTCGTGTTCCATCTCGCGCAGCCGGGCCATCAGCGTGCGACTGCTGATCGGATGCAGGTCCTCGAGCAATTCGGTGGTGCGCTTGGGGCCGGCGAACAGATCGCGCACAACGAGCATGGTCCACTTGTCACCAATCAACTGCAGCGCGCCGGCTATTGGACATCCATCGATCTTACGTCGTCGCAAACTTTTTTCCTTACGTCCTGGCGATTTCCGGTCAGCCCACTTTCCACTCGGCCCGGCAGATTGACGAGAACACTCAAGATACTCGCAGTTGGCTCTTACTTCCAACCATTGTTTTCATTTTTGTGACGTGGAACGTCCCCGAAGGTGTCCCCGCTCTTCTATTCTGCGTTTGGGATTGGGAAGAATATCGCGCCGGAAAAAAACGTCGGGAACGGCTGCCACGTGATTGCGGTAAGTTGATTTCTGAATTCGGGCCGGACCCGCTTCACTAAAAAGGGCAACCCGAAGCGGTGGGAGCTTCGGGTTGCTGTGGTTTCAGCTCGCAAAGAATTCTAGTTATTTCATCTCCCCTGCCTGCTGTCACCGTCGCCGTGGGGCAAATCGAAACTGTTTTGCTATCGCTAGTCCATTTCGGACCTCCTCCAGTCGGCCTCAGCCGCGTTCTGGACTCAGCGTGCAGACGTTTCTGTGTGCGATTGGCGTGCCGTAGCGCAACGAGTTAGCCAGGATTCCGCTAAGAGGCCGATCTTTCTATGACTTGTTGGGTTGACCGCCACTGCCCGGACAGCCAGAGCCGCGAGAAATCATCGGGCGATCATATCAGAAGTGATAGCCCGCTATCAGTTCCGATATGCTAAACTCACGCCCCGTCGAGTTCGAATTCAAGAAAAGGACTCGGCAGAGACTCCGGTGCCTTCGGTTCTTATGAACCCCAGACTAATCGCCATTAACGGCTCGCTAGAGGGCAGCACCTACGTTCTGAGTACAGATCACGTGTCCATCGGGCGTGAGTCTGCCAGCGTGGTTTGCCTGAGTCACAGTTCCGTGTCGCGCCGGCATTGTCTGATCAAGCGAAGTGGCAATGAGTTCGTGATTTGCGACCTGGATAGCTATAACGGCACGTTTGTCAACGGTGTTCCGGTTAAGGAACAAACATTGGCCCATGCTGATCAAATCAAGATCGGAAGCATCGCTCTCCTTTTCCTGGTAGGCGAAAGTGAAGACGCGATAACCGCCGGTCTGGTACAACTGGATGACTCGAACCCGGTCACCCAATCGATCAGGCAAATGCGCCCTGAAACGCTCCCGGAAATGCTCCTACACCAGACTAAGCAAGCGCTGCTGCACAGCCCTGAACACGAGCGCGTTGCCCGCGACCTGGGTGCTTTATTGAAGATCGGCTCCCGCATCAATCTGTTGCGCCACACTAAAGAGCTACAACGAGAAATACTCAATTTGATTTTTGAAGTCGTTCCGGTGGACCGCGGGGCAATCCTGCTCAGAGACGGCGAGCAGGAATTCTCTTCGCTTTACGGACGCGATCAGGAAGACGATAGTAAGCCGATCCACATCAGCCGAACGGTCGTCGATAAAGTGTTGGCCGAAGGCGTCGCTATTTTCAGCAACGATATCCGAACCAGCGAAGCGTTGAGCACTGCGGAGAGCCTGGTCGCAGCCCAGATCGCTTCGCTAATGTGCGCGCCGCTTATCGTCTTCGAAAAGATTGTCGGCGTAATTTATCTCGACACGAGCGACCCGACGGTCCGGTTCGATGAGGGACACTTGCAACTGCTGGCCGGCATTGCCGGAATTGCCGCCGTCTCTTTAGAGAATGCACGCCAGGTGGAATGGCTCGAAGGAGAAAACAGCCGGCTGAGATCAACTCTCGCGATCGAGCACAATATGGTGGGCGAGGGCGAGGCCATGAGCGACGTATATCGTTTTATCGAACGGGTCGCTCCTACCAAATCGGCCGTCCTGATCTGTGGCGAGAGCGGTACCGGAAAAGAGCTGGCTGCACACGCAATTCATGTCAACAGCCCACGGGCCGTCAAGCCGTTCGTGGTGATCAATTGCGCCGCTCTGGCAGAGACGCTGCTTGAGAGTGAGTTGTTCGGACATGAAAGAGGGGCTTTCACCGGCGCGATCTCTCAGAAGAAGGGCAAGCTCGAGGTTGCGCATGGCGGTACAGTGTTCCTTGACGAAATCGGCGAGCTGCCGTCCCACTTACAATCGAGGCTGCTCCGCTTTCTGCAGGACCATAAAATAGAACGCCTCGGCAGCACGCGTTCAATCGAGCTCGATGTGCGCATAGTTGCAGCCACGAACCGGAACCTTGACGAAGCGATTGCAAGTGGATCGTTTCGCGCTGACCTTTACCACCGACTCAACGTAATGAAAATCACAATGCCTTCCTTACGCGAGCGGCGCGAAGACATCCACCTACTGGCCAGCTACTTCACGGCCAAGTATTCCAAGGCATGCAAACGAACTGTGAACGGTATTTCGCCCGCGGCGCGCTCTCTGTTGCAGAGTTATGACTGGCCCGGCAACGTGCGTGAACTGGAGAACGCCATCGAGCGGGCCATAGTCCTGGGATCGGGAGACGTTATCGAAACCGACGATTTACCGGAACGAATTTTTGAGTCTGCGAACAGTGGCAGATTGCCTATAGCTAAGTACCACGAAGCGATAAAACAGGCGAAGCGAGAGCTGATTCTCAACGCCCTGGAGCAGGCCAGGGGAAACTACACCGAAGCAGCGGACGCTTTAGGCGTTCACCCAAACAACCTGCACCGTTTGATTCGGACGTTGGATTTGAAGAGCGAGATGAAAAGTAAAACGCAAGGCAAAGGATAGCAGCGGTCGGGAACCTAAGGTCGCAGGTTGATGTTGTAGGTCTTAATCTTTGAGTTGAGAGTCGTGGGGTTCATTCCCAGCAGCCGCGCAGCCCGCGATTGATGTCCGCCCGTTTGGTCCAGAGCCCGCCGGATCAAATCGATTTCAAAGCGTCGGACTTCGTCGTAAAAGTTAACGCCGCGTCCGACGTCTATCCCGGAAGAAGCCCCGGCGCCTTCGCGTACCACGGCCCGCGCTGCTTGCGGGTCGGAGATTTCCGGGCGCAGGCAATCGCGCGATATTTCGTCGCCGGGGGCAATCACTACGGCCCGTTCGATCGCGTTTTCCAATTCGCGCACGTTTCCGGGCCAGGAATAATTCTCGAGCAGCGACAGCACCTCGGGGGCAATGTGTTCTGAGACCTGGCGGCCATTTTCTTCGTTGTACTTGCGAATGAAGTGCTGGGCCAGCGGCAGCACATCCTGACGCCGGTCGCGCAAGGGCGGTAACTCAATCGGGACTACGGCCAGCCGGTAGTATAGGTCTTCGCGAAACATCCCCTGCCGCACTGCCTCTTTAAGATCGATATTTGTAGCTGCGATGATGCGTACGTCGACGCGCCGCGGACTGGTGTCGCCCAGCGGCGTGAACTCGCGCTCCTGAATTACCCGCAGCAGTCGCACTTGTGTCTCGGGCGGGATGTCGCCGATCTCGTCGAGAAAGATCGAGCCGCCGTCGGCAACTTCGAAGTAACCTTTCTTGGCGGCAACAGCTCCGGTAAAGGCCCCGCGGGTGTGGCCGAAGAGTTCGGATTCGAGCAACTCGGAAGGGATATTCGAGCTGTTGACCGTCACGAACGGGCGATTGGCGCGGAGGCTGGATTCGTGAATAGCTTTCGCGATTAACTCTTTACCGGTGCCGCTCTCGCCCGTGATTAGAATCGTAGAGCGCGCGGGCGCGACCTGTTCGACCAGGCGAAAAACCTCCTGCATGATGTCTGAGCGGCCGACCATCGCGCCGCGATCGACCTCGCGACTCATGGCCTGGCGCAACGATCGGCGCTCTTCTTCCTTGCGCCGGCGCTTGACGCCCGCAGCCACTTGCGCACTGATGTGTTCGTTCTGAAACGGCTTGCGAATGCAACCGAAGGCGCCCTTCTCCCACGCCGCGATCGCTGTATCGAACGTCGCGTACGCGGTAATCATCACTACGACCGCTTCCCCATCGAGCTTCAAAAACTCTTCGAGCGCGCGCAAGCCGCCGATGCCCGGCATCGACACATCGAGCAATACCGCATCGTAGGAATGCTTGGTGTAAGCGTCCAATCCTTCTTCGCCGGTTTTCGCCAGATCGACGCGATAGCCCTCGGAGGACAACAATGTCTCGAGGACGTCACGCATGATCTCCTCGTCGTCGACGACCAGTACTGAACCTTTTCTAGCCATGATCAGTGAAACAGACTCTCGGTCTGTGCTCTTACTGCGCATTTTCCCACGCTAGTGGTCTGGGGCAAAGGCGAGATTATTACCGAAAAGAATAGCAAAAGCGAATGATGAAAGTTCTAACTAGAGCGCAGCAGCCTGCAGCCGGGCCCGGGGATCGCTGGTGGGAAGCGTGATGCGAAATGTAGTGCCCAGGCCGGGGGTGCTCAAAACACTTATGTGCCCTGAATGCTCCTGAACAATGCCGTAGGTTACGGCCAGGCCGAGTCCGGTGCCCCGGCCTACACCTTTAGTCGTAAAGAATGGATCGTAAATCTTTACGATGTCGTCGGGCGCGATACCAACGCCGGTGTCAGTTATTTCAACCAGGAGACCATCGTCGTCTCCGTTGCGCGTGGCCAGCGTAATGCGGCCATTGCCATTCGCGATCGAATCGCGCGCATTGAGGATGAGATTGGTAAAGACCTGCTGTAGTTTGACCGAGTTGCCGTGCACCTGCGGCAAGCCTTCAGCATAGTCGCGAACGATCTCGATCTGGCTGCGGCGCAATTGCGGTTCGAGAAGTTGTAGCGTGTCGTCGAGGACGCGATGGATATCGACGCCGGCAAACTCAGCCGCGCTACCAGTGCGCGAGAAGTTCAAAAGATTATTGACGATCTCGGTGGCCCGATCGGCCTGGCGCCGGACCTTCAACAGCAGCGCGTGCTTGGGGTCGTTTTCCGGCAACATGTTGAGAAGCATTTGGGTATATGACGAAACGCCGGTCAGCGGTGTGTTGACTTCGTGCGCTACGCCGGCGGCCAGCAAACCAATCGAGGAAAGTTTCTCGCGTTGCTGCAGTTGTTCTTCCAAATGCAACCGTTGGGTAACATCTTCAAACACCACGAGTGCCCCGGTTCGTTCATCCGAATCAGTGCTGAGCGGGGCCAGAGCGATGTTGAGTACGAGCGAGCGGCCGGCGCGCGTAGCGGTGTGCAGCTTGTAAATCTGACGCGTCTGGCGCAACTGCCAGCCATCCGGCCCCAATACCTGGTTAAGAGTGTCGGCGAAATCTTCCGCAAATAGATCTTCAACTCTTTTTCCGACGGCGTCGTCACGGGTTATCGAGAAGATTTCCTCAAGCGCCGAGTTCAAGCGGGTGATACACCCGTTGAGATCGACAGCCATCAAGCCAACATTAATCGATTCGACGATCGATTCGTTGAATTCCTTGAGCAGTTCGAGTTCGGCGGCGCGGCTTTGCTGCTCCTGATAGAGCAGACTGTTTTCAATCGCCACGGAGATGTATCCTGAAACGGTGCGCAGAATTTCGACGTCTTCGGACGAGAGCAGGGCGCCATCCGCCGATCGGCCCAAGCCGATCACGGCAACCATTCGGCCGCGTACCACGCAAGGGACGTAATAATGAAGAACCCGCCGGACATAGGCATTGCCCTCGGGCGTCATCTCGAGATCGTCAGCCCGGACGACGCCGGTCTCTGCCGAACGCGTGCGGATCATTTCCCGAAAATCATTAGGGATGGTAATAGGCGCTGTCAGATTGGCCGTGCGGGCAACGCGGTAGCCCGACGGGGCTTGTTCGTCTTCGATAAAAATTGCCACGCGTTCGACATTCATTACCTGGCGCAAACGCGTGATGAGCGAATCGAGTAGCGGATCAAGCGCGGTGGTGGCGGAAATTGTGCGCCCAAAATCAAGCAGGCTGTGACGCAGGTCATAGCGTTGGCCGTAAAAGATTCGGTCCACGCGCTCCTGAATAAAGTTCTTCACCGGAGCAGCGATCATGACTATGCAGGCCATCGCGGTAACGGAAAGAATCAATCGCAAGGTAATCTCGCCGGTAGGGGTGACGTCACCGCTCAAGGCATAGAGTCCGGCGAAGTAAACGATTGTCCCGATGGCCACCGCAATCGCCAGGGTGGTGAAGGCATAGACGGCGGCACGACGCACCACCAGTTCAACATCCATCAGGCGATAGCGGACGACCGAATAGCCCAACGAGAGCGGTATCAGGACCAACGGAACCAGGGCCGCGTCACTCAGAGGGTTGGAGGTTTCCGTCAGAAGGTAGCCGGTGGCATAGAGCAAGGTAAAGGGTGCGATGGCCAACGCAGATCCCCACACGACCCACTTCAGTTGCTGGCGGGCCACAGTGTTCTTGCTAACGACAAAACGTCGGATGAGCAAAACCGCGCTGGCCACCAACGCCACGGCGAAGTGAATAAAGGCTGCCTTGTAAAATGCGACAACGGAATTCGGCGAATAGTCGAGCAGTCGATTTGGAAAGGCCTTAACTAATTCATCGTGAAAGAAAACGATCGTCGCCACGCCCAGCAGTAACACCGCCGGCACGTACAAAAGCACACTTCGCCAGCGGCGCTCCTCGAACAGGTGATACCGAACGGGGTAGATCGCACTGAAGTGCAGGAATAAAGGCGCAAACATGACCAGCCCGGCACTGCGCAAAAATGCGATCGCCAGATCCAGGTCTTCGTAGGTTCCAATAGGCGTGAAAAAGTGGAAGACGAAGGCCGTCAAACAGAGGGTCGCGAAGTGAAGTACGAACGGCGCTCGGCCGCCCTGCTTGAAAACTACAAACAAACCGACGAACAGATACACCAGGCCAATCAGGTTGACGTAAAGATCGCGCGCCGTCCAATTCGGGATGGCTCCCAGATTATCGAGATCTGCGTAATAGGTTCGCGTTTCGACGGGATAAGACGGGCGCTCGATCAGGTAATGAATCTCGCCACCGACGTGGGCCTCGTCCAGATAGATCTGGACGTCCTTAGCCTCGGCTAACTGTTGGCACTTTGGTCCACGGGTGACTTCTTCACACCTTTGTCTGGTCAGGCTGATCGCCAGCAACCGATCGCCGGGTATCATCTGCGCCTTGGCGGCGGCGGAACCGCGCTCGATGGCTTTAGCGACAATTCCCTGCGAAGTGTCGACCCAGGTCACTCCATCCGAGGGCGGCGGTTTGTGACCAAGACGTTGGGAAAAGTTCAGCGCTCCGGCGGCAATCAACAGGGCCGCTACGATTAGCAGCAACCACGTCTTGCCCGTCAGTACTGAACCCTTCATCTCAGTTCTTTCTTCCTAGAAAAACACCTGCGCCGGCTGATCTCGAGCGGCCACTCCGGTTAACAAGCCGCCTGAACACACAACAACCGATGAATTGAAGCAACCTATGTTCCAGCTAACGTAGAACTCGTCTGCTTCGATTGACTGTCGCTGCAACACAATGTATTCGGCTTTGGGCACTACTTTCGGGTGTCTCAGAAACTTGAAATGCGATTTTGAATCCGCACGCACGTCCAAGTTTTCGTACTCGTCCGAGATTTTGGAGAACAATGGACGTGCAACTGGGGATGGCGGGAACGACTGGCTGAAGAATCGTGCCGCCTTCCGGCTCAGAACCTAACCGAGATTCCTCCGCGTAGCGAGCGGCCGGTCGGAGCAACTTCGAGTACCGTCTCGCCGTTGTTAGTCCTCGATTGAAAGTCGAGCAGATTGCGTGCATCAAGGACCGCCTGGGCACGAACTGGCAATCCAAAGGTTGGCAGATCCTGCGTGACTTGAATACTGAGGGACGGATCGTAAACCGCTAGCCGGCCGGCGAACGGATCAATTGCGAAGACGGTTGCCTGAGGCGAGAATCGAAATACGGTTTGGACGTGCGTGCCGGTAGACCAATCGCCGGCAACTTGCAAGGCGCCGGTCTGGAAATAGCCATTACTGAAAAGCTCAGCCGGATTCGTGATTCCGTTGGCCGAAAGCTTCTGTCCGCGCCCGAATGAATAACCCGCGGATGCGCTCCAAACGTGATTCAACCGGCGCGAATACACCACGCGCACGCCGCGCGCCGATCCTTCCTGGTTGGCGACGCTCAGCATCGCCGCGGCGTTGTCGCCTGAGAAAGCAGACAGCGACGTGGCCATCAAACCGAGTCCCCGGCCGCTGGTCATATCCACAAAAGCAGTAGCCTCGACGTTGGATCGATTATCAAGCACGCGCTCAACTCCGAACTCGAGACGGCGGCTTTGGCCCATAACCGCACGGCCTCCGACGAACGCAATCGGCTGCCTGGGCGATTGCTTGAAAATAACGTCGCCCTCTTCGAAACTGGCTGAGCTTTGCCGCTCGATTTCGTTTCCGCCTGGTGCAAAGGATGCTTTGACCCGCGTGCGGGCGTTGGCGTCAAACTGAATCCCCAGACGGGGGCTGATCGCGGCGGCGTTACCTGCACCCATGAATCGTGAGTAATCCAGGCCCAGCACAACGACCACGCCGTCGCGTACTATCCACTCGTCAACTGCGCGCACAGACATCTGACCCAGTGTTCGCCGCGAGTCCATCGGGCCCGCGGGCGCCCACGTGGAAAGGCTCATCGCCCCGCCGGTCAGGTTCACCCGATGACGGTCATTGACTCGGATGCGGGCAGTAGTCTCGAACCTCTGCGGCGCTCCCTCTCCCAAACCTGTCTGGCCGGCGAAGATGAGATCGATTCGCCCAGATGCCGGCAGCGCCACGGCGAAATTCACACCCTCGTAATTTGAGGCGAACGGACTATTGGTTGCGGCGAAGTAGGTTTCTACAACTCCCCGGGCTCGAATTCTGCCGCCTTCAGTCGTGAGCTGTCCGCCGTTTACCTCGGCATTTTCATTCCCTGTTGGTTCCGGGTTTTCCACGGCAGCAATCGTTGGGTCGCCGCCCTCGTCGGCTTGAAAGATCGAACGGCGGCTCTGCACCGAGCGCAAAGTCCACTTTACGTTGTCGCGATCTCTGTGCTGATCGACAAGTGTTCTTCCGGAACCGGCGGGTTCCAGATTGAAGCGATAGGCGATTTCTGCCGAGGGACTAACTTGAACTGACGAGAAGAGAACATCACTGAACCCCGCGGCCATCGCTTTGAGCGAGTAACGGCCGGCCGGAATTCTGGCTGAGAAGCTGCCATCGGCTGCGGTATATGTTTCTTTGACTAGTTGGTTGGCGCCTTCGCGAATCAACTGAATCACAGCGCCCGCCAGAGGCATTCCCTTGTTATCTCGAACTGTGCCGGTGATCTTAGCCAGACCGCGAACGCCCTTACCCGGAGTTGATGTGGTCATCGACAGTATGATCGCAAGGACCACCAGCGGCGTGCCAAATCTAGAGATTGTTTTCATCGCGGCCAGACCTCCGGGCCAACCTCGCGCGAATTGCCGAGGTCCCTGGTTAGAACGAAAACCGGATCGCCAATATCACTCTCGTTCGATTCTCAAATTACTTCGTTCAGATGCCTGAGCGGTGTTCGGAAATCTCGATCCCGATCCCATCCCGCCCGGGCGAGGGAGACCATCACCCGTTTGAATGCTGTAATTCTTAGCTACGCGCCACGCCCCTGTCAAGCTTCAAACCCCAATCGAGCGGCTATTTTACGGCGTCTTTTCGACGTGTTACGATGGATTGTCGAAGAGGACAAGCCAGCCCTTTAGTTGATTAAGCATGATGATAGATCAGGTTCAAATAACCCGCCTCGCAAATGGTCTCACAATTCTGACGGAACACATGCCGGGCCTTCGTTCCGTTAGTTTGGGGATTTGGGTCCGGCGGGGCTCGCGCCACGAAACGCCCGCGCTGAACGGAATCAGCCATTTTATTGAGCACGCGCTCTTCAAAGGGACGCATCGTCGCTCAGCCCACCAAATAGCCAACGAGTCCGATCGCCTGGGTGGCCACCTTGATGCCTACACATCACATGAAATCACGGGTTTCGCCCTGAAAGTGGTTGATACTGCCCTGCCGCAGGCCTTTGATCTGCTCGCTGACTTGCTGGCCAATCCGCGTTTCGACCCGCAGGATCTGACGCGCGAGCAGGGAGTGATCATCGAAGAGATGAAGATGATCGGGGACACGCCGGACGAGCTTCTCACTGAACTCTTCCACGCGGCCTACTTTCCCGATCATTCGCTGGGCCGGCCAATTGAAGGAACCGAACAGACCGTCTCGTCATTCGATCGGACCATCACTTCAGCTTTTCATTCCGTCGCCTACTCGCCGCGCAACCTGGTAGTCGCCGCGGCGGGCAACGTCATGCATGCGCAACTGGCTGAGCTGGCAGCCAGGACTTTTGGGGACGGCAGCAATGAGACGGAAGAAGTCTCGGAAGGCCCGCTTTCGCCTCAGCCAGCCGCGCCGATTTTGATTGAGCGCAAAAACGAGCTGGAGCAGGCGCATCTGATCATCGCCGCGCCCTGGCCCTCGGCAATAAATGAAAATCGTTACGCAGCCAGCATGCTGGGAACGATCATTGGCGGTGGCACCTCCAGCCGTTTATGGCAGGCAATTCGCGAAGATCGCGGACTGGCCTATTCGATCGGCGCCGGTGGAAATACATTCACGGATGTAGGCATGTTCACAATCTATGCGGGCACGTCTCCAGGACATCTCGATCAGGTGCTTGATTTGTCGCTTCAGGAACTGCGCCGCGCGGTCCATGAGCGCGTCTCCGACGACGAGTTACAACTGGCAAAAGAACAGGCGATTGCCTCGGTGCTGTTAAGCCTGGAGTCTTCCAGCTCGCGGGTTGGCGCGCTTGCGCGCCAGGAGATAGTTCACGGCCGGCGAATTCCACCCGACGAGATCATCAAACGGATTGAAGCAGTGACGCCGGAAGACGCCCAGCGAGTGGCGCAAACCTGCTTTACCACAACGACCCTGGCGCTCGGCGCGCTGGGCAACTTGAACGGATTCTCAGTTGATCGCGCACGTTTGGAAATCTAGACATTTTCCATTTCTTCGTGATGCTTGCTCACTTTCGGCTCGGAGATCGAGAACCAATGTCAGATGACAAATGAAAAATGATGAATGGAAAATCGTCGTCGTTTGGCTCGGCGAATTTCTTTTGAGTTAGCCTATGAAAATCTCCGTACTTGGCAGCGGCTCGACCGGAAATTCAGTACTGCTGGTCGCAAACGGCACGCGCGTACTCGTAGACGCGGGACTCAGCGCCCGTGAGGTCGTGCGCCGCATGTCCCTGCTCGGGGAAGATCCGAACTCACTTGACGGCATCCTGATTACGCACGAGCACGGCGATCACGCAGGTGGACTGCGCGTGCTGATGAAGGACCTCGATTGCCCGGTCTTCATGTCCCGAAAGACGCGCGACGCCTATATCGGTGAACGACGCAACGTCGTGAGCGACGAACCGCGCCGCCGCTCTGACGCTCTGCGCGACCGCATGGTTGAGATCGATTCCGGTCACGACTTTCGCATCGGCGACATCGACTTTCATCCATTCACAGTGCCGCACGATGCCGTTGACAACTTTGGCTTCACGGCCACCCACGCCGGCGTCAAGGTCGCCACCCTGATGGATTTCGGTCACATCACGACCCTGATAACCGAACGGCTGCGGGGTTGCGCGGCCATCGTGATCGAGTCGAATCACAGCCGCGACATGCTCAAGACGGTCGAACATTACCCGTGGGAATTGAAGCAACGCATCCTTTCGCGGCTGGGCCATCTTTCGAATGAAGACGTCGCCGAGTGGCTGCTCGACGGCTTTGACGGCCAGGCAGAGCACATCGTCCTGGCGCATCTTTCCCAGCGCGCGAACAATCCCTATCTGGCAAAGATCACTGCCGAGAGTGCATTACAGGAGCGCTCGCCATTATTCGCCAAGGACACGGAAATCACACTGTCGTTTCCGAGAGAGCCGACTGCCTGGATCGAGGTGTGAAAACCGAAGGATGAACGATGAAGGCGGAAGGATGAAACGGAATCGAGGGCCATTGCTTCTGGGTCTGGCCGCTCTGGGAGTCTTTTCCTTTGCTTGCAGCAAAGGACCGCGCCGGAGCGGCATGCCCGCCGGAGCCCAGACCGTTCTGGACACATCGATCGAAGACATCGACGCGGGACGCTACGAAAAACTTTACCAGGAGGCCGCAGACGAGTGGCGCAACGAGTACACGTTGGATGAGTCGAAAGCGACCTTTCAAAGACTTCGCGACAAGGTCGGCAAGGTGCGCACGCGCAGTCTTCAGAGCGCTCGTGAAGAGCAAACTTCAACCGCCGGACATTCGGTCGTCGTGGTTTATCAGACTTTTTTCGAACGCGGCGAAGGTATGGAAACATTAACGCTGCTGGAACGGCGCGGCCGTTGGTACCTGGCGAGATACTACGTTACTTCGAGTGCACTGAAATAGTAATGAGTGATGCGTAATGAGTCATGAGCTTTTCTTGTGACGACACCGTTGACCCATCGCTCATCACTCATGACTCATCACTGACGACTATGATTGAACGCTACACACTGCCCGAGATGGGCGCCCTTTGGTCCGAAGAAACCAGGTTCCAGAAATGGCTGGACGTGGAAATAGCCGTCTGTGAGGTCCATGCCGAGATGGGCACAATCCCGCGCGATGCGCTGGAACAGATTAAAAGCCGCGCGAAATTCTCGGCCGCGCGCGTCAACGAAATCGAGAAGACCACGGACCACGACGTCATCGCCTTTACCACCAACCTGGCGGAATCAATCGGAGAGGCGGCGCGCTTCGTCCACTACGGTCTTACTTCTTCGGACGTCGTAGACACGGCCAACGCGCTCTTGTTACGCGATGCCTGCGACATCCTGCTAGGGAAGATCGACGTACTGCTCGACGTGCTAAAACGGCGCGCCTTTGAATTCAAAGACACGCCGCAAGTTGGACGCACGCACGGCATTCACGCCGAACCAACGTCGTTTGGTTTGACCTTTGCCCTCTGGTTCGACGAGATGCGCCGCAATCGCGATCGCCTGGCAACGGCGCGGGCGACGGTCGCGGTCGGCAAAATCAGCGGAGCGGTCGGCGCCTTTGCCCATCTCGATCCGCAGGTCGAAGAAAAAGTCTGCGCCCGGCTCGGTCTGAGAGCGGCGCCCGTCTCAACACAGATCATCCAACGCGACAACTACGCGGAATATCTTTGCACGCTCGCCATCATCGCTTCCTCGCTGGACAAGTTCGCTTTGCAAATTCGTCACTGGCAGCGAACGGAGGTGCGCGAGGCCCAGGAAAAATTCAAGCAGGGCCAGAAAGGATCGAGCGCGATGCCTCACAAGCGCAATCCCATCCTGTCTGAGCGTATCTGTGGCATGGCCCGCGTGGTGCGCGCGAACAGCATCGTGGGATTAGAGAACGTTGCGCTCTGGCACGAACGCGATATCTCGCATTCCTCCGCTGAACGGGTCGTGCTGCCTGACTCGAGCATCGCCACGGATTACATGCTGCAAAAGATGGCGTCGTTGGTCGAAGGCCTGGTCGTCTATCCCAAACGAATGCTGGAGAACCTGGCCGCTACGCGCGGATCGATTTTCAGTGGTCAGTTATTGCTGGCTTTGACGCAGGCGGGTGTCTCGCGCGAAGACGCTTACGAGTGGGTGCAGCGAAATGCGATGAAGGCCTGGGACGAGGGCGCTGAGCTTCAGGCGCTGGTGGCAGCGGACAAAGATATCTCTGCCCACTTATCCAAAGGGCAAGTCAACCGGGCTTTTTCCCTGGATACTTACCTGCGGAATGTCGGCGCAGTCTTTGCGCGAGTGTTTCGCGTGAGAAACGAAAGGTAGCCACGGACGATGGCTGCTTAGACAGCACTTCCCATCGTCCATGGTCGACGGATGATCTACTTGTTAGCGAACTTCTCCGCTATATTGCCAATTATCGGGAGCTTGAACTGAGCGCCACCATAGGCTTTCACGGCCACCAGGATAAGCCCGCCCAGGTACAACACGATCACGCACAGCCAGATCAGGCCGAACAGCATACTGGCCAGACCGCCGATTGCGCCGCTGTCGGTGGCGGCGCTGGCCGCAATGCCGGCAAAGAGCAGGATGATCCCGAGTATCCAGACGACAATTATGACTATGATAAAGGCGACATGCAGCAGGATCGACTGCAGCGCATGAAACTTCACAAAGCGATTCTCTTTTTCCATGATGAGGCAAATGATCGCAATGATGCCGATGGGATAGCCGAGGGCGGCCGCAAGGTTTCCATCAAGACCGAGGGCAGATTTACCTGTGTCCATTTTGTTAGTTTCTCCTGTTCGAGTTTGCTGTCGCCTTCGGGGTATGGCGATGCCATTCTTACCCTCCACTGAAGAGACAATCCCCGGCGACCGGCGGAAATACTATGATATTGACTACGCTAAAGCAATGTTTTGGCGTAATATTCCGCGTTCCGCATTCCGGAGGTCGAGACAAGCGCCAGTCGAGTGAGTATCGAGTAACCAGGGACAGCGGAAAGACCTAACTAATGAAAGCCAAAGTCTACGTCACCCTAAAGCCGAGCGTGCTCGATCCGCAGGGCAAAGCAATCAAGCATTCAGTCGAGTTACTCGGTTATGCCGCCGTGAGCGACATTCGCCAGGGTAAGTACTTCGAGATCGCGCTTGAGGGCCAGCTGAGCGCGACGCAGGCGCGCGAAGAAGCCGTGCGCATGGCCCGCGACGTGCTCTCGAATCCAATCATCGAAGACTTTCGCGTGGAGATTGAAGAGTGAAATTCGGCGTTATTGTTTTTCCAGGTTCGAACTGCGATCACGATGCTTACCATGTGATCTCGAAACACGTGGGACAGCCGGTGGATTTTATCTGGCACCGCGAGACAGACCTGCGTGGTTACGATGCCGTCATTATTCCCGGTGGCTTTTCTTATGGCGATTACCTGCGGGCCGGAGCGCTGGCTCGCTTCTCGCCGGTCATGAACTCGGTAAGAGATTTTGCCGCCAGGGGCAATCTGGTGCTGGGCATCTGCAACGGTTTCCAGATTCTGTGCGAGGCCGGATTGCTGCCGGGGGCGTTGATTCGAAATCGAGGACTGCATTTCATCTGCGACTACGTCAACGTCCGGGTGGAAAGCGTCGATACGCCATTCACGAATGAATTGAAAAGCGGCAGCGTGCTCAGTATGCCGATCGCCCATGCCGAGGGGAACTTTGTCTGTGACGACGGGACCCTGGACGAATTGCGCGGCGAGAATAGGATCGTCTTCCGTTATTGTGATAGAAACGGGCAACTGACCGATGACGCGAACCCGAATGGCTCGCGTGATAACATTGCCGGGATTTGCAATCGCGAACGGAACATTATGGGATTAATGCCGCACCCCGAACGCGCCTGTGAAGACTTGCTCGGATCCAGCGACGGCCGAGACGTCTTTCGCTCGTTGGCCGGAACGCTGGCAGCCGCTGCGTGAGAATGTGGCGCAAGCTCAATTCCACCCCCAGGAGGAAAGGACAACTAAATGAAACGTCATTCAGGATGGCTTGCCGCGGGGCTGCTGTTGTTTGCGGTGCTTGCGTGCAATCTGAGCAAGAACGGCAACAACAACAACTCGAACAATTCGAATTCGAACACGAATAAGAACACGAATTCTCCAACCACCAATAGACCTGCAAATGCCGACGTCTATGTCGACCAAATCAGCATGGCGAAAGACAATAACGGCAGACCGGGCGAAACGACTACTACCTTTGAGCCTGGGGATCACACCATTCACTGCGTGGCGGATTTGAACAAGGCCAGGAAGGGCACCGACGTCAGATTTGTGTGGAAAGCGCTCGATGTGGCTGGGGGCAAGAACGGAGAGATCAAAACGATCGACTACACGACCAAGTCTTTCGAGATCAAGATTCGCGGCCATCTGACCCTGCCTTCTGACTGGCCTACGGGCACGTACGAGGTCGATGTTTACATAAACGGCGCGCTCGACAAGATCGTTAAGTACACAATCGAATAGCACCGGTTGCTCGTGTTAGTGTGGCACAGACTTTAGCTGCGATTAGATCATTTCGCGACGATTAACACAGACCGAAAGTCTGTGCCACGGGGGGAGAGAGATTTAACACGACAAGCTAAAGGTTTTTCATCGTCACACGTGGGGCTCAACTGATGAAACGTTACTTGCCGATTGTGATCATCGTCGTGGTATTAGTGGCGGCGCTGGGTCTGACCTGGATGCTTCTGCGCTCCTCGCGGCAGACGACGAACACAAATGCCAATGCAAACGGCGCCGGTCCCGGCACAGAACCGCGGGGCGCCGAACCACCGCACGTCAGGGGCAATGCAAATGCTCCCGTGACGCTGGAAGAGTTTGCCGACTTTCAATGCCCCTCCTGCGGTGTGTATTACCCGGAACTCAAAAAGATCGAAGCCGAATTTGGCGATCGCCTGCGCGTCATCTTCCGCGAACGGCCGCTGGTGCCGCCTCACGAACATGCGCTGATGGCGGCCCAGGCTGCCGAAGCCGCCGGCTTGCAAGGCCGATTCTGGGAAATGCATGACAAGCTTTACGAAAACCAGACGGACTGGAGCAAGGCAAAAGATCTCGTGCCGCTGTTTATCGATTATGCCAGGCAGATTGGATTGGACACCGATCGGTTTATGAAAGACATAAACGGCGAAGCTGTGGCCGTTCGCATCTTTCAGGACGGCAAGCGCGCGCATGCTTTAGGGATAAATTCGACGCCGACATTCTTCGTCAACGGCAAGGAAGCCAAAGACGACCAGTGGAAGCCCGAGGGTCTGCGCGCGATGATCAATCAGGCGCTGCAAGAGGCCGGCAAGTAATGAGTTCAAGCCCTCTTAGCTAAACAGAGCGCACTGGGATAACGGCGTATAGAATACCAACTTTAGTTGGGCCTTTCCCCAGCTTAGAACAAATACCCGACTGAAGTCGGCACTCTGTACGCCGTTAGCTAATCTATGTCGTCAGGCTCTCAGCAATCCCTTGGCTGGACATATCTAATCGCAGCCCTGCTGTCGCTGGTCGGCCTGGCTGATGCGATCTATCTCACCGTCCAACACCTGACTGGTCAGAGTCTCCGTTGCACAATCGTTTCCGGCTGTTCGGAAGTCCTCAGCAGTAAGTACGCGCAGATCGGGTCGGTGCCTTTGGCGTCAGTCGGCGCAGTTGCTTACTTCACGGTATTTAGCCTGGCAATTCTGGCCGCGTTCGGTTATGCGTTAGCGCGACCTTTACTGTCGGCGCTCGTTGCTGTGATGTTTCTCATGACGCTGTGGCTCCTTTATTTGCAAGCCTTCGTCATTCATCATTTCTGTCAGTATTGCCTGCTCTCGGCAGCGGTAACGATCGGATTGACGATCCTTGTAGTAATCGCTTCACGAATGAATCGGCCACCAACGATTGACCCTCTCTAGTGTGCTGTCTCTAAAGTTCGCTGACAAAATCGGTGTATGCAACCGGGGCACTAGCCCGACCGTCAGGGAGGGCTCATGCCTTCGCGGCGTGAAAAAGCCGAGCCCTCCCTGACGGTCGGGCTAGTGCCCCGGTGATTGATTAATTAAGCGAACTTCTGAGACAGCACACTAGTTCGAAACGATGAATTACAGAATCTAAACGCAGAGGACGCCGAGGACTTCGCAGGGGATCGGCAAAGGAGGGCTTTACTCTCCGAACCTTGGCTAAAACCTCCGCGTCCTCTGCGTTTCAAAACCTACTTTCATTAACCAAATCGCGCGAACCATTCCCCGACTTGCCACGTCTAACTTCACGCTGTTAATCTTGGCATTCAAAACGCCATCCATCATTGAAAGGACCTGGAAGAATGAAGAAGAACTACGCGCTACCACTGTTTCTCGCTTCGATCTTGATCGTTGCTTTTGCCGCCGTCGCCGGAAGCGGTCGCAACGGGAGTGACCTGCCTGCCCCGCCGGCCATTGGCACAACCCTCGATGACTTCAAACTGCCGGACGCCGACGGCGCCGAGCATTCGCTGAAGTTGTTAGCGGGCAAAAACGGCGCGGTCATAATTTTCGTGGCCACCAAGTGCCCCGTCTCGAACGCCTACAATGATCGCATGGAAAAGCTGGCCCAGGATTACAAAGCAAAAGGCATCAATGTAATCGGCATCAACTCGAACAATACCGAGCCGGCACCAGAAGTTAAGTCACACGCCGGTGAAAAGCATCTGACGTTTACCATCCTGAAGGATGACGGGAACAAGATTGCCGACCGGCTGGGCGCCACCAAGACACCGGAAGTGTATGTGACCGACGCCAACCTCAAGCTCGTCTATCACGGGCGCATCGACAACTCGCAAAAGATCGAAGGCATTACTTCCAACGATTTGCGTGAGGCGCTCGATGAAATGCTGGCCGGCAAGCCGATCAGCAAAACCGGCGGCGCGGCTTTCGGCTGCACCATCAAGCGGGTTTCGTAGTTCGCCGTTGCCATGAAAAGTATTCCCGGACAGGTAGCGATCTCAGCGGTCGGCTTAATGATTGTGCTGGGTGCAAGTTTGGCCGCGTTCGCTCAGACACCGTCAGCGAGCCCCGCTAAGACGGTGAATCAGATCCTGTCTGTTCGTGGGAAATACTTTGACGATCTTGTTCCGCTACCCAAAAAACATTACATTCCCGAATGCTGCTTTTGCCACAAACCTCCATTTTCCTTCAATGACTGGCGTTTGAAGCCCGTCAGACCCCCAGGGGAAGTTCGCGAAATCGATTTCGAGGGTCTGAAGAAAATCCTGCAGCGCGATCCGAAGGACACGCGGCCGCTGCTGGTTAACTTCTGGGCCACCTGGTGTGATCCCTGCCGCGAAGAGTTTCCGGATCTCGTCAAGCTCGATGCCGAGTATACGGCGAAGCGTTTGAATTTCGTGGCGGTGTCACTCGACGATATTTCGGACATCAAGACGGCCGTTCCGAGGTTTCTAAAAGAAATGAAGGCCACGATGCCGGTCGTCCTGCTAAACGTGAACGATCCCGAGCCGGCCATTCATGCGGTGGACGAGAAATGGGACGGTCAACTGCCGGCGACGTTTCTCTATGACAAAGACGGCCGTGTAGTTTTCAAGTACTTTGGCCGGATTAAGCCTGAAGAATTGCGCAGTGCGATAGATAAGCAAGTCGGCAGTAAGCAGTAGGCAGAAAGAAGCGATTTGCTTCCAATGGAACCAATCACTCCCGAAGTAATCACCGCCCACAACCTCTCTCCCGAAGAATTCACCCATATCAAGCAGTTGCTCGGACGCGAGCCGAACCTGGTCGAGCTCGGTGTCTTTTCCGTCATGTGGTCCGAGCATTGTTCCTACAAATCCTCCCGGGTTCATCTGAAACGTTTGCCGACCACGGGCGAGCGCGTGATCGTACCGCCCGGTGAAAACGCCGGCGTGGTGGATCTCGGCGACGGCTGGTGCGCGGCCTTCAAGATCGAATCGCACAATCACCCGTCATTCATCGAGCCGTTTCAGGGCGCGGCCACCGGCGTCGGCGGAATTCTGCGCGACGTCTTCACGATGGGCGCGCGGCCGATTGCCGCGCTGAACAGCCTGCGCTTTGGGACCCTGGACGATCCGAAAAATGGGCGCCGCAACCGCTCGCTGCTCGCCGGGGTCGTCGCCGGCATTGCGCACTACGGCAACGCGTTCGGAGTGCCAACCGTCGGCGGCGAAGTAGCCTTCGACGATGCTTATGCGCTGAACCCTTTGGTGAATGCTTTCGCGCTCGGCTTGGTGCGCATAGATCAAATCTTTTTTGGCAAAGCCACCGGTGTCGGCAATCCGGTTTTGTATGTCGGCGCTAAGACCGGTCGCGACGGCATTCATGGCGCGACCATGGCTTCGGCCGAGTTTGACGAAGAAGCGCTGGAAAAGAGGCCGACGGTGCAGGTGGGCGATCCGTTTCTGGAGAAGCTTCTGCTCGAAGCATGCCTGGAAGCGATGCGCAGTGGCGCCGTCGCCGGCATTCAGGACATGGGCGCCGCCGGGCTTACCTGTTCGACCTGCGAGATGGCCGCGCGAGCCGATACGGGTATTGAGATAGATCTGTCATTGGTACCGCAACGCGAGACGGGCATGACCGCCTACGAGATGCTGCTCTCAGAATCGCAGGAGCGGATGCTGATCGTGGCGCACAAAGGGCGCGAACGAGAAGTCGGTGACATCTTTAGCAAGTGGGACCTGGACGCAGTCGTGATCGGGCAGGTGCAGGACGATGGCCGCATGCGCGTGGCGCATAACGGAGAGATTGTGTGCGACGTCCCAGTGAAGGCTTTGACCGATGAAGCGCCGATTTTGAACCGCCCAATGTGCCCGCCAGTTTCGAGTTCCGAGTTTCGAGTTTCGAGTTCGTTTGGCGAACTAAGCCCTGTGAATTCGGGACGGCCTGAAGATCGCAGTTCAAGTAACAAAGACACAAACTCGAAACTCGAAACTCGAAACTTGAAACTTGATGCTGAAACTCGAAACCCGAAACTTGCTGAGGCCCTGCTGAAACTTCTCTCCTCTCCCAATCTCGCTTCCAAAGAATGGGTCTATCGCCAGTACGATCATATGGTGCGCACGAACACCGCTGTCTTACCGGGCGCAGACGCTGCCGTGGTTCGAATCAAAGAAACGCGCCGGGCCCTGGCGATCGCGCTTGATGGAAACGGCCGCTATTGCACGGTTGACCCGCGCGCGGGCGCCAGGCTGATGGTCGCCGAAGCCGCCCGCAACGTCGTCTGCGTCGGCGCCCAGCCAATCGCCATCACGAACTGTCTGAACTTTGCGTCTCCGGAAAAACCTGAAGTGATGTGGTCTTTCTCAGAAGTCATCGACGGTATTGCCGAAGCGTGCAGGGCCTTTAACACGCCGGTCGTCTCCGGCAACGTGTCTTTCTACAACGAAACTGAAGGACGCGGCGTTTTGCCGACGCCGGTGATCGGCATGGTGGGCCTGATCGAAGATGTCAAGCGCGTGCTGCAACCCGGCTTCAAGAATGCCGGTGATTTTATTGCGCTGCTCGGCGCTACTCGCGATGACATCTCAATAAGTGAATACGCTTCGGTCTTTGGAGTACAAAGCAACGACGCCCGAGTGCCTACACTCGACCTCAGAGCCGAACTCGCAGTGCAAACGGCTTGTTTGCGCGCAGCGGAAGCCGGCCATTTGCGCTCAGCGCATGATTGTTCAGATGGCGGGTTGGCGGTGGCGCTGGTGGAATGTTGTTTTTCCTCGCTCAATCGCGAAGTGTTCGGCGCCGACATCGACATCACGGGCGAATTCGACGTAGCCACGCGGCTATTCAGTGAAACACCCTCTCGTATCATTGTCAGTTTTGATGAAGCGGCGCTGGGCGAGATCGAAGAAATAGTGGCCGCCGCCGGTTGCCCTATGACGCTGCTGGGAAACGTCGGTTTAGATCGCCTGCGAATTGAAAGCGACGGCGAGGAAGTAATTCAGGTGGATGTTGCCGAGATTGAAAAGGCCTGGCGCTCGTCTCTGCAGAACAAATTGCAGGCAGAAGTGATGGTGGCCGGAGCTGAGTGAGATTCAATCATGTTATAATCCACGGCTCGCTTAAATCTTAACTTTATTAGTTTCTATCGTCGAAATTAACGACCACGCGCAATTTTTCTGGAGGAAGCCATGGCAACAGAGATGAAACGTTCCCCTGCGATAATCGATCGCCTGGAAGAGCTCTTGGGAGCTGAAACCCGGCAGCTTCTGGATCACAAGTCCCAGACTATTCCCAAAGAGCAACTCCATCTGCCCGGGCCGGACTTTATCGACCGAGTTGTCTCACAGTCAGACCGCTCAACCGCAGTCCTTCGTTCGCTGCAATCGCTCATCGATCACGGGCGGCTGGCAGGCACCGGATACGTTTCGATCTTGCCTGTCGATCAGGGCATCGAGCATTCCGGCGGCGCGTCTTTTGCTCCGAATCCACAGTATTTTGATCCAGCAAACATCGTAAAGCTGGCCATCGAAGGCGGATGCAACGGCGTCGCTTCGACGTTTGGCGTGCTGGGCAGCATCGCGCGGAAGTACGCGCATAAGATTCCCTTCATCGTGAAGATCAACCATAACGAGTTGTTGACCTTGCCGAACAAATTCGATCAGGTGATGTTTGGCACGGTGAAAGAGGCGCACAACCTGGGCGCAGTCGCCGTCGGCGCCACGATTTATTTCGGTTCGGATGAATCTACCCGTCAGATTACCGAAGTCGCAGAAGCCTTTGCTCAGGCGCACGAACTCGGAATGGCCTGCGTACTCTGGTGCTATCTGCGCAATTCGAAATTCAAGACTCCGGAAGGCGACATGCACTCGGCGGCCGATCTTACGGGGCAGGCAAACCACCTCGGCGTCACCGTTCAGGCCGACATCATCAAGCAGAAACTGCCTGAACGCAACGGCGGTTACACGTCAGTTGAGAAGGAACTAGGCAAGTCCTATGGCAAGACCAGCAAACTGGTTTACGAGAAGCTGACCACCGATAACCCAATTGACCTGGTGCGCTACCAGGTCGCTAACTGTTACATGGGACGCATTGGATTGATCAATTCCGGCGGAGAGTCGAAAGGCGCCGGGGATCTGGGCGCAGCCGTACGCACCGCGGTCATCAACAAGCGCGGCGGAGGCATGGGCCTGATTTCCGGACGAAAGGCTTTTCAACGACCGATGAATGAAGGCGTCGAGCTGTTAAACGCCATTCAGGACGTTTATTTGTCGAAAGAAATCACGGTTGCCTAAGGCGTCAGGTACCGAAACCGCTTTGGGTCGCGAGCGGGTAACCTATAAAACAGCTAGCGCATTGCGCCAACTGCCAACGATCAATATAATGCGCGGGCTTTAGGAACCTCCCCCAAAACGAATATGTCCACTCCAATTCGCTGGAGACATGACCGTCCGGCGCGCCATCGTGCCAAGCCAGAGTCTCGACCGCTGACATTAATTAAGTCGGCGCTGGGCGAGATGGCTCGCGTGGCCCTGGCTGAGCCGTTCATGATTGCCATCGAACGACAGCAGATTTACCTGCGTCGTTTGCCGCAGGGCCTCGAAGGATTGCGTATCGTCCAGCTTTCAGACCTTCACTACGGCCCCTTAGTTAACCCCAGTCATCTTGAGCGTGCTATTCAAGCGGCAAACGACCTGCGCCCCGACCTGATTGCGCTGACCGGCGACTACATCTCGCATGATCGCAGCTACGCCGCGCCCTGCGCCGAGCTGGTAGGGCGCCTCCGCTCGACGCACGGTGTTTTCGCGGTCCTGGGGAATCATGATCACTGGACTGACGCGGAACTGATCGCCGACCTGTTTCGCGCCGAAGGCATCCGCGTTCTACTTAACGAAGGCCTGCGCATCGATCTTCGTGGAGAGTCATTCTGGCTGGCCGGAGTAAACGACACGATGGTTGGGCTGGAAGACCTGCCGCTGGCATTGGCCGGCTCCAGCGACGACGAGTTGAAACTGTTACTGGCGCACAATCCAATCATCTTGCGGCGCGCCGCCCGCGCCGGTGTCGACCTGGTGCTCAGCGGTCATACGCATGGCGGTCAGGTTACGCTACGCCCTGAGAAGAACCGTGCCGGCCGGCCGCGCCGGCGATTGCTGCGCGGCCTCGGACGCCGGGGGAATACGCAGATCTACGTAACCCGCGGACTCGGCACTGTCGTCCTGCCGATCCGCTACGGTTGTCCGCCGGAAGTTTCAGTGCTTGAACTACGCTCGATGCCCTAGAGTATTTCGCCTTCGAGCCAATCCGGATTGCCGCTTGTTCCGAGACATGTCCCAGCCCCAACTACCCCATCGGCAATCGCAAATCTGAAATCAAAAATCCCTGAATGTCCTCTCGAATTATCACTCTGCCAAATCTGCTGACCATCATTCGCATGGCGCTGATTCCGGTATTCGTTTCGCTTCTCTTCTACCAAAAGTTTCTGCTGGCGTTGGCAGTATTTGTCTTCGCGGGAATCACTGATGGACTCGACGGACTGCTGGCGCGTCGCTTTCATCAGCAATCACCCCTGGGCCGCATTCTGGATCCGATCGCCGACAAGATGATGCTGGTCACGTCCTTTGTGGTGCTTTCGATGCGCAGCGTTTATCCCACGCCATTACCAAACCACCTGCCCATACCTTTCTGGGTGACCATTACGGTAATTAGCCGCGATGTCTTCATTCTGGTGGGTGCGGCGGCCATTAATATGGTGAGCGGCTTTCGTGCGTTTCGCCCCTCGTTTCTGGGAAAGCTTAGTACGGTTGTTCAGATAGTCGCGGTCGCTGTCGTTATTCTCGCGGCCCAGATTCGGGTCGGTACCGGGTATTACCTGCCAACCGTCTACACCACCGTGTTTGTGCTCACTCTCCTCTCGGGCATCCATTATGTTTTCTATGTCTCGGGACTAATGAGCGACGAACGCAAATAGCGCTTTCGGACTCACCGTTAAAACCTTGCCCCATATTCGGCCGCTTATCTGCCCCAGGAACTGCCTCCTAATCTCCCTTTTTGAAAGTTGACAATGGGACACTCAGGTATTATTCTAAGCCCGCATTCAACCCGTCTTTCGCTCAACGAACGGCGGAAATAACAGCAGCGGAGTATTCAAGAAAATGAGCAAAATCATTGGAATCGACTTGGGAACGACGAACTCGGTAGTCGCCGTCATGGAGGGCGGCGAACCAATCGTAATCACTAATTCCGAGGGCGGCCGGACGACGCCATCGGTAGTGGCGTTCGCCAAAGACGGCAGCCGTCTGGTCGGCCAGGTCGCCAAGCGTCAGGCCGTCACCAACCCCGAAAACACAATCTATTCAATCAAAAGATTCATGGGCCGGCGCTTCAACGAAGTGACCGAAGAAATCAAACAGGTTCCTTACAAGGTTCAGGGAACAGGAACCGGCGGCGACGTTCGCATCGTGGCGGGAGGCAAGGAGTCGAGCCCGCCGGAGATCTCCGCCATGATCCTGCAGAAGATGAAGCTGTCGGCCGAGGCCCATCTCGGTTATAAAGTCGAGAAGGCCGTGATCACCGTTCCGGCTTACTTCAACGATTCGCAGCGCCAGGCAACCAAAGACGCCGGCAAGATCGCCGGTCTGGAAGTCATGCGCATCGTCAACGAGCCGACCGCGGCTGCGCTGGCATACGGTCTGGACAAGAAGAAGGACGAGACCATTGCGGTGTTCGACTTTGGCGGTGGCACCTTCGACATCTCGATTCTGGAAGTCGGCGAAGGCGTGGTCGAAGTGAAATCAACCAACGGCGACACGCACCTTGGTGGCGACGACATCGATGAAGCCCTGATCGAGTGGATTGTCGATGAGTTCAAGAAGGATCAGGGTATCGATCTTTCGAAAGACAAGATGGCCCTGCAAAGGCTCAAGGAAGCGGGCGAAAAAGCAAAGATTGAGCTCTCCTCGACTCTGGAGACCGAAATCAATCTGCCATTCATCACCGCGGATCAATCGGGACCAAAGCATCTGGTGATGAAATTGACACGGTCGCGGTTTGAGCAGTTGATTGACCCTATTTTCAAGCGCCTGAACGCGCCCGTAGAAAAAGCCATCGCGGATGCCGGTTTCGTAAAGAAGGATGGGCGCTACGTAAAACCTCAATCGGACAACCCAGAGAAAATTCAGAAGATTGACGAGGTCGTCCTGGTCGGAGGCTCGACCCGCATTCCGAAAGTTCAGGAAATTGTCAAAGGCATCTTCGGTATAGAGCCAAACCGGAGTGTCAATCCCGACGAAGTCGTGGCCATTGGCGCCGCCGTGCAGGCCGGCGTTCTGTCCGGCGAGAAGACCGACATCCTGTTGCTCGACGTTACGCCTTTGAGTCTCGGCATCGAAACTTTGGGCGGTGTGTTCACAAAACTGATCGAGCGCAACACCACCATCCCTACCCGCAAGTCCGAAATCTTCTCGACGGCTTCGGACAATCAAACCTCGGTTGAGGTTCACGTGCTTCAGGGCGAGCGCCCGATGGCCGGTGACAATCGCACGCTGGGCAAGTTCCATCTGGTGGGCATTCCACCGGCGCCGCGCGGCATGCCACAAGTTGAAGTAGCTTTTGACATCGACGCGAACGGCATTGTGAACGTTTCCGCCAAAGACATGGGCACGGGTCGCGAGCAGAAGATCACGATCACTTCGTCTTCCGGTCTTGGCAAGGATGAGATCGATAAGATGATGCGCGATGCCGATTCCCATTCGGCCGACGACGCGCGCAAGCGCGAAGAGATCGAAGCGCGGAACCGCCTCGACAATCTGGTTTACCAAATGGACAAGACGCTGAATGAGAATCGCGAGAAAGTCGGCGCGGTTGCCGGCGAGGTCGAAACGAGCATTGCCGATGCCCGCAAGGCCCTCGAGGAAGGCAGCGTCGAGCGTTTGAACGAAGCCTTCAATGCGCTGCAAGCTGTCTCGCACAAAATGGCCGAAGCCCTGTATCAACAAACGTCGTCGTCTCCCGGCGAGGAAACGACCGAGCAATCATCCGCCGCGGGCGCTTCTGCGGGCGGCCAGACAGGTGGAGAAGACGATGTGATCGACGCCGAATATGTCGACGTCGACGAAGACAAGAAGTAAGAAGATTTCCGATTCCGATTTTTGATTGCCGATTGGTCGCCAGCCTTAGTCGCTTGGTTAATTAGCAGCGGGCTTTTGGTTAGGGATCAATCGGCAATCGGCAATTGGCAATCGGCAATGTGAGTAATGGCCAAAGAGGACTTCTACAAAATCCTCGGGGTAAAGCGCGACGCCAAGCCGGAAGAGATTAAGAAAGCTTACCGGCGGCTGGCGCGTAAGTACCACCCTGATGTGAATCCGGGTGACAAGTCGGCCGAAGATCGCTTCAAGCAAATGAGCGAAGCGTTCGATGTGCTTTCTGATCCCAAGAAGCGCAAGGTCTACGATCGCTTTGGTCAGTACTCAGATAATCTCGCCAATGCCGCGGCCGAGGGCACAGGCTCCACCTATACTCGCGGCACTCCCTTCGATTTTTCCGGCTTTGATTGGGGGGCAGCTTCAACTTCCGGAGGAACAGCGGGAGGCAGCAGCAGCTTCCGGGACATTTTTGCCGATTTATTCAGCGGCGGAAAAGCCGAGCGCGAGCCGCCGCGGCCCCAGCCGCAAAAGGGCGCGGATATTGAAATGCCGCTCTCGCTCACCTTTGAAGAAGCGATCACCGGACTCACTACAAATCTGACTGTGAAGCGATCGGATCAGTGCTCGCGTTGCCACGGCGCGGGCGACACCGGCACGTCGGTGATCACGTGTCCGACCTGCAAAGGCACCGGCCAGGTGCAAAGAGCGGGTGGTCGTTTGCGATTTACGCAGGGATGTCCGGATTGCGAGAGCAGCGGCAAGCGTCGTCCCCCTTGTTCGCTCTGCAAAGGCAAAGGCACTTTGGCCAAGACAGAGAACGTCAAAGTGCGTATTCCCGCGGGCGTGGATACCGGCTCGCGAGTGCGGATTCCCGGGAAAGGTGAAGGAGGACGCCTGGGTGCGCCTCCCGGCGATCTATTCATCATCACGAATGTCGGCCATCACAAGTATTTCACGCGCAAGGGCGACAACATCTACGTCACCGTCCCCATCACTGTGCCCGAGGCAGCGTTGGGCGCGAAGATTGAAGTGCCGACTGTCACCGGCAAGGCCCAGTTGCGCATCTCGCCGGGGACGCAGTCCGGCCAGAAGTTTCGTCTCCGTGGTCGCGGCGCGCCGTCTCTGCGCGATCCGAACGCCCACGGCGATCAGTTTGTAGAAGTGCAGGTGGTGCTGCCGAAAGTCATCTCGGAAGAGACCAAAGAGTTGCTGCGCAAGTACGAGCAGATGAATACCGAGAATCCGCGGGTGGTGATGGGACTTGAGTAAGCATTGCCGATTTCCGATTCAATTGCCAATTCTTAATCGGTAAGAGAGGGATTCGCCGTCGCATCAATTGGCAATTGGCAATGGGCAATCGAAAATGAAGAGGCGCGCCAAAACATTCACGATTAGCGCCGTGGCGGAGCAGTTTGAGTTGCATCCGCAGACGCTTCGTCTGTACGAGCGGGAAGGGCTGTTGAAGCCTTCTCGTTCAGAAGGCAATACGCGTCTCTACACCGACACTGATCTTGAACGGCTTGAGATTATTCTGTCCTTAACTCGCGACCTCGGCGTAAACCTCGCGGGCGTCGAGATCATTCTGAACATGCGCGAAAAGATGGACGTGATGCAGCGCGAGTTCGAACGCTTCTTCGACTACCTGCAGAGTCACGCCGAAGAATTTTCTCACTTTACCGAACCGCCGCCCGAAGCCGGCGCGCTGGTTCCCATCAGCCGCATCAATCGCCCGGTTCCGGCCAAGCGCCGAAGTGGGGTTACCCGTCGCTAGTGGGAGCGATAATCCTAAACCCGCTCAGAGAATTCAATTCGAGATAATATCCTCCAAGGTGCGTTCGTATGCTGGGCCTTGCCGCGGTACATGTAAGACGCTCCTCGCCAGGGCAATAAGATACTTCGCCCGCAGGAAATGGTCTTTGATGTTGCTTCCCCGGACATTGGTCTCTACATAGTCACGTTCTGCGAATGCGCTAATCTGGTCGAAATCGATCGAGTCCACCGTGGCGCGGATGTTGGCAGACACCTCTTTGCCGTCAACCACCGTTATGCTGATCACCCCCATAATTGGACCGGAAAGGTGGGTCGGTTTGGACTGAGCCTTCGTGTCCAGGCGGTTGGCGGTATCAACTGCGTCTGAGAGGATGTCGAACCCCCGATCATGATCGAAGCGTACAAATTCTTTGGCGATAAGCAAAAGCACTTCCAGTTTGGCTGGAGTGTTGTCACTCTTCGCCGCAATCGAATACGCTTGGGAAAGGAAGTCGGCTGCTTCGGTGTGATCTTTAGACCGGAGCGATACCCGGCTGGCGATCTGGGCCAACCATCTGGCGCGACTGTTGGGGTCATTGAATTTGAGGGCCAGCGTCCTGGCCTCATCGTAAGAGCTACCCCCGAAGACTCTCTGCATCAGAACCAAATAGACATCATCTTCAGTTTGCGCTCGCATTTCCTCATCGTCGATCTTCCTGGCAATTGGCAGCGCCTGTTCCGGGTCACGGCGCATCAGCGTAATTACCAGGTTTCGCAAGAGCAGATTACGCGTCGAACTATTCTTTTCTTGCTCTGCCCGGTGAATACGCGACTCGATGTCGGAATCGCTTCCATCGACCTGGTTAGACCTTTGTTGAGTCAGCGAAGCGAGCATCTCCGCTTGCTGGCGTTGCTCTATGCTCAGCCTCTGAGCTAGCTCACCGACGTTGCTTTGCAGCAGCGCAAGTCTGTCTGGAGAGTTGTAAGCCACGATCGGCATGGCCCGGCTAGTCAGAAAGCTATAAAAACGCCCCAGCGAGATTTGTTCGTCGCCATCACGAACGCTCCCGCTCCGCCAACGCGCCGCTTGCGCGCTTGCTGCATCAACAAAGTATTGAATCAGGAGGCCTACGTCTGCGGGCGACACATCCGGGAAGGGCCTTCCATCTGCGAAGAACTCATAATTGGCCAACGTCGACAACCGCGCTGCCTGGTAATTGAAGCCCCTGGTTGTCATCGTCAGGATGGCTTGCCGAAACAGCACGTCACTGAGAGTCTTGTCTTTACCTCGCAGGGCCATTAGTAGACGGTCGAAAGCCGGTGGGACTTCTTCAGCAGCCAGAGACAGCAATCCGAGTCGCTGCGCTTCCTTCGGATCACCGGAAACCAAACCCAGCGCCATCTCAGCCAATAAGTCCGCCTGCTCTTGCGACATCTTGCCATTCTCAGAAGCCTTTCGTTCGGCCTTGATCTCGTCCTCGAATTCCTTAAGCCAGGCTTCCGCGCCTTTTCGATCATGAAGCCCATACCGCTTCAAAACCGTTTTGAGGGCAGAGGCCCGGCGCCGCGTCTGATTCAACGCCTCTCTTTTCGCTTTGGCATCAATGGAAGAAGAATTATTCAGCGACGTCTGCCGTACCGTGTCGAATGCCAGACGGAATATTGAACGGGCCGCTGGTTCATCAAATCGCCAGAGCACATCTGCGATCTCTGACTGAAGTAGTGCAGCGGCAGATTTGTCAGACTCGCTCTTCAGTTCGTTGACAACTCCGAACAGCCTGGCAATGATTTCCTGTTGATTGGTCGCACGTGTTGCATCCTCGATGGGAACCTTGCCGTCGTTCTTCTTGGCCTGCTGCCCGGAAACAGCTCCCTGGCCAAAACAGATCAAAAGCACAAAGATGCACGTACCCCGCATTGAACCACCGATGCACAAGTTTGAGAGACGCGTTATCACTGGACTGTCCAGAAGTTTGCAGGAGACGTTTGAAGACAACCACAGTCTAAACCTCAAAGAAGGATTGTCAATAGCCTTCTTTTAGGCATTTTCAAATTCTCTCTTGCTAATCAATATCACCTCAAAACTTAGGCAAGCTAGCAATTTTTAAGCGCTGCGAAGTCGCTTGACTAGGGCGAAGACGATGTTAAAGTGCGCCGCTTGAAGATTCGCGCTACATCCGTCTAGTCCCACATGCGTCGTTCTGAAAACCTCGTTCTCGTATTCACCCTGCTGACGGCAACAGTGTGTCTTGGGCCGCAAGTCTCCGCTGCGCAGGATCTGGACAACGTTTCAATTACTGGTCGTGTCGCGGATCAGAACAAGGCGGTGATTCCCAGCGCGACGGTCACCGCCACGCTGCTGGCCACAAAGGCCGAGCGCACCGTGGTCACTGATGGCGATGGGCACTACAAACTGATCCAGCTTCCGCCCGGCGTCTACAGCGTCAAAGCCGCCTTCACAAACTTTGCGCCCGAAGAAAAAACCGATCTCACCACGATTGCCGGACAGAACGTTCAACTTGATTTCATTCTTAAGCCCGCCGGCGTCACTGCCGAAGCTGTAATCGTAAGCGCCGCGGAAGCCCCGCAAGTTGATACGACGCGAACGGTGGTGGGCGGTACGGTGACCACGCGCGAGGTTGAGACGCTGCCGGTGGCCTCGCGCTCGCCCCTCGATTTGATCTTTGCGCTCGGCGGTGTCGCGGAAGAACCGCTCTCAACTCGCGAACTGGCCGAAGATCGCACCAGCTCGCGTTCGACTCCTGAGGAAGCGGGAAACTTTTCGCTCTCCGGCAGCCCCGCCTATTCCAACAACATCACCATCGACGGTCTGGACAACAACGACGACCGCGGCGCGCGCGAACGTTTCACGCCATCGATCGAAGCTGTCGAAGAAGTCCAGGTCATTCGCAATCAGTTCGCCGCAGAGTACGGACGCGCTTCGGGTGGCCGCGTGAACCTGCGCACACGCAGCGGTGCCAATAATTTTCATGCCCGCGGTTTCTACTTCTTCCGCGATGAATCACTGAACGCGAACACCTGGAAAAACAATTCGCTCGGCCTGTCGCGATTGCCTCTTCAGGAACATGACCCCGGCTTCACGTTCAGCGGGCCGTTGGTGATTCCGAGACTTTACAACGGCCGCGACCTCACCTTCTTTTTCAGCGCCTACGAGTTTGACGAAGTGCGGGACTCGACTCTGATCGACACCCTGGTGCCGGTACAGCAGAACGCTTTGTTTCCGTTGCCGGCGCCGACAAACCTGATTGGCCAGCGAACAGAGGATGCCTCAGCGCCGGCCTTGAGCGCCGCAGTCGCGCCTTTCATCCTTCCGGTGAACACGCCGGGCCGCAATCAGATCTTCACGACGCGTGTCGATCACACGTTCACCCCAATGCATAACGGGCAAGTCCTTTATCAGCTTGGCCGCTTGCGGAACCTGCGGCAGTTTGGCGGTGGGAACCGGCTGGCCCAGGCCCTCGAAGGAAAGACCCGCAACACCGACGCAATTGCGTATCTGGACAACTACGTGTTCTCAGCAAAAGCGGTCGCCCAGACGCGCTTTCAATATTCACGTCTGACTCCGGCAGTCGTGGCCACCGGTGGCGCCACGTCGCCGGTTGTGCTGATCGGAATCAACGACCCCTTGAAGCTGATAACCGGCACGCTGGTGGCCGGGACCTCGACCAGTGGCGCCACGGATCGCCAGGAGACCCGCTTCCAGATCCAGGAGATATTTGCCTACATCAACGGCGACCATTCGCTGAAGTTTGGCGGCGACATTCAGGAGATCAAATCCACTTTCATCGATCTGAGTGATGCCAGCGGTACCTGGGACTTCGACAGTGCCGGCGACTTTTTGGCGAACCTTCCCGGCCGCTTCCGGCAAAACTTTCTGACCACTTCCACGCAACACAACACCTACACGGGGCTCTTTGTCCAGGACGAATGGCGGGCAAAGCCGAACCTGGTGCTGAGCTATGGCGTGCGCTGGGAAAATGAAAGCATCGTGCGCGATCGAAATAACTTTGGGCCGCGCATCGCCTTCTCGTACGATCCTTTCAAGTCAGGCAATACAGTGATCCGTGGCGGCGCGGGTGTTTTTTACAACCGCGCCCTGTTGCGCACGATTGACGATTTCACGCTGGGCGCGCAGCAGCTTTTCTTTGACACGGACGCGCTCGTGGATCCGGCCACGGGTAAGTTGATGAGCAACGCCCAGCGCCACGCGTTTATCGCCGCCAATCTTCGCTTTCCTCAGACTCTCGCGGTCGATGCGCCGCTGGTCAAACAGTTCGGTGTGCTCAACCCGGGATTCTCGCGTCGTTTGGATCCGCAGCTTCGCATTTCGGAAGGTTATCAGGCCAACCTCGGGTTCGAGCGCGAGGTTGGCGACTGGGTCTGCGAGGCCAACTACACCTGGAACCGCGGCCTGCATTTGTGGCGCGAGTTCAACACGAACGCGCCGGTGCTGCCGAAAGGGTTCAACAATTTCACCACGTATCTGGCGTCGCGCGACTTTACCAACTTTCTCAGCGCGCCCAACGGCGTGCGGCCGCTGCTGAACACTTCGACCGCCGGCGACCTGGTTCGCTTTGTCCTGGCGCCGCCGGATTCGGCAAATCCGAATTCGGTGATTCGCATCACGGAATTCGGCGTGCCGATCTCGCTCGTCAATCTCAATTCCTTCACCTCGACGACTTCCGTGAGCACGGCGCTGGCGGCTTTGAATTCGCTGCGTCCCGATCCGTCTAAAGGCGAAGTCGAACAACTGATTCCGGTCGGCAACAGTTTCTATCACGGCCTGACGTTGGAATTGCGCAACCGGTTCCGGCGCGCGAAAAACGGCGCCGGCCTTTCGCTGCGGGCGTCGTACACGCTTTCATTCCTGCGCGACGATGGCATCGTGAACACCTCGGACGCTCTGATTCCCGGCGACTTCCGGGGCGAGCGTGCGCGCAGCCTGCTGGACCGGCGCCATCGCTTTACTTTATCGGGATCGATCGACACGCCGAAGTTTTTGGGCCGCCTTCGGTTCGCGCCAGTTCTGCGATTGGCATCCGGGGCGCCATTCAATCTTGGCCTGGGCGGCGCGGATCGAAACCTCGATGATGTCGGCAACGACCGCCCCGTCTTTACCGGTGACCGGAGGGTGCTGAAGTGGCGCAGCCCCGGCCAGCCGTTCGACGCATCCATCCTTGACCAATTCACCCTGCCTGCGATTGGCCAGTCGGGAAACTTGCCGCGCAACGCCGGCACCGGGCCGGGTATTTTCATCTTCGACCTGAGCGTGGCGCGCGAGTTCAAAGTGACGGACAAGATCCGACTGCGTCCGGTAGTTGAGTTCGATAACGTGCTGAACAAAACCGTATTCAGTTTTGGCAGCGAGTTCATCGACTTCAGCGCCTTTGGCCCAACCTCTTCGGCCGACAGCCGTCAGGCGTTTGTGAATTCCTTCCTCGTCGCCACGCGAACGATGCGTCCGCGCCAGATTCGCGTGGGCGTGCGTCTGGATTTCTGAAGCAGCTGGCTGCATTGGTGAGAGTCCGCGTAGCGGATGACTGAAAATAGCCTACTTTCAAGTGCTGGGAACCATAGCCTAAATGAAAATAGTCCGTGAAACTTACGGCTGAAGTTACAGAACCGGAAGCGGCTATGAGGCATTATGAGTCAACTATGTTATTGCCCTCCCAAGGGGAGAGTGGAGTGCCCATTTCGCGTCATTGGCACTCTGACGGTAAAATGTTCGCCATGCGAACCAAAATCTTCTTATTCGTTCTCAGTCTCGCCACTTTGATTGCCCTGGTCTCGAATGCCGAAGCCCAGTTTGCGGCCCAACCTTATCGCATCAGCGATCGCGAAGTCGCGCGACTGCTGGATCGGATCAAGAGCAAGACCGGTACTTTTCGCGGCAGCCTCAAGAAAGCTCTTAACCAGAGCCGCATTGACCGCACGCAACGGGAAGAAGACATCAACGCCTACGTCAAAGCGTTCGAGCAAGAGACGAAGCGCCTGGATGATCACTTCGATGACCGCAAGTCGACGGTCGCGGATGTCAATTCAGTTCTGCAACGCGCGTCGCGCATCAATACTTTCATGATTCTGCATCCGCTCGATGCGCGCGTGCAGGGCGATTGGGCCACGCTTCGCGCGGACCTGGAACTGCTGGCAAAGGCTTACAACATTTCCTGGCAATGGGGCAGCGAATGGCGCACGCCTCCTTTCGTCGAACTGCCCTATCGCATAAGCGACAAGCAAGTCGAAGAAATCATCCACCGCATCGAGAGCCAGTCGGATGTATTTCGCAAGAGTCTGGATTCGGCTTTGGACCAGAGTCGCCTCGACGGCACGCGGCGAGAAGACGACATCAACAAGTTTGTCAAAGAGTTCTACCAGGAGACAAAGCGTTTGCACGATCACTTCGACGATCACAAATCGACGGCCGGTGACGTGCAGACAGTGCTCGAACGGGCTGCGCAGATCGATCAGTTCATGCGTCGCAATCGCCTCAGGAATGACCAGGACGCGCAGAAGGAGTGGGCCAGGCTAAAAACGTATCTGGATGAGCTGGCGCGGGTCTATGACGTTTCGTGGCGGTGGAAATTCTGAAACACTGTCTTGACTGCTAATAACTCAAACCCCCATGAAAAGCGAAGGAGGTTCGTGACTGCGCGATCAGCAAGAGCCTTAGTGCGGCGCGCAGGGCAGGTTGTGGCCATCTTTCTGATTACGTTTGCGCTGGCCGAAGTTGTTTTTCGCGTTTACGACCACTTCTATCCATCGTTCATCTTCTATAACTCTCTCAACGAACGCTTTCGTGGGAAACCGAATGCGCCGGACTATGACTTTCATCTCAACTCGAAAGGATTCAAGGATGTCGAGTTCAAGACGCAAAAGGAGGAAGGGACGTATCGGATATTAGGTTTAGGCGATTCCTTCGCTTTCGGAGTGGTACCGTACAAATACAACTACCTGACTCTATTGGAAGAGAATCTCAATCACGGCAGCAAGAAAACCGAACTAATCAACATGGGCATTGTAGCGACCGGCCCAAAGGACTACCTGGTACTGTTGGCAAAGGAAGGCCTGGAACTAAAGCCTGACATGGTGCTCGTTTCTTTCTTTATCGGCAACGATTTTATGCAGGACGGAGGTCTGCGCCGGCTTTATACCCATTCCTATGTAGCATCGTTCATCGCGTATTTGATCGCAGTCAGCAGGGGATACCAGGGCCAGATTATCCATGGAGCTGCTGTCTACGATGATAGCTCGCCGACCTTAACTGATCCTGTTTTCATCGACATGGAGAACCGGAGAAGCGAGATTTACCGGAAACAAAACCGGCGATTCGGAAACGACTTTGAGGCGGCCATGCGATACCTGGTCAAAATCAAACAGCTTTGCGATGAGCATCATATGGCGCTGGCCATCGTATTGATTCCCGACGATGTGCAGGTTGATCGAACGCTGCAGGCGCGGGTGCTCAAACTCAAAGAAGTGAATTCGAAGGCCGATGATTTCGATTTCACGTTGCCGAACCGCGTGCTGGCGACAAGACTGAAACAGCACAACATCGAATGTCTGGATCTGCTTGATGAGTTCACTCGCGCCGGAAATGGAACCGTCTTATACAAACCCAATGATTCCCATTGGAACATCTCGGGGAACCGGCTCGCTGCCGATGCGATTGCGCGAGACCTATTTCATGTTGCTTCCTCGCCGGGCGCGCAGAATTGAATCAAACAGCATTCTCCTCTATCATTAGCCGCACTGACGTCAGGTCAAGCGATTGAAAAACAAGACGGGGCCGTAGCTCAGCTGGGAGAGCGCATGAATGGCATTCATGAGGTCAGGGGTTCGATCCCCCTCGGCTCCACCAAATCCTTAATCCCTCCGCAACGTCATAACAATCCTTAACGCCAAAGAACGACGCATGGGGTTACGAGGCTGGAGATTAGTCACGCCGAAGCTCTCCGTTTTGCACTGGATGGACGTTGAATTATTACTGAAAAGTGATTTGCCTTTCAGTCGAAAAAGGTAGAACTGCGTTAGTTCCGACGAGCTACCAAAAGCAGAGACCCGCCCGCAGGAAAAGAAACGCCCGCGCGAATCATGGTTCGTTCCAGGTCAAGAACTCTTTCAAACATAGCATTCATCAGGGAACCGATATCGAACTCTGCCGAGGGATCAACTTCTTCACCGGTGAACCGCTGTTTGAAGCGGGAGAGAATCAGCGGGGGTAACAAGAGGGAGACGAAAGATGTGAGTCGCAGGACGGAAAACCCGACCCGCTCTACCTTTTCCCTTAGATCGCGTGTTTGATAACGGCGCGCGTGGTGGGCAAAGTCGTCGACCTGGCTCCAAAGGAAAGGGTGGTGCGGAACGGTTATAAGAATCCCACCTCCTCTTCGTGTTGCCTGATACATTTGGGATAAGATTTCCTCATCTTCTTTGACATGTTCCAGCACGTCAAAGGCGCCAATCACGTCATACTCCTCCCGGAAGGGAATTCGGCGAGCGTCCATCTGAAACAATTCGACCCCAGGTAGCCGTTGCGCGGCAAACAAAAGCCCGGCGCAAAATATTTCGCTTCCGGACAAAGTGAGGCTGGGCAACGCATCTCTGATACCGGACAGCACAAATCCGGTTCCGCATCCTATTTCCAAAAAGTTTCTCGCTTCCGGAAAGTACCGCTGTAAGGCCCAAACGATAAGCCGATTGCGAGCGCGAAACCAGAAATTACCGGCTTCCAGATTGAAGAGCGTGGCGAAATTCTCAGGGTTGAATCCCTCATTGTCTTCCGCCAGTTTCGGCGCGAAAGCCACGTGGCCATCAATCTCCTTCGGTTGGTGAAGACAAAAGGGACACTGCCAGCTCGCATCGTCGAACGCTTGGTCGCAGCTGATACAGACTTTCATAAGAAAAGTTAATTCTGCCGGCAGTTCTCATTGTCGGGGAGACTTTGTCAGCCGGCGGCACAGTTAAGGCACTGCTTCAGGCCGGCGCGGAAACCGGGCCGGGAATCCGCTCGAAAATCCTTCCATCGATTCTACGCGAGACGTTCCGGGGTCGTCGGTTGCTGAATTGAGAGTTTTCGTTTCGCACAAAATACGAATCGAGTAGCAGAATCGAAAGCAATGACACCAGCGCCTGATTCTCTCTGGGACTCATTGCTTCAGGTCGGCCGGCTGTCAGCACTTTAGCGGCAAATCTCCGGCAGAAATCAACGTCAAGGAATTCAATGCTGGACAAGCGTTTTTCGTCCAACAGCCAGTCAACGTACTCCGGGCGTTTCGCAGCGATAAATGGGGCAGCGTCCGGTGCGCGATATGGCTGCTTAAATCGATTGACTATGTTTGCCGGCAAGATATCAGCAAAAGCGCGTTTCAGAATGTGTTTTTCTTCGCAGCCGTGCCTGAGCCGCATTTCCTGAGGCAGCGAATCCGCGAATTCCACTACATTCAGGTCGAGGAATGGGCAGCGATTTTCCACGCTGTTGGCTAAAGACATCCTATCTCCCTGAGATGACAGCAAATAACCGGCCAGCAGCGATTTGAATTCAAGCCATTGGGTTCGACGGATCGGATCGAGCCCTGAAAGGATATCGCCGTGCTCTTGAGCATAATTGCTGATGCCCAACATCCCATTGTCAGCACCGCCGCGTATCAGTCGCAGGGCGAATTTCGAATTGTGGTATCTCAATTGATGAGAAAACAGCAGTTTGTCTGCTCCGTTACAAAACTGATCGTAGACGCCAGCTAACGAACGCGCATTCGCGCGGGTGAAGTGCTTCAGATACGGATACAGCTTTGCTACTTGAGTCTCTTTTTCTGTTTGAGTGAGTGAGTTCCAGCGCTCACGCAAGTACGTTTCTTTAAATATGTCATATCCGAGAAATGCTTCATCCGATCCTTCGCCGGTTAAGACAACTTTGATTCCGGCCCGATTAACAAGGCGAGACAGGGAGTAGAGCGGAACCAGGGCTGTGCGGAAAAGCGGTGTCTCCGCGTGCCAGATACTGACCGGAAAATCTTCGGCGATGAGTTCGTTGCTAACCCAAATACTCTCGTGCTTCGTACCCAGATGAGCGCTAACTTGCTGCTGTTGCTCGGATTCATCGAAGTCTTTGTCCTGGAAACACACCGAAAAAGAATGAACCGGCATGGCACTCTCTTCGACCACGAGCGCTGTGACTATGGAAGAGTCCAGCCCGCCGCTAAGGTAAGTGCCCACTTCTACATCGCTACGCAAGCGCAGCCTGACACTCTCGCGCAAAACGTCGCGCACCGCATCAACCGCGTCAACCTCGGTGCCCTTGAACGGCGGCGCGTTTAGCTTCAGCTGGTAATACGGTTTGATCTCGAGGCATCCAGACGCGTACCGCATAAAACTGCCTGGAGGCAGCTGATGCAGGTTGTTGAAAACCGTCTCGTCAGGCAGAGGAGTCCAGATAGACAGGACGGATTTGACCGCCTCAATGTTCCAGGAGAAGTCAATGCCCGGGTAGCTCAGAAAACTCTTCTGTTCTGAGGCAAACACCAGAGCCCCACCGTTAATCGAATAGTAGAGTGGGCGCTTGCCGAATCGATCCCGGACGAGCACGCAACTTTTTTCAAATAAATCGTAAATCGCGAAGGCATAAGCGCCGTTGAATCTGCTGAAGGCCGGCTCGCCCCACTGGATCCAGCTCGTGAGCAACACCTCAGTGTCCGACGTGGTCCTGAATTTACGTCCTATCTGCTCCAGTTCCAGTCTTAGTTCTCTGTAGTTGTACAACTCACCGTTGTACACCAAACAGTAGCGATTGCTTTCGTCGAAAAACGGCTGCTGTCCTGTTTTAAGATCAATGATACTCAGCCGCACCGACCCCAGCGCGGCCTGGTCCTCAAAATAGTATCCGAGTTCGTCGGGACCACGGTATTCAATGCGCCGCAACATATCGACGATAATCTCTGGATAGAGATCGCTGTCGATGTTGCCAGCATTTAGGAAACCAGCTATTCCACACATTGTGCGAGTACCGCCGCGGGATAATACGAAGTGTGAGCCATCGAACGATCGATAAAAAACCCAAATTTGGTAAGGACGTTTCCGTAACCTATCTCAATCAGACGCTTGCATCCAAATGTTATCAGCGTCTTCACTCCCTTATCCCATAAAACGGGACTGCAGACGTGGCGCGACAACTGGTCGCGGATATCATCGGACCTGGTGGGGAGAAACTCGCCCGTGACATTGTCTACCACTGGAAATTTCAGCTCGTTAAATTGGACGCTTTCCAGGTACTGCCGAAATTTCGCGGCGGCCGGCTCGAGCAGGTGGCAATGCCACGCACCGCTGGTAGGAATCCTGATCGCCTTCTTTGGTTTCAATTGATCGACTCTGGCGAGCGCTTCTTCAATGGCGTTGACCGTGCCGGCCAGTGAATATTGTCCGTAGCAGTTGTAGTTGGAAATTGCGATTTCAAACGCTTCGCCGCGCAATGTCTCGCAAAACTCCGACAATTCCGTGGGCGAGATTCCCATCAACGCCATCATAGCGCCGGGCACTATCGCACAGCATTCATCCATCAAAGACGCGCGCTGCCTGATAACTTCGACGAGCGACTCAAAGCCGATGGCTCCCGACGCATACAGAGCTGTCCATTGGCCGATACTGTAACCGGCAACAGCTAGCGGAGGTTGGTTATTTTCCAACCACTCGTCATAGGAAATAGCGCTTGCCAGGACGGTGAGCAGCGAACTAACCGCATTGGCGTTGATAAACTCAGGATCCTCACCCCGGCTGATTCTCGATAGCGGATCATGACCGAGCGCATCGCAAGTTAGATGGTATCTGTAATTGAACGAAGAGTGCTGGCGCACGCCGTCCAGCATGAATGGGCCGTGCGCACCTTGCCCCGGAAACAACAAACCGGCCTCATCTTCAGATCTCATCCAGATTGAGTCCTATTTGTTTAGCCTGCCACGCAACTTCCGAGAGCGCCGGTATCGAGTAGGCCTTCTCCAACGCTGTTTTGCGATCGAGAAGCCCATTTCTAACCTGCTCCGAGATCTCAAAGACATACGGGTTAAAACCATACTGGCGATGATGGACGGCGATGCCCAAATCGTTAAGTCTGCAATTGCTCGAATTCTTCCCAGTGTCCAGGGTTCTCTTCCAACCCAGCGCACTAATATCATCAATAATCTGTTCTTCAGATACTTGGACTGTTAACAAGGGGTTGACGATGAGCACGTTTTTCAAACGGCTGCGCTCGACAAGGTTCTCAGGCAGGCGCAGGTATTTCATTGCTGTTTCGCCGAAAAAATCTGTGTACCTGGATTGCATAGTCTGACGTGACTTGATCAAGACGGAAAGGTCTATATCCATCATTGCTGCATCCTTTGGCACCTGCCCGCCAATGTAACCACCGGCCACAATCGGCGCATCGTGTTGCAAAGCGAGCTTGATCATGTGGATATTTATCAGGTTGATGCATGAATTGCACACATTGCTCGCGCGTTTGATCGCCGCCTTAGTGTGCACTTCGGGGCTGCGTACGCTTTGGACATACATCTTGTTCATGAAGTCGCTCGACGGCTTGAAAACAACATGATCCACACTTAACGCAGAAGTTACGGTGTCGCAGTTTTTCTTCGCTTGAGCGGACATGAACCCGTTGTCTATGGTGACAGCAAGGCAATTCAGCCGATAGGTCTCCATCATCACTTTCAACGCGTAGGTCGAATCCTTGCCGCCGCTATAGGCGACGATGCAGTCGTATCCATCGCTGCCAGAGGATGTGCGAGCCTCTATAGCGGCAGCCATCTTTTCTTTCAAAGCGCGAAACAGCTCACCCACCGTAGCTACTGGGGGAGCGTCCTGACAGAAATTGCACAACCCCTGGCTGTCAAATTCAATCCCCGGAAATGAATCGGGCAACACGCAAGCCACACACATTGTCGCCGTACTAACTGGCATCGAGTTTTTTCCTGATGGTATTGACCATGTTCGAGACAGTATTGAGATTATCCGCAGTCAATTCCTCGCCCTCAAAGTGCACATTGAAGCGTTTTTCGAGAAACACAACCAATTCAGCGAACCCGAAAGAATCGATCACGCCGGCAACAAAAAGATCCGTGTCATAATTCAAGTCGGGCCCAAAATCAGCGAGAAAATGGTCTGCGATGTAGGCGCGCACCTCGTCGGCAATGTCAGAACCAGAAGTGATAATAGTTGAATTCGCTTCCATTTCTCTTCAAACCAAGCTTGGAAAAGAACCTAACGGCTTGCCCGTTATCGTCATAGATTCTGGTGGACACAAGCTTCACGCTGTTGTCGTCATGATAAGCAGCTTTCAGACCCGCATTAATAAGATCGAAGGCCAAGGTTCCGGTGCGATAATCCGGCCGCACCACCATATCATATTGATTGACTGCGTACTTGTCGCGCACGCAGATATGAAAACCCACCGGTTCAGACTGTTTCGAATAAGCCAGGTATGCCAGTTTAGGGAACCGCTGCCATTGTAGTCGGAACAGCTTAACCTTGTGTTCAAAGACCGCCGCTTCGTCAAAATGCGAATCTTTGGAAAACCGATTTGACGAACGAAATTTTGTCAATTGGACCACATCTTTCCAGTTGTTATCGTTGAAGGGCTCAACATGAAATCGGCGAGGAAACACTGACGCTCGGTTCCTCACCTCTTCGAACGGCGCAATATATTCGCTCAACACACCATGGGAATGTTGCTCCAGATTCAGAATCGCAGATCGAGACATGACCGTGAGGAATTTGATGTTTTCGACGCGCGCGCGGGACTTCAACTCATCAACAGCGTCCGGTGTAATCACAACCCCGGCAGGCACGTTCACGGTGGCACAGCGGAAGCCGAAATGCTCGGTGTCAAATTTAACGACCTCCAACGCAAGTTGGTTGCAATCCGTTTTTAGCATGGCGGAACGAATCCCGGGGCCCGAACCAATTCATCAGGGGCATTCAATTAGCTTGGCTAATACGCCTGAATTTCAATCTACGCCAAGTATCGTTGGCCATAAACTCGAACCTTCGCTCTAGTGCTCCTTCTCGACTCCAACCATTTTATGACGATCTGTCTCCTGCCCTGTTGCTTCGAAGGGCTCGCCATTAGCTATGGGGTTGCTCACGTCTAACGAATGCTCCGCTCGTTGATAGACGTCCCTGATGATGGTGTAGGGCCTTTGTTTCACCTCGATGAATATTTTTGACAGATAAATGGCGATTACTCCCATGCAAAAAATGGACATGCCACCTAACAGCCAAATGGAAACGATGAGAGAGGCCCAACCCTCGAGAAGGGTTCCGAAAACGAGCTTTCGAACGATCAAATCGATGGCCGCGATCCCGGAAATGAGTAAGATAAAACAGCCAAGGTAGAAAATGAAAACAAGGGGCTTACTGCTGAACGAAGTAATCGCGTTTACTAACAGCGAGACCTTTCGGCGGACATTATACGTGCTGGAACTCTTGTGACGCTTCTTGATCGGCAGAGTGACTTGCTTAAATCCCGTTATCACCTGTAAGCCCATTAAGATCATCTCCCGTTCGCGATGTTGCACCAGGGCGGAAACATATTTCCTGGTCATAAGGCTTGCGGTCATCATGTTCGGCGGCAGCGAGTGCGTGGAGAGGAGATTGAACAGCTTGAAAAATATCGCGCCGCTGATTCTCTCAAAAAGTCTACCCTTGCGTTTTTCCTGAACACCGAAGACCACGTCGGCGTCTCTGGTTGTTAACTCCTGGAGAAACAACTCCAGCAGTTCTGGTTCTTCCTCAAGATCACTGTCTATCAGAAATACCAGATCCCCGCGGGCATGACTCAGGCCCGTCATCATGGCTCGGTGGTGGCCAAAGTTCCGGGAAAGGTCAATCACTCGGACGCTGCTGTCCCGCTGACAGATTGAGAGGGCCACCTCCAGCGAATTGTCTGGCGAACCGTCATTAATCAGAACAATCTCAAAGTCACTGGTGAGTTTTTTGGCAACAGCGGAGACGCGCGTGTAGAACTCAGCGAGATAAGGGGCGGACCTGTAAAGTGTGGTAACTATTGAGAGATTCATTGTCGCACGTGGTCGTACAGAATAAATTCGTCTATGGAATTGATCAAATCAAAGGCGGCAATGGCTGACACCGCCTGGTTACGGACCTTCTGCGCTACAAGTGATCGATTTCGGTGTCTCGGAAAACTCAATATTGGTTCCGGCGATTCTTGCGCTGATTGAATGTGGCTGTCTGTTCTTCATGCGACGGTCAAGCGTGTTCGTAAAGCCGTGGTAGCCATTTCCGATAGTGGCGTTGACCAAACCAGAGCGGAGCATGATGGTTGGCGAGGTGGCCACCACCGCGCCGCCATCGTAAATGTCGAAGTTGATCGGGCTATTTGGCTGCCTTGCATTCCAGGCCCAGCCGCCAATTGCATTGAAGTCTGCGACCTCAAGAGACCCGCTGTAAGCAGCCGCTGATTTCTTTTCAGGGTCAGGCGCCAAACCCCGGACGGCGGTTATTTTATAGGCGGGGAGAATTACCGGTATCGGGCGAAGCAGTGGCAGCAGAACGGCAATTGTCAGACCCATGACCGGCAGCAAGATCATCACGACCCTGGGCCTGCTAAGCAATGGCGCCAGGGCTGCTATTGCCAGTGCGAACAGCAGAATTGCGTCAAGCGGGTAAAGAATTCGTTGAAGTCTTCCTCGAAATGAGCTGGGCGCATCCGAACGCAGCATGTAGTCTGCGCGAAGCAGTGTTGGTTTGTTCAGGGACTTGGGATAGACCACCTGCAACCGCAGGTCGGCTGCGCTCGGGTTGCCCGGTATCTCATTGCCGGAGAATGGCGTTAGCACCGGGCTTTGCGCCGTGGTGGCCGGTGATTCGAGCTTCAGAATGTAGTTCCGGCCGACGCTAAAGCGATGAAGGGGAAATTCGATTATGTAGCGGCCTAATCCGGGTGCCGGTTGTTGCACAATGGCTGTAAGGGAGTCGCCGGGTGTATCTGGCTGGACTATTCGCCAGATTAGCGGTCCGCGGGGTCCAGTCGGAATGTTAAGCAACACATCCAGGTGCTGTATTTGGGGTTGTTGCGCGACAAAACTCGTCTGGGCCGGCGCGCCAGCATATACGCGCTGGAGTATCGCCTGGTTCTGCAGAAAACTCTTGAGGTAGCGGTTGTGATGAGCCGGCACTAAAGCTAAGAGCAGTCCGATCAAATTGACGGTCAAGATCAGCACTACGATCAACGGCGCGACCAGATGTTTGAGCCGCAGTAAGCTTGCCAATTTCTCCCAACCGCCGACAATAGCTACTGCCACAGGTATTAGCGCGCCAAAGATGTAGCGCCCTTGCGGCTGGTAGTCAATCCGATACGAGAAGTTTGCGACTCCGGCAATACCCAGGATTAGGATCGAACCACCTATCAACGCCAACATCAGTCTTAGCCGGACCAAAGGATCCTGCCGGCTGCTCCACGACCCAATGATCCAGAGGGCCACGCCGGCAAGACCGCCCACCAGCAACCAGCCCATCACTTTATAGACCCTCAGGGGCATCACGATCTCATAGTGATCAAAGACTCCCCAGAACCCAAGGAAGATGGTCTGTCGAAAGGGAGGAAGCCCGCTCTTGGTGGCCAGGATCATCTCCCAGACTGAGCCAACCTTCTGATAAGGGCGAACAGCATATATATCCGGGCGACTGCCCGCCAATATTCCAGTTGGGTTACCATAGAGCTTCCAGTTACGCAGAAAATACCAGCCGCTGATCAGAAACACCGGAGTGACGACCCAGAGTCCATACCGGGCAAGTGCAGGCAGGAAGCGGGGCCGCTGTTTCCATGCTAAAACCAATAAGACCCCTGCGCTCACGAGTACGCCCATTACCATCGATTGCTTGGTAATCAAACCGGCGCCAAGTATCGCCCCGAGTCCAATAAACCATCTTCGACTGGGTTGTCCCCGCCGCAAGCCATGGGTGAGTACCACTAACAAGGCGGCATAGATCAAATTGATCAGATTGTCACTATTGATGGCCGCACTCAGGAAGGTGAACATCGGATTGAAGCCCACTAGTGCGGCTACCGCGAAAGCGAATTCCGGCCGTGATGGTACCAACAGCCGGCCAAACTTATACGCCAGCGCGACGGTGATGGCTCCCAGCAGTATTGAGATGGCGCGCAGCGCCAGCACCTGCTGTGGGACAGAGGCATTCCTCAAGACCATTTGCACCGGGGTGCCCAACAGATAATAAAGTGGCGGGAGACTGGCATGAGCCTGGAAGGCCTTACGGTGGATGTAGGTGGTCTGCCCATAGATTGGTAAGGTGTGGTTGATGGCCAGATGGCGAGTGTAGTCGAAGTGGCTGAGTTCATCCGGTGGATATCCGATATTAGTTACGACGGCCCACAGTGACGCGTTACAAATAAAGACCAACAGTAACAGCATCAACGGGAAATGCGAGCGCCAACGACTCGACGCGCCTCTGGCTCTGTTAAGGAAAGCAATTAGGTTCTTTTTCACCCAGGATACAAGCATTGACGACGTACTATAGTCTGTCGGGCGTTTTGAATCTACGTCGCTTCTCCTCTATCATTGCATCCGCAATACGGCCATCGAGAATGGGCCAAAAATAACCACGGGGCCGTAGCGCAGATGGGAGAGCGCATGACTGGCAGTCATGAGGTCAGGGGTTCGATCCTCCTCGGCTCCACCAAATCTTGACGGCGTCTCACACAACCGCGCAATCAGCTTCGGCTTGCAAAATTCCGCCTCGCAACTCTGAACCTTACATCCGCTTCTCGCTACTTTAGGATTTGATATTTTCTCGCCTTCTGCCGCACGCGAAATCTTAATAGATCGGTTTGGATCAGAAACACCTTCCTTTTAAGCCGCCGACGGAAGACGCGCAAAGCTCTTTCATAGATCTCTACATCGATGGCATTCAATTTCCTTATTGTGTCCATCTGCTTGTCGCTTATCTTTACAGGTCTCTGTCGATCTGCCTCGTTCAATCTGGGTAGAACGGGCCACTGTTTCCATCCCAATGTTCGCCTAAAGAGTATTAGGCTCTCATCGAAGTGCTCGACAAATCCAAAGCACTCAATACCGTTATTGAGTTGATCGAGTGCCTTTTCGATGATCGAATCTGGCCCCAAGTCCGGGAGATTGTAGTTATGATCGCTTAGAACGGTTCGGGCGAGATAATTTGATAGTTGTTTGTCGCCGGAGCCAAGCCATCTGTCGACACCGAGAGTGTGAGGAGGAGACTTGTCAAACGGGCCCTTGCCTTCGCTAATATGTTGAAGGAGAGAAATAACCCGCTGGATCGGATTCCTCAGTAAGGTAATCGTGGGAACGCGGTCAACCGCCTCCTGACCCGTGAATCTCGGCGCGTGCCCGCCGAAAAGGACAAGTTTTTCTTTCTGTGACGGGTCAAGTGCCTCGTACCTCTCCAGGTCAAGACGTAGATCTCCAAGAAAGACAAATTTTTCTCCCGGGTAGATTCCAGACAGGCAATCGAAGAAAGAGGTTCCGGCCGATTTCGGCACGTGCATGAATCTGATTCTTTTCATGTCAACCCTTCCGGCGAAAAATGCGAGTCATGGCTGAGCGATCCCAGCACCCGCGCCTACAGACGCGGCCGCTCATGTCCGCGCCACGGGATTCGCATGTCAGAGAAGTCGGCATTTCGAAAGGTCACAACCCTCTCCGGCGCTTCTGCGGAAACTGTTTTCCTGTGAATAAGCCTCACATCGCCAATTCGAACTATCGGGCTCCTCCCGATGACTAGGTTCATTAGTTTTCATCTTTAAGAAGTCGTTTTGGCTAACGTTCGCTTCTCATCGTAATCTTCTAAACATCGACCGTTGAGTCTATCATGCGGTTGGAAGTTTTGCTTCAGCGTAACAAGTCACGCCGGAGGGTTCCGCGTGATTGCGACAGAGTACGCGTTCCCCGCAGAGATTTATTCGTCTGAGACTCCCGACAGCCAGCGATTTCCAGCTTTTCTGAACGTTTTGCTGTTTGGTGAAAAGATCGGCAAGACACCCGAAGCTTTCAACGAGCCTACTGTGCCGCCCGTTTCTGACCAGGGCGCAGGATGAAACCACAATTCCCAACCTGCCTTGCGCTTCGATTCACTGCCGGCTCTTTGATTCCCGCCAGGGTTTTTCCACTCGTGGAGGAAACGCCAAAGAAAAGTCTCCGCCCTTAAGAGTGAGGTTTTGGTTGTAGTACGGATCGTTGGCGATCGCGTTGCCCCACGTGTCATTCATGTAACGTATTTCATCACGAAAGCGGCGTGAGATTCTTTGGATATCACCAAACCCGCGCGATGCTGATTCGACGTGATATAGCTCGGCATAGGGTGTCCAAAGAACGCGATAACCTCGCACCTGTAACCGCAGGCAAAAATCGATGTCGTTGAAAGCGACCGGGAGATTAACCTCGTCCAGCCCGTCGACTTCATCAAAAACCTGCCGGCGTACAACCATGCAGGCCCCGGTCACGGCTGAGAAGTTCTGCAACACATGTGTGCGCGCAACATAGCCGACGATGTCGCGGGGAAGACGCCGGTGCGCGTGTTCGGCAATACCGGATACGCCCAAAATGATTCCCGCGTGCTGAACCCGGTTGTTGGGATAGTATAGTTTCGCCCCGACCACTCCGATTTCCGGACGCAAGGCATGGCTAACCATCTCCCTAAGCCAATCTGGCGAGATAACTCTAATATCGTTGTTGATAAGACAAATGATCTCGCCCGTGGAATGCTTAACCCCCAGGTTATTTATCGCGGCAAAGTTGAACGGGGCGTCGTAACTAATCACCTTTACTCGCTCGTCTTTCTCGATCTCTCGAAGGTACGCCAGCGTCGCCGGGTCGTGGCTTTGATTGTCGACTATGATCAATTCCACAGGTTGGTAGTATGTCTGTTCGAGGATTCCATCGACGGCTGGACGAAGGAGATCTACCCGATCGCGAGTCCCCATGACAACGCTAACCAGCGGGGCCGGAGTCGGCACCGGATAGGTCACTCGATGATAGTAACCATGGCCCTGCGTTACGAACGCAGGAATTTGCATCCGCTTTAAGTGAGAGCGGATGGCCTTTCGTGCGGCGTCGTGTGCGTAGTCTTTCTGGGTGGGATCCATGGCGACCGACCCCGGGATCGCACGCCAGTGATATAGAACATGAGGGATATGCCGAATGTGACTGGCGGGAATTTGTTCAATTACCCTAAGCGCCAGGTCATAGTCCTGACTGCCTTCATAGCCTTCTCTGAAGCCGCCGATTTGTTTCATTATCGACGCTCGATAAACGCCGAGGTGCGAAATCATGTTATACGAATAGAGCAGGTCGGGACTGTATTCAGGTTTGAAATGAGGCCCACAGCGCGACCCTTCCTCGCAAATCTTGTCTTCGTCGCTATAAATCAAATCGGCTTCCGGATGAACGTTCAGCTCCTCGACGACCAGGTAGAGGGCATGTTCCGGAATTACATCATCATGATCGAGCAGGACGATGAACTCTCCGGTAGTCAATTCCAGTGCACTGTTGGAAGCGGCGGAGATGTGACCCTGCTCGGGGCGAAAGACTACTTTAATCCGCGGATCCTTCGCCGCGTATTCCTCAAGCACCGGACGCACATGAGGCTGCTGAGATCCATCATCCGCGATGCATAGCTCCCAGTTGGAATAGAGTTGCCGGCGAACGGAATCGATCGCGGCGCGGAGCCAGTTCTCATCCACCTCATAGACAGGCATGATCACGGAAATCAGCGGCTTGTAAGGGAGAGCTTCGATTCTGGCGCGAATTGCCTTGCGATCTGACTGGCTTAACGTGTCGTATTCATCGACCCACTTTCCGTATTCATCCGGTGAAGCAGGATTCGCGGTCGGTTCGGGCGCCGGCTTAAACTTCAGGTACGCGGGCGTAATAAAACGGTTCTTGACGCGACCGTAGCGGGACACCCAACGCCACGCTCGTGAGTTAAGGATGTCATTAAGCCGTCTCTCTTTGTCAGAGAGATAATCAAATCTGGCTGAAAGCTGCGTTAATGCGGCTTGTAGCTGGGTGACCTCCCACCGGACTTTTTCCGTCTCCTTTTCCGAGGCGCCCAACTCATTGATCAATAAGCTGATGGTCGATTCCTTTTCTATTAGCTCGTCCTTTTTTTCCTGTACTTGCAGGCACAGCTCTTTCACTCTTAAATGCTGGGCGTCACTTTCAGGTTTGTTTTCCAAACGCGTTCTTATTTGTTCTCCTGACTGCCTGAAGAACTCTCGGATTAGCGAGGCCTCGGCTCCAGTGCACTCAAGTAACGGCTGGAGGCCTTCGGGCACACATTTGCCTACTGCGAGCACTCCCAATCCGCCCTCTGGTGCGAACTCAAAGTGCGGATGGAGAGCCTTAAGCTCCTTCCATAGCTTCCACACATCGAATCCGGGATCATGGACATTAGTCTTGCCCAGGACGATTACGCCGCGATCGCTCATCTTCGGCAGCCAGGTCTCAAGAATCTGCTTTGCTGATTCGTATGAGTTGGGACGCGCGAGATGAAGCAGGTCGATGGACTTTTCTTCGAACTCCCGCACGGCAGTTTCGGAACTGCCGCGAGTGAGACGAGAGAAGCTTTCATAGAGAGGATCGTGGTGCTTCTTCAACTCGTCAAATTCGTCCTCGCCGTTGGAGTCATCACCCGTTCCATCGTCGCCGAGATAAATACCGTGACAACGACAATCCAGATTGAGCTCTCTTACTGCCTGACAGAAAGCGCAGAAGCGATCTCCACTTGTGGTTCCTAATTCTACGAGAACGCCGGGGCGCAAAAGGTCGACCAGAACCATTGCCAGCGGGATGAACGTGGCCCCATCTGTCGAAGTCAGTCGCAAAGGATAGGAAAAGCAAATCGGATGATTAAGAGGATTAAACTTGGTCATTTATGTTTCGGAACAACTAGTTTTCAAAGTATTGTTGTAAGGTATAGGCAAGTCCCGATGCGGGTCAAGACCGGGATAAAGTGAGTTTCTAATTTTCAGGCTCAGGAGTTTTCATCCTGCGCCTTCTAAACGAAAGCTAAATGCCCATCTCCAGCACTCGAATGCATCGTCCGGAAAAACCGTTGGTTGTATTGCATTCAACGGTCTTAGGTCTCGCAAGATGAGGGATAACTCTTCTAACATTCCATTCAATCGTCCTTTTTTCTCAGAATCAGGTTTTGACTATATCCGGCAGGCGATTGATAACTGGCAACTCTCAGGAGATGGAGTGTTCACGCAAAAATGCCAGGCTCTACTGGAACAGGAGTTGGGCGTACCGAAAGTTCTGCTGACCACGTCCTGCACTCATGCGTTAGAGATGGCGGCATTACTCCTCGACATCAAACCAGACGACGAAGTAATCGTACCCTCTTTTACGTTCGTCTCCACGGTTAATGCTTTCGTGCTGCGTGGCGCGCGCCCCGTGTTCATTGACGTCAAGCCTGACACGCTCAATTTGGATGAATCACAATTGGAGCGTCTTGTTACGCCACGCACCAGGGCCATCGTAGTGGTTCATTATGCCGGTATCGCGTGTGAGATGGAGGCGATTGTTGAAATAGCCGAGCGGCACGGCATCGCGGTTGTCGAGGACAACGCTCACGGTCTGTTCGGTAAGTACAAGGGTAAGAACCTGGGAACCTTCGGAGCTCTGGCAACCCTGAGCTTTCATGAAACCAAGAACATCTCGTGCGGCGAAGGCGGGGCTCTTATTATCAACGACCCTCAATACGTGGATCGCGCCGAAATTATTCGTCAGAAGGGAACGAATCGCAGCCGTTTCTTTCGCGGGCAAGTTGATAAGTACACTTGGGTAGACATCGGTTCAAGTTATGGGCCGTCGGATATTCTGGCCGCATTCCTTTATTCGCAACTGGAAGCGCGTCAAATGATTCAAGCGCGCCGGCAGCGGATCTGGAACTATTACCACGAACACTTGCTCGACTGGTGCCCAAGGCGCGGCGTGCAAATGCCGTCTGTGCCGGCTTACTGTGACCAGTCCTATCACATGTACTACCTGCTGTTGGACTCGCTTGCGCAACGTGACGGACTCATGGCTCATCTGGATAGCCGACAAATCAAGGCTGTCTTCCATTATCAGCCTCTTCACCTCTCACGCATGGGTCAGTTATTTGGAGCGAAGGAGGGTGATCTTCCCGTTACCGAAAGTGTGTGTGACCGGCTCTTACGATTGCCTTTTTACAATGACCTGTCCGAAGCCGACCAGGCATTCGTCGTGAAAGAGATTAAGACATTCGATCCGGGTTAAGTTGCGTTTTGGAAAAAGTCTGACGCAAGATCTTTGCGAGAGGTTGGAACTTCGCCATCTGTTGAGCTGCTTCGCCTTTCGTCGCGCCGCGCGCTATACTTGATCTTCGTCTTGCAAAAACTACGTTTGCATAAACTGCCGAACATCTGTAGGTTCAAAATGTCTCCGCTTGGACGACTGGTTGCGTTACAAGAGCGAGCCAAGCTATAACAAGATTCAAGTTTGCTACTCGGGGACACTAATCCTTCGAACAATAAATGGCTGAGAAAACAGGAACGATTGCTCCCGCCAGGATCGGTACCGCCCAAATGCCTTCCCTGAAGGCCGGGATAGAACTGCCGGATGAGCCATTAATCAGGATCCGAGCGCGTCGCGCGTTCGACCTCATGAATCTGCGAGAGATCTGGGAGCACCGCGAGTTGCTGTATTTTCTCGTCTGGCGGGATTTGAAGGCACGTTACAAACAAACCATCCTGGGCATTTCATGGGTTATCTTACAGCCGCTACTGATGACGCTGGTGTTCACCATCTTTCTGGGAAAGCTGGTTCGGGTGCAGACAGGCACCACGCCATACCCACTGTTCCTCTATGCAGGACTGCTGCCCTGGACATTCTTTTCCAACGCCGTCTCCAGTGGCAGTTATAGCCTTCTGGCAAGTTCTCAAATGATTACGAAGGTCTATCTGCCTCGACTCATCATCCCGGCTGCTGCTGTCAGTGTCAGGCTCTCAGATTTTCTTGTTTCATCAGTAGTATTGATCCTTTTGATGCTTTACTACGGCGTCCATCTCAGTTGGCAAATCATGTTATTGCCTGTACTGGGGCTGCAAATCACGGTGTTGGCGCTGGCGCTAAGCGCGCTGCTCTCAGCGCTAAACGTAAAATTCCGCGATACTGGAACAGCGATGCCCGTAATCCTTCAAGTCTGGATGTTCGCGTCACCCATAGTCTATCCACGTTCCTTAGTCCCGGCGCGTTGGGAATGGGCCTATCAGATAAATCCCCTCACCGGCATAATCGAGGGGTTCCGATCAGCGTTTCTCGGGCTGCCAATTAATCGACAGGGCCTTGCAGTTTCAGCGCTGACAACCATAGTTCTGCTGATAATTTCATTGTTAGTCTTCAGACGCATGGAGGACGATTTCGCGGACATCGTTTAAGAGAGCATGAAACCAATTGTCAGCGTCCGAAACATAAGCAAGCTCTATCACGTCGGTCGCCTGCAAGGCGAGCGTCCCTCGTTGCGCCAAGCCGTAACGTCGGCGATAAAGTCACCCTTCGCGCGTCTCAACGGACGGTCGTCGGACGATACGATCTGGGCGCTCAAGGACATAAGCTTTGACGCAATGCCGGGTGAAGTAATAGGAATCATCGGACGCAACGGCGCGGGCAAATCCACTTTGCTCAGAGTGCTGGCCCGCATCACCAAACCATCAGGCGGCGAGATCGATATCTATGGGCGTCTGGGAACTCTGCTTGCAATCGGAACCGGTTTCCATCCCGAACTTACCGGGCGAGAAAACATTTTTCTTAACGGAACAATCCTGGGAATGAAGGTCAAGGAGATTAAGCGCAAGTTCGATGAAATCGTGGACTTCTCTGAGATTGAGCGATTCCTGGAAACACCGGTCAAGCACTACTCCTCAGGCATGTATCTTCGTCTGGCATTTTCCATCGCGGCCCACTTTCAGCCTGAGGTGCTGCTGATGGATGAAATAATCGCGGTCGGCGATATTAGTTTTCAGGAGAAGTGTTTCGCAAAGATGAGAGCTGTCAGCCGGGAAGGGCGCACAATTTTTCTTGTTAGTCACAATCTCGACAGTATTCAGAATCTTTGCCAACGCGTATTTCTCTTAAACGCGGGCCGCCTTTGTGATGAGGAAGATCCGCAAAAGGTCATCTCGATCTATGTTAACGAAAAAGGACGCTTCGAGAACGGCTTGAACAAAAGTTGAAGCAGGATAATCTCACGAACAGTTGCCCGGCACGAGCCGGTGCGATTCGCTGCTGCAAGCCCGTTGAACCTCAGTTGACACAGACATCTCGGGAGCTGGACATCGGAAACAATCGAGGGCAGATCTAATGCCGGTTTGCATTACAGGAATGCATCGATCGGGCACGTCGCTGGTTGCCAATCTATTGGGACGCTCCGGTCTGCACCTTGGAGAAGAACAAGATCTCCTGCCGGCCAGCGTGGATAACACAGAGGGTTACTGGGAAAACCGGAAGTTTGTACTTCTTAACGACGAAATTCTCTTGGAATTAGGTGGCGCCTGGGATTTCCCATCGCAGGCGCCAGAGGGTTGGCCCCACGAAGAGAGATTCAACTCGCTGCGTCTAAAAGCCGAGATTGTCTTAGAGGAGTTCGCGGGTCGCGAACCCTGGGGCTGGAAGGATCCACGCACGAGTCTCACACTTCCCTTTTGGCAAAGTCTCGACGGAATAGTGATGCCGTTCTGGATGGGCCGCGGGCAAAATCTGCGGACTATTTTGTGCCTGAGAGATCCTTTGGAAGTTTTCCAGTCGTTGCGGGATCGTAACTTTACTCCAAATTCATCTGGTCTCGATCTTTGGTTAACCTACAATCAGAACATTCTGGATTTTACTTTGGCTGAGGACCGGATCGTTACCCACTACGATGCGTATTTTCGGGATGCTAACTCTGAACTTGAGCGAGTTCTTGATTTTGTCGGTATGAAAGTTTCGCCGCAGGCGATCGAAGACAGCACGCGCATAGTCTCAGGTTCCATGCGCCATCAGCGCTCTTCCATCGCTTCTCTACGCGAAGCGAATGTCAGTCCGGAAGTTATCAACCTTTACGTGGCCTTGTGCGAGGAAGCAAATCACTTGCAGCCACTCAACTCTTATTCGTTCGCGTCATGATTCACACCCAACTTATTCCACCCTATGGCGGCAAGTTAGTGTCGCTTGTCACCGCTCCGGAAGAACAGGAAGAACTCAAGGCGCGCGGATCAAATCTGCCGTCGATTCAGATTTCCGAGCGCTCGGCCTGCGATCTCGAATTGCTCGCCTGCGGAGCGTTTTCTCCACTCGATCACTTTGTTACGAAAGATGAGCACGCATCGATTCTTGAGGAGATGCGCTTGCCCTCTGGACACGTGTTTCCGATCCCCTTGCCGTTGCCGGTGAATGCGGATCCGGCTTTACATCTGGATCGGGAAGTTGCCCTGCGCAATGTCAAAAACGAGTTGCTCGGGATACTAACGATTGAGCAGATTTATGAATGGGACCCGGCCGATGCGGCGCAAAAGGTTTTTGGCACACGCGATCCGAAACATCCTCTGGTGGCAGAGATGCAGCGTTGGGGCAAGTTCAATGTGAGCGGGCCGCTGCGAATCTTGTCCTTGCCGCGGTATTACGATTTCGAAGACCTGCGCCTGACACCATCCGAAGTTCGGGCAAGATTGAAAAGCCGCGGGCAGACAAACGTCGTTGCGTTTCAGACACGAAATCCGCTGCACCGGGCCCACGAAGAAATGACCAAGCGAGCAATCGCCGCCGTTGACGGCATCCTGTTGCTTCATCCCGTGGTGGGAATGACCAAGCCAGGAGACATAGACCACTACACGCGCGTGCGAACTTACAAAACCCTGGCCGAACGTTACTATGATCCAGAGCGGATCCTGCTTGCGCTACTCCCGTTGGCCATGCGGATGGCCGGGCCGAGAGAGGCTTTGTGGCATGCGCTGATTCGACGCAACTACGGCGCGAACTATTTGATCGTCGGCCGCGACCATGCCAGTCCTGGAAAAGACTCAAAGGGCCATCCGTTTTACGGGCCCTATGACGCGCAAGAGTTGGTTAAGAAATTCAGTGAAGAATTGAGCGTCGGGGTCATACCCTTCGAAGAATTGGTTTATTTGCCGGAAGAAGATCGTTATGAAGAGGCGTCAAGGATTGTGCTTCCGGCGAAGGGAACAACCATCTCAGGCACTGAAGTTCGTGAAGAATACTTGAACCAGGGAAAGTCATTGCCCGAATGGTTCACGCGCCCGGAGATCGCCCAGATCCTGGGCGAGGCTTATCCCCCTCGTCACCAGCAGGGAGTATGCGTCTGGTTTACCGGCCTGAGCGGCGCCGGCAAATCAACCACTGCCGAAATCCTAACTGAGTTATTGCTGGAACACGGGCGTCAGGTGACCGTATTGGATGGCGACGTCGTGCGTACGCACCTTTCCAAAGGCCTCGGCTTCAGCCAGGACGACAGGGACATTAATATTCGGCGCATCGGGTTTGTGGCCGCGGAAATTGTGAGGCATGGAGGGATCGCGATTTGCGCCGCCGTCAGTCCGTACCGGGCCACCCGCAATGATGTGCGAAACATGGTAGGAAGCGATCGGTTCGTCGAGGTTTTCGTTGATACGCCGCTTGAGGTATGCGAACTCCGGGATACAAAAGGCATTTATGCCCAGGCGCGCCGCGGCGAGATCAAAAACTTCACTGGTATCGATGACCCGTACGAGACGCCCCTCAATCCTGAAATCATTTTGGACACCTCTTGCAATTCGGCGGAGGCAAACGCGCGATTGATTTTGGATTCTTTGGTTAACTGCGGCTTTGTGCGTGGATAGACGAAGTTCTATCAGTTCTCTATCATGCTCCAACGCTTTACCGCGTCGCGATACAGAGCCATATCCGGACGATTCAATTCGATAAAGCGCGATTTTATTTTGTGATCTACCTCGTAGCTTTCGTCAATCAGCTTTTCGGGATTGACATTTTCAGGTGGAGTATCAAAGTCAAAATCCTTTTGATCGAGACCTGCTAATTGCCTGAAAACTGATAGACAGCGGTCGAATTCTTCGGCAATCCCAACAAACTTAAATCTGCTTAGATCCCCACCAGTAAGTCGATGATGAAAATTGATATTGTCCGGCAGGAACATCCACTGTTCAAAAGTTAGTTTCCCCTCGTAAATAAGTCTATTTGTCGGATCGGGTGGACTCGTCAAGACTCGTTTATAAAAGTGATAATGGGACAAGGCGCGTTCCAGCGGCTCTCGTAACCACACTACATAAGTTGCCTCAGGAAAGATGCCCAGATATTTATTGATATCAAAGTGACCATGTATCACCTGAATCCCTCTCTGAGAGAGCAAGCTTTTGCACTTTAGAATTCCTTCAGATACTAGCCTTACGTCAAAATCCCCGCCTTGCTTAATACTGGTAATATTTTCAAAAGAGGAACTAAACAGTTCACTCACTTCCACTGTATCAGGCCCATAATCGCGCAATACTCCGTCTGGAAAAGCTTTGAAAAGATATTGCGCAAACGTAGTTCCTGCTGTTTTTGGCACATGAATAGATATGATCATGAAGTGTTTTTCCTGAGTACCGATGGCCAACCTTCCACCTTGTATGTTGACGGATGTCTGATGAAGGAGCAAGTGGTTTGTCTGCAACCGAAATTAGCCAAATAGTTTCTTGATACTCCTCAGTGGCCAGGTCAACGCTCGGCCTAAGCGATAGGAACGGGACTGAAGATGCACGAGGATTCCTTTTTCCATCTCTTGAAGGTGCAGGTCTTTGGTTCTGAGGCGCTGGTTGTTCTCGGCTAGGAGCCTGTCGGAATAATCAAGAATCGCAGAAAACGGGGCATCAAAAACCATTCGACGCAATCGAAAAACTCGTTAGAGGGCAATTATGGGGCAAGATTTTTTCGGCGAAATCTTTTTGCCCATTATTCCGACAGGCTCCTAGTTGTCGCTGAATTTCCAGGAGGCGAACCCTTTGGTCTTCGTTTTTCTCTTTCTCAATATGAAATTCATCAGAGAGTTGGCTGGTCGCCGCCTTAGACAACTGCAATTCCTGGGCAGCCTCCAGTCGCGCTCCCAGACAAGCGAAGAAACTGCGAATCTTCGTTGCCGCTTCCGCCGAACATTGAAACAACTCGTTTAACTCGTCTGGATAACCCTTGCCGACCGCGAGAACGCCTAAGCCGTGGGAATGAGCGAATTCAAAGTGAGGGAACCCCGGCTTAAGTTCTTCCCAGAATTTCCAAACTTCAGACTCGCGCTCACGAACGTTTATGTCGTGGAATAGGACTACGCCACGATCAGTCAACTTAGGCAGCCACTTCTCGAAATCCTGTTTGACTGCTTCGTAAGTATGAAAGCCGTCGATGTTCAAAAGATCGAAGGTGTGATCAGCGAAACAACCTAACGCTTCGTCAAACGTACCTTTAGTCAGCGGTGAAAAGCCACCGTACTCTTTGACCGCCTGGCAAAAGGCGCAATAAGACACGCCGCAATGTGTGTCCAGCTCGGCGATGGCTTTTGGGCGTAACACATCAAGCAAGTACATGCCAAAAGGTACGTGTCCGATCCAGGCAGATACGTCAATCCTTCCGGGATAGATCAAACTAATCGGATAATTGAGCGGATTAAAGTTACTGTTATGAGCTACGGACTTAACAGCTATCTCTTCTTTACCGCCCACCCCCGGCACTGTTCGCCATTAGCACTCTCCTAACGTTGGCTTCCTGGTCCAATGCTCTAATTCCAAATAGTATAGATGGTGTCCTCATGGCCGCAAAGGGTGAAGCGCGTGAAGGTGCGCGGATTGAAAGACTATCTGCCAAGCCGTATTACCCGAAGATGCCGATTGAATTAAAGTGTTCCCGGATGTTCGAGTTCGAATCGAATGTCAGTTAGCAGTGCCGTTATTTATTGTCATTACGAACGGCTATTCCGCGATGGCTGGCGCTACAGTTCCGGAGGGAAGGCAGAAGAGCTTTCACCTGCTCCGCAGGCTTCCAATCAGACGCAAGGCTTTTATCGCTACCTACAATTTCTTGGCGCACTGAAACGCGAGAAGTCTCCTTGACTCCCGGCTGGATTTAGCGTAGAAAGCTCCTGCCCGCTCATATTCATCTGGAATTCCGGCACCATCCGGGTTTATGCCAATCAAGAAACGGATAGCCCGTCTGTTGTTTTTTCAGCGGCGGCTTGAAGTTTCAGTTGTCTACTTTCCTTTTTTGGTGACATACGCAAGGCGGGCGTTTACCAGTGGGTTTAGCCCCCAACACATTTAGCCCCAACACAGAAGGAGACCACGATCATGAATCCACGAAGAATTATCTTTCACTCGCTTGCAATTCTAGCCCTTGCTGCTGGCGCAGCGACCATTACCAACGCTCAAGCGCAACGCACTTTTGTTTCAGTATTTGGCAGCGACGCCAACGTTGCGTCGAATTGCAACAATACCAGTCCGTGCCGCAGTTTTACGGCGGCGCAAACAGTTACTAATACGGAAGGCGAAATCATCGCTATCACATCCGGCGGTTATGGCCAGGTCACAGTCACCAAAGGCATAACGTTAATCGGAACCGGAGTGTCAGCTTCGCTAACCACCCCCGCCGGTGGTGACGGCATCACGGTGAACATCCCTCCTGCCGACCCTGGCAAGAGAAGAGTAGTGCTGCGCGATCTGAGAGTGCAGGGACTCGGACTTGGGAACAATGGTGTCCAGGTCAATGACGTTGGAACACTCTATATTCAGAACTGTACGATCGAACGTTTCCTCGGTCATGGCATCAACTGGAACACCAGTACGCAGGGAAGGTTGATCATGAGCAACAGTATTTCGCGTGACAACAATAAGAACGGTCTGCGAGTGCACGCCAACGCTCAAACTCGGGTTACCATCGACGATAGTCACTTTCTGCGAAATGACGAGGACGGCATTGCGTTCGACTCGGGCAATATCCAGGCCTCTATCAGCGATAGCGTTTCTTCGGACAACGTCGGAACTGGAGTTGATGTTGATTCGAGCGCCAGCAGCCGGGTAGCCATAACCAGGACCACTGCGTCCAACAACGGTATTGATGGCTATCGCGTAACCAAGGGGGAGCTTAACATTGAGTATTGCACCGCCAGCGGTAATGGAGACGATGGCATGGAGGTAGAAGATGTCTTAGCTGCGAGGGGTGAAAGTTTCTCAGAACTTAACGCCTCTCTGCGTCGTCATCATGCCGTCTTCCAGGTGGCAGGGCCGCCAACAATCCGTGTTGCTCTGTCGCTTTCCACCAACAACAAGGACTGCGGCTTCAGCCAACAGGGTACTGGAGTATTCGAGAGACCAACAGCTCAGGGCAGTATGGTACGAGGCAACAGCACCGACGTGTGCGGGACGGTTACCACTTTTCCTGCAAACTAAGTCCTGGTACCTTCGGATCCAGCGTGCGGTCTGCGGGGGGCCTGATGGTCCCCTGATGGACTATGGAGACTGACGCCTGGGCCGTTCATCTAGTCTTGTTTCATTAAGAGCGGCCGCTATTCTTCGCCGCGCCACACCTCCTACTGTCCCTGTGTCCGGCTTTCCGGGCGCAGGGATAGTGCCGTTTGCACACGTTCTTACTTACCCCCATCTTTGTGGTTTGGGTTATACAAGTCAGGACTTGAGATGGTGGCCGTGTGAAGACTCCGATACTCTTTTACGCCGCCAGGCGTTCCACAACTTATCCCAGGCCGGGGTCCCCGCGCGGGCTGAGTTATACAACGCTTCCGGCGTAAGGAGGTTGACCTTTGGCCCTCAGCCGAGTTTCACAAGAGTCTCTAATGCAGGGCGTGAACGAGAAGCAATTACAATGCTCAGATTCGACTTACCTACAATTTCTTGGCGCATTGAAACGCGAGAAGTCCGATCGACAACTCCAAAATCACCAACTGTGGCCTGGACGGGTTCAATGGGATCAATTTGGTGGGCGAGAGTGTGAACTCATTGGGTGCTGATATTACTTCCAACATCTTCAGCAATACGGTCGAAGGGAACACAGCAGGTGATTTCGGTGGCATTAGTGTGGTTCATTGGTAAGTCAAGGGAACGAATCTGGAAACGAATCTGGTTTAATATTACTATGCGGATTCGTCCGCTCGCCTAGGCTTAGCTTAGCTTTAATTCGCGCGAGATTTCGGTTGTCTTTCTCAATTTCCCTTCCGTATTCCTCTGCATAGGGGCAAACGGGACGGTCTTATTACTTCGTGTCACGAGTTGGCATCTACGCCAGCTTCGGGCAGAATGTGTTTCTGATAACCAGCAAAGCTGTTGATTCGTTTGCGCTCTGGAACTCATGCTCGATAAGGGCGAACTCTTCGACTTTGGCCCGAACATCATCGGCGCTACCGGAGGATCGGGAACGCGCGTCTTCGCGCGCATAATGAGGCATGGAGGTATGTTCATTGGCACGCACTTAAACGCCTCAGAAGATGCAATCGAGTTTGGGGATTACTCCGACCGCTGGATCAATACTCACCGGGCTTACGGAAGGTCGTGGCGTCTGTCGACAACGCGGACCGAGATGCTGAGAGACTTAAAAGGAATACTGGAACGACATTGCGCCCCATTAAGCGAAGGGATCCGTCCCTGGGGCTGGAAAGAACCGCGCAGCATTTACCTGCTCCCATTTTTCCACAGCAAGTTTCCAAGACTGAAGTTCTTGCACGTTGTGAGAGACGGGCGCGATATGGCATATTCTGCAAATCAAAACCAACTCCATAAACATGGCCGCGCGCTACTGGGGTGGAGAGATAGACGGAGAGGTCCGCCATTACAGTCAATTGCCCTGTGGAGTCGCATCAACCTGATGGCGGCAGACTATGGTCAGAAGCATCTCGGCGGACAGTATTTGCGCGTCAGGTTTGAAGACCTGTGCGCCGATCCGGCGCCTACTATTCTGCGTGTCTTTGAGTTTTTCGGGCTCCAGGGTGATGCGCAGAAAATTGCCGAGCTGGAACTATCGCCCCTGGCCACGCTGGGACGTTGGCGAAGAGAACCGTCCTTTGCAGAAGTTTCCAAGATTGGACGCAAAGCATTGCGAAAGTTCGGTTACATAGGTTAAATCGGGATTTGCTTTTATCGGATCCGATATAATATGTGGCGTTCTAACGCCTAAAGAATCCGAGCGGAGGAAAATCAAAGCTGCCTATCTGTATTGCTGGGATGCATGTTCGGGCACCTCGATAGTGTCGAGACCGATTAACCTCCGCGGCGTATATCCTGGACAGGAGTTCGATTAAGAACTCATAGGCATAGGCACTTACTGCCTGATAGGAACGAAAGAAGATGCCACGTTGTTCGATCATTATCCCCGTTTATAACAAGGCGTCGCTTACACGCCAGTGCCTGGATAGCTTAGTCGTGTCCACATTCACCCGCCGAATCTCGCGCGGATTCAGCGCTTGACTGCGTTGCGCCGCCGCGATCGTCTCCGCCAACAGTTGCTCCATCCCGCCGGGGCCAATTCGCTGGCGCCACTTCACCAAACTCGTCGGGTCACAAGGCAACTCGTGCCCAAAAAATTCTTCCCCGCAGAAGTACTGCCAGTACGGGTTCTCCACAAAGCCGGCCACTACGCTCTCATCGCTCACGTCGTAGAGATGCTTCAGGTAGTGCAGCCCCACCAACGCATCGGCAATCCCGGCCGCCCCTTCCGCTCTACGTAGAGCGCCCCAAACTCCCGCTCAAAGAACTCCCAATCGATCGCCTCCGCCAACACCTTCAGCGGGTGACTCTGGTCCAAGAGCGTGCTCAGTCGCGTCTGATACAACTCGCCCTGCGCTTCCCCTTGGGCACTCTTTTCAGGTCTCATGTTTTGCAAGCTTTCTTCACTTGAATTCACAAAGCTTGCAAATTTTACCCCACCTCTTCTACCTTGTCGCTCAGTATTTACCTTTAAGATTTCACTTGATCAGGCACGACTAGCTTAATTTCGCACCCTCCTTTGGCTGGCGATTTCGAGATCATCGTGGTTGACGATGCCTCGACAGACATCACACAGCAACTCCTCGCCAGCTACGTTGATCGTATTCGTACAGTAACGCAGACAGCGAATACCTATCACCTGAATCCCTCTCTGAGAGAGCAAACTCTTGCACTTTAGCATTCCCTCAGATATCAGCCTTACCTCAAAACCCCCTCCTTGCTTAATACTGGTCCTGCTGAGTTCTGTTCTAACAATTCAATCTGGACTAAGATGCGTGTCAGAGGAATGAACCGTGAGTCACACATTGTTCAGTAAGCTATCGCTTAGCAGTCGGGCCAATAGAATCAAGGAACTGGAAGTCGAACGAGATTATTTCCGGCAAAGATGTGTGGACCTGGAATCACAACTCGAACAATGTGACTATCGGCCGGTTCCTCCTTTGGAATTAAGAGTTAGAGTCGGGGGGTGGGAGGATGCAGATCACTTCCTCGGTGTAGGTCGAAAGATATTCTGGGATTTGAAGCGACTGCTGAAGGAAGTTGACAAGAGTTTTGATTCCTTCGCATCTATGCTCGATTTCGGATGCGGGTGTGGAAGAGTTCTGCGTTTCTTGAAACCGGCGGACGGCCAAGCCATCGCGGGTACTGATATTGATAACGAGTCTATCACGTGGTGCCGGCAGCATCTTGGTCACATTGGAGATCTTCAAGTGAATGGTTTTCTTCCGCCTCTATCCTACGCGGACGAGACCTTTGATCTTGTTTATTGCATTTCAGTCTTCACGCATCTACCTGAGGAGATGCAGTTTCAGTGGTTGGAAGAGTTGAAGCGGATAACGAAAAAGTCGGGAATCTTCATAGCGTCCTTACATGGAGTCGATCTATTAAAGACTGATCCCACCTTGACTGAAACACTCAATAGACAGGGCTTCGTTTACGTGGAGGGACAGGGAACCGATGGTTTGCCCTTGTTTTATCAGACCGCGTTTCACACCAGGGAATATCTCGAAAAAAACTGGAGTCGATTCTTTGAGGTGTTGCACTACCGGGAGAGAGGCATCAATAACCACCAGGATGCCATAGTGTGCGAGAAAAGATGAGCTTACGTCATGTTTGGATGGCAAGACCGCAAACTCTTGCCCTCCCCTCTCCCCGCCGTTTTTGACAGTCCAGTGGAAACACTTGGTACTGTCAGATCGATACGGTGGTATTTGGTAGTAGGAAAAGGGGGGTGAGCTATAAGTCGATCAGAAAGTTAGGAATGTGCTCTATTCCACGGCAGTGATCGGGACGCGTGATCATTAGCCAACGCTGATTGTTAGGATGTTCCCACGGATGAGCAACCGCAGCCAGGCCGGCGTCGACCGCGAACTGGCGCACGCGCGGGCAGCCCCGATCGCGCGCCATCGGGCGCACCGAGCTCCGGTCCAGCATCACTGCAGCGTTGCCTTGGCACAGGATGCCGGCGACGGGCTCATTGATTTTCTATTTCTTAGGAAGGCGTCGCTTCTCGATGGATCCCAATATCGAACGCCCAAACCGACCGCGGAGGCTTTACCGGGTTCTGCTTCCGTTGATTGCTTGCGGATTGACCCTTGGTGCGCTTGAACTGGGCATGGCGATTCTTCATCCGGTCCCCTACTCTATTGAATCTAACATGTACTTCGAGGCGGATCCTTACACCGTATACCGGCTCAAGCCCGGTGGTATTGGTCATTATCAAATGGGCATCCCAGCAGTCGCCAATAGCCATGGCCACCGCGACGGCGAAGTTACTCTTAAAAAGCCGCCAGGTGTTTTCAGGATCTTGGTCCTGGGTGACTCGTTCACGGTGGGCGCAAATGTGCGACAGGAGGAGGCGTATCCGAAGGTCCTTGAGAAGCGTCTTAAAGAGGTGTACGGCCCCCGGGTCCAGGTCGTAAACGCCGGGGTGGGTGGTTGGCAGCCCTTTCAATACGCTCAGTACTTCGAGCATTACGGCTATCAGTTTGAGCCCGATTTGATTCTCATCGGCTTCTTTGTCGGTAATGACACATTCGACGCCAATAGCAGCACAGAGAAAATAAACACAGCGATTCTCGGACATACCATCAGCCCGGACGCTGCGACGCGCCCGTTTATCAAACTCCGGGTTTTCCTATACGAGCACAGCAATTTAGCCCGACTGCTGCTGAACCGGGGGGCTGCCCCCCCCCCCACTTTTATTCGGAAACAATGTGACGAGTTTACCGAATGGTATCTCGCCATTCAGAGAGCACGGATGCCGAATCACCTTCGCTACAATAGTGCACAAAGAGACAAGGCGCAGAATGCAGTGAACCAGATTCGTCGGATCAGAGATCGGGCAGGCGATTTCGTGCAGGTCGTCGTGGCTCTTCTCCCGGATGAAAATCAGGTCAATCAGACTTTGCAGAAGTGCATTCTCCAAGCCAACGATATCCCTGAGTATGATTTCAAAATGCCGCAGTCAATGTTGATCGAGATGTTCAGCGAAATTGGAATTCCAACGATCGGTGTGCTACCGGCCGTGCTAGCCGATCATAGGTGTTTATACATGAATGACACTCATTGGATACCCGAGGGCCACGAGCTTGCGGCTTCAGCAATCCTTGAAGAACTGGCTCCCATTCTTGCGCGGATGAAGGCGTTAAGATGAAGAGCTTGTGCGCGAGGCAGATGGGCAGGTTCCCATTGGTATATCGTGTGTATTGCAGACATGACACCCAGAGAATATCTCTTAACCCAGCTTTTGCCACCAAACACCAGTCCAGTCGATCTCGTGAATCGGCGCTTCGATTCCCATCAGAGTTCGGTAATCAGATACTGCCGATTGGCAAGCAGGCACTGCTCCGTAGTCGTCAATGACGACAAAGCCACCCCGTGACAGCTTTGGGTAGAGCGCATCGAGAGCAACATAGGTCGATTCGTACAAGTCTCCGTCGAGTCTGATCAACGCGAACGGACCGGCATCCAACAAATGGAGGGCGTCCTGAAACAGGCCTTTAACGAAGATAACCTGATCGTCTAGTAGCCCATAGCGCGCAAAATTGGCCTTGACCTGCTCCAGCGATACCGCCAATTCCGTGAAGAGATGTAGGTTCAGGCCCGTGTCCTGAGGAAACACATCAGGCTTCGGTGGCGGCAGGCCCTCGAATGAATCAACGACATAAACCCTGCGATCCTTGATCGCGTTGGCCGCAAGTACGCCGCGCATTAAAATGCAGCAGCCACCGCGCCAAATGCCGGTTTCGACGAAATCCCCAGGAATTCCCTCATCTATGACTCGTTGTGCAAGATCTCGGAGATTCTCAAGTCGTCGCAAGCCAACCATGGTGTGAGCAATCGCTGGCCAGTCGCGCCCCTCCGAACGAACCACCGGATGAAACGGTCCAGCTCTCGACGGATGTATTGATGGATCGCCGTAAATCATGTTAGTCAATATCTTAATAAGCAGATCAAGATAAAGCTCGCGCGTCGGCATTTCTTTTGTCCTCATCCAGCTTCCAACGAAATCGCGGGGCACCTTTCACTCACTTCTATTCGAGTCTGCCCAAGCGCGCGCCAACGTGTTGCGCCTTAGGCGCCACCTGGCTTACGTCGCCTGAGGTAACCGCGTGGATACAATGTCATTAAGAATCGTTCGCACCGCTGATCGATCACAAACTCATCGTTCTCAGAAAGGAATTTGTCAACGGCTTCCATAGGGCCGGGGCCAAAATCCGGATAAGAAGGATGACCGTTAACGATGGTATCTTCGACAATAAGATAATCGCCGGTTTGAACGAGCGGGCTGTAGGCGATCATTTCGTCATACACGTGCGCGGCATGATGGTCTGAGTCCAGCACCACCATCGCGCGGTGGCCGCCCACCTCCTCTCGCACCTGCTCGACTACCGCTGTATTGACGCTCGACCCGTTGATATAGCTGATACGGAAATGCTCTGGCCGAACGGGCTGCACCTCTATATCGATTGTGATGACGCGACCATGACCAATTTGGTCAAGGACCATTGCCAGGTAGAGAGCGCTCCCGCCGAACTTAGTGCCGGTCTCGATCACGACATCAGGCCGAGTGCGGACCAGCAACTCTTGATAAACCCACAGGTCGAGTGGACACTTCAGGACTCTATGGCCGAACCAGCTTAGATTGACAGTGTCGGCTCCTTGCTCCAACCAACGTCGCAAATAAAGATCCTGAAATTCGCGAACAACTTCTCCTTCCTCGGAAGACAATGGGGGTTGATCACGATCAACAAAATACGTGCCAAGTGGCGCGATCATTCAAGTCGACTCCTTCGTGGATTGCCCGGGTTCCATCAAGGAACCTCCGATGTGATTCTCGCAGTCCTCAGAGTTCCAATCATATGATCCCGCGCTGCTTAAGACGGGATTGGACACTGCTCCAATCGTTGGGAACGACATTGAGCTCTGTATCGAGAATGAATTCAACCGCCGAAAACGACATGCCGATGAATCGCGCTACGGCCTCATCGTACTTCTCTGTAAGTACGCGTGATGTTGGATCGAGTCCGGTCACGACGGTAAGGCCGGTCGGCGGTGTCGCGATGGTAAAGATATCGAGGTCGGGCCGGTAGTGTTTGAGACAAAGCACCGTCTTCCAAACGTCGCCCGTATAGAATTTCCTTTGCCGGTCTGGTTTCTGCGTGGGTTCGTCCAATGGCACCGTGTCGTGGATCAGGACGACCGAGCGTGGACCACAAAGAGCCTCGACGTGTATGAAGTCTTTGAGTGACTGTTGAAAGACGTGCAGCCCATCGATGAAAGCCAGAGCCAACGGCCGGTCGTTAAGCAGTAGCGCCAGCCTGCGCCGGGCAAAAAATAGATCGCTGGTCTCGCAGAAAATATGAGTTTCGGTTTTAAGCGGCGCGTTGATCGCCGGCTCGGGGTCAACGCCGACGGCCCGCGTTGGGGGCCGCGCAACGCCAAGGGTTTGGCCGCGGGCGATTCCGACCTCTAGATAGGTTTCGGGGACGATCGCGGCATGCAGGCGCTCAAGCCAAACCAGGTAGTCATCTCCGGGCATCCGCAGCTTGGCAAGGCCCATGTGAGCTTGCACCAGGTCGTCATCAAAAGTGAGCGCCGCACGATATTCGGAGGCCGATTTACCTACATCGCCGAGCACCCGGTAGGCTTCGCCGAGCGCGAGGTGGAATTCGGCTCTTCGATCGTCGGGGGGCATTCTGGTCCGAAGCCAGGGGCCGGCATGAGCCAGCAACCTCTGGGGCTCCATTTCATCGGGGGCGTAGCTACGAGCGAGACGCGCGACAGCGGCTGATGCTTCAAATCGACCGGCTCTAAACTCTGTATGCGCCAGATCGACGAGGGCGGCGATGCCAGGATCGGCGGGACGCTCAATTGGCGCGATGGACCAGAGACTACGATCAAATGATTCTCCCAAGGGTTCACTGCTTCCACGCGGGATCGGATCCAGTGCCGAACGTATTAGGTGGGAAAGTGCGGGACGAGGCATGATGCCGAGATAGGTTGGTCTATCTTGCGGACGAAAGGCCCATGGTTGCCCCCGAATAGTTTCGTATTGCTGCGACCAGCGTTGCAGCGCTTCCGGAAAGAGATCAATGTCGGAATTGGTAGCTATTCCGCCGTGAATTTGATGAAAGCTGCCTTCGCCCAGCAACACCACGAGTTCGGCATTGGGCAGTTCCAGCGCACGGCGATAAGTATCGAGATTGACGAGACCGCCTCCCGGGAGGTCGAAACGCTCGTCAAGACCCTCAAGCATCTCCCACAGCTCGCGCCGGAGAAACAAAGCACTGGACTCCGCGATCGGAAGCAACCATCCGTTGATCGAAGAGGCCGCTAGCGTTCCGATCTCGAACAGGCGATAGCCATCGGCCGGCCAATCAATCGATTTGAGCAATGCGTCTTCACGTTCCTTATCGTGACCAGCCTCCATCGCCCATTTCTGATTGTCGAACCCGAGAACCCAGCCGATTGAAGCCACCACCGCGCGGTCGTAAATGCCGGCCCCGCGACGCGCGAAATGCAGCAGTCCCGGCGTCACCATGCGCGCGCCATCGATCATCACACCGATGACTTCACCACGTGCTTCGGCGATCCCTCGATTGACGGCCGGTGCGGGGGATGGTGAGGCGGAGTCAATACGGATCAAGCGGAAGTTCCCGGAGAGACCATCGATTATCTTGGAATCGAACGGAGGATCCGATCCGTTGTCGACGACGAGCACCTCGTAGTCGTCCGGTTGGATATGGCGCTGGTAAGCGGCTGACAGCGAATGCAGCGTCCGCGGCGCCTCGCGCGGCATGTTGTAGACCACCACGACCACCGAGACGTCCGGCTTGCGTTCGACTTTTCTCAACCAATTAATTCGGATTTCCTTTACCTTGATTCCGACCGTTTAGCTTCTAGCTAGGAACGCGGGAATAATAGCATATGACACTAGCGTCCTCTTGAACGGCTGGTAGCGTGCTACGCGTCGACCTCCAGAACACGTTCGGCCGGCAACGAGCTTAATCCTGAATTCCGATACTGCCCAGCACGGATAGTTAGTCCCACCCCAGTCGGAGGCTACCACCGTTCCCAGTCGCGGCTTTCGATGACGAAAAAAACCGCCCCTGCCGGCCCACTCGTTGAGATGACGAAGTGGCCGACAAGGGCAAATTTCTAACTAGCTCGGTGTTCCCTTTGGTTTCTATTGCTGGCCCGTGCCAGTGCTTGGGAACGTTAGTCCTCCGGTCTGGTTGTTTCCGTACGACGAAACAACTCCACCGCCGGCGATGACACCCAAGGTCACGTTGTGCATCGCGGTGCTGTTCGAGACGCGGATGGTTGAGTTAGACGTGTTCGCCTGGAAACCATTGACGTTGGCGGACACAATGCATTGGTCAACGTTTACATCGGTGACACCTCCGGCGGTTTGCTGTGCAAAGACTCCGGCAGCGACGTTCTGAGTGATCTGAGAGTTAAAGACAGTTGCATGGACGTTGCTTCCGAAAAACAATCCGGAACCGCCGTTACGCTGAACAAACGAGTTGGCAATGTGCACATTGATTTGCGTTGAACCAGCAGCGGGGTTGACGGAGATGCCGTTGCCGTTATTGTTAATGATCCCCGTGTTGTTGACTTCCAGAATGCCCCCGTTTTGGCGGGAGTCCGTAATCCCGTTCCCGGGGCTTCCGTTCTGACCCTCAATGAGGCAATTTATGACATGTACTTTGTTGCCAGCAAGATTTCCCGCGGCAATGTTGATGCCTTGGAGACCGGTGCCCGCGCCTTGAATGGATAGCCCGCGGAGGGTCACCGATTTTCGAACGTCGGCCGCGTTCGTGATGTTGATAGTGACACCGCTGACATTCGCGTTAAGGATGCCGGCCATAACCGGGGTGCCGTCGATAGTGATTGATTTGGTGATGGTAACGGCGCCGAATCCACCCGGATCGATGCAGTTGATTTCACCATTAGTTGCCGTCTTTGAGATGGCGCCGGCAAAGGTCTTGCAGGGCGCAGTGCGGCTGCATGGGTTGACGTCGTCGCCGACGCCGGACACCCAGGTTCGCGTTGCTTGCGCCTGAGCTATTGAAGCAAAAGCGAACGTGAAAATCGCGATCGCCAGTACATTGATAGTGAGCCGAAACTTGTTCATTTGGAGTCTCCTTTTTTCTTTGAAAGTTGGGGATGGCCGCCAGTAGAACACGGATCTGTTCCGGCCACTGTTGCGCCGAGTCTTCCCATTGTTGCCAAGAAATACTTTTTCATCAAACCTCTTGATGAATCCTCGCTAGGCTTATGATCTTCGAACTACTGGTTGCCACCGCAGTCGGTGGCAGTGTCATTAGTTATGGTCCAGGTGGAGCTTTCTCCGCAGGTGACGACTGTCGATAGAAAGCAGCCCTCCTGGTCCTCGCCAATAACCTTAATCTGTTGTTGATCGCACGCCATATTGTTCATCGAGAATGACTGACCCGGGCCAATCGTAGCGTCGTTGGCCATCTGGTCCGCGCTCCAATCGTCCGAGCCCACATGCGACAAATAGACATTGCGAATCACGCGGTTGGAATTGTTCACGATGTTTACCGAGGTCGACGGCTGTGCGCTCGACAGCCGCGGAGGTAACAACATCAGGATGCCGAGGGCCGCGCACAAGATAAGAAGTCCGAGTGAGTTTCGCATCATACGTGAGTTTCTCATTGTTTTATTCCTCTCAAAAAAGCGCTGACGTTGGCGGGCGCGCGAGCGCGCCCACCTGGTTGTTGTTGCGAACCGTAGAACCTCAATCTCACGGGCAATTGCCGTTAACGGTGTAATGCACGCCGCTGTCTACGGCGGTCCCGCCGGGATTGTGCTGCACCACGACCTGGGCTGTGGTTGTCGTGGTGTTTCCGGAAGCATCGCGGACCCGGAAGGTAATCGTATAGACGCGGCCGTTACCGCCGCCATCACGCTCGGAGCGTAACTGAACGGACTTGCAGTCAGCGGCAATTACGATGTCGTTCAAAGTATTGCCGTCCCCGTTACCGTTTTCGGTTTCGTCGCTGGTCACCTTCTCGATGACCACGCTGCCTATGCCGAGCGTGGTGTCACAGCTATCGGTCACGCCCGTCACAAAGTCGGTGACCTGGAACGTCTTGTACTTGTGATTGGGCGGCCACATCGAAGGCGCATAGCTATTCAGCGTAATCGTCGGCGCGATTGTGTCTTGCACAATCACCGTCCGCGTGACCGGGGTCGCCGCATTACCCGCCGGGTCGGTCGCGTCATAGGTGATGGTGTAATTACCGGGTACATTCACATTCACAGTTCCCGACGGCGTGGCGGCAAAGTCCCCGCAATTATCAATCGCGGTCGCCCCCAGCTCGGGATAGGAAGTGTGGCACTCGACATACTGCGGATTTGCGCCGCTCAACGTAATCGTCGGTGGCGTGTTATCAACGACCGTGACGATCTGCGTGGCGGTCGTCGCACCTTGGTTACCGCTGGCATCGACTACCTTGTAGGTAATTGTCGTCGGGCCGACGGGGAAGACGTTCCCGGCGGGTAAGCCGAGTCGGGTGACGGTGAAAGCGCAATTGTCGTGTGCAGTCGCGGTACCCAGCGCGGCGTCGAGGTCAGTTACGGTGACGCCGCACGAGGTAGCACCTGCTCCAGTATAAAGCGTGACGGGGCCGGGGGCTGCTGTTAGCACAGGCAGCGTGTTGTCAACCACCGTCACCACCTGCGTGGCGGAAGCCTGGTGTCCCGATGCGTCGGTCGCCGTGTATGTCAGTGTGGTCGGGCCTACGGGGAATACGTTGCCCGCGGGTACGCCGAGCCGCTCGACGGTGGCGACGGAACAGGAGTCGTTGGCGATTGCTTCGCCCAGCGCGCCGTCGAGGTCTTCAATCGTTACGCTACATGAAGTCGACGTCGGCCCGGTATTAAACGTGACCGGGCCGGGGGCCGTGATCGTGGGCGGACTCGTGTCGTCCCCGGTGACCACGATCGTCTGATCCTGGGAAGGAATATTGGTGTTCCCGCTGGCGTCACTGTAGGTCCAGTGAACAATGTAGGTGCCCGGATCTTGATAGGTGCGCGGGTCCTCGGTCGAACCGGCGATCCTGCCACCGCAATTATCCGTGGCGGTCGGGGGTTCCATGACTATGATCGTTACGGGCCCGGTCGGAGTCTGGATCACAGTCGGGGTCGGTATGCCGGCGGTCGCCGTGCAATCCTTCATGATGGTAGGCAGAGACGCCAAGTCAGGCACCGGAGCAGTGACGTCCCTCACCGTCACGGTAAAGCTGGTGCTGCCTCCGTCAGGACTGCTCGTGCAGGTAACAAGAGTTTCACCCACTGGGAAGAAGCCGGGCGGATGATCGCACGTGATCGTGCCACAAGTACCGCTGTCAGCCGTAGGAGGCGTGTACGTTACATTAGTCCCGCACGCATTGGCGGGGCTGTCCACGACGATCGGCGCCTGCGTAGTCAACACGCAGGTTGAGTTCACTGCATTCACCGTCACATTGAAGTTGCACAACGCGGAATTGTTCGACTCATCCGTCGCCGTGCAGGTGACCGGGGTGGTTCCTACCGGGAAGCTGTCGCCGGACGAATGAGTACACGTTATTGTCACACTGCCGCTGTTATCGGTTGCGGTCACATTGAAGTTGACCGTTGCCTCGCCTGAGCCCGGAGAACTCTCGAACGTGGTAATGTCCGCCGGACAACTGGTGATGGTGGGATTCTGGTTATCCGTGACCGTCACCGTGAAGGTGCAGGTTTCGCCCGACTCTGTCGAGGCGGTGATGACCGAAGTCCCGAGCGGGAAGAAATAATCGTTGGTCTGCGGATTGGGACTCGCGGTAGTGCTCACGGAGCCGCAATCGCCTGTAGTCACCGGGTCCGGGAAGTCGGCACTGTGTACGATGTGGCCGCCGGTGCCGGGATCTTCGGCGAAAGTAAGGTTGGTGGGGCAAATCAGACTACATTGCGAAGGCGTGCCTCCGCCGGTAACTTCGAATTGAGCGGTCGAACTATTATTGTCGGTATTTGAATCTGCCGTCGTGCTGGAAACGCTCGCCGTTGTGAAGAGGGTGCCGGGGGTCCCACCAACCTGATAAACGGCGGTGAATTCCGCCCGCTCGCCATTGGTCAAACTCGCCATTGTGCAATCGTTCGCATCCGCCGGCAGACAGGCCGGGCCGGATTGCTGCGTGAAAGAAACCAGCGTTGCCCCGCTCGGGACGGTATCGACCAAATGGACGTTTTGCGCCGTGTCCGGCCCCGCGTTGGCGGCGATTATAAGGAAAGCAATGCTGCCCCCGGTTGAGACTGAGGCGTCGCCGTCGCGCACGAGCTTCTGGACGAAAACATCAGCTACCGGATTTGCGGTTTCATGCACAATAATAGGAGCGGATTGGCGTCTGGCGCCGTTTGACCTGACCAAATCCACGTGCCAGGTTCCGCGGTTATCAACAGTTTGACCGTTAATAATAGAAGTCGCACTTGAGGGTAGAGCGAATGCATATGTGGCGTTATCATTCGGAATCGCGTCTCGGGAATCTCGGACAAATCCGGCCGGATCAATCAAGAGGACTCTCCAGGGGAATAAAGTTACCGGCACGCCGTTGGCTTTGGCGCACACGGTCTCGCCGAGATTAAAGTCCGTCTGCGGAGCCGTGCAATTAGATGCGTAAGTATAAATGGCTTCCGGGGAAGATTGGGGTTCCGGCAAAAGCAGCGCGGATGTTAATCCTCGTAGCTCAAGAGCCGAAGCTGTAAGTGCTCCGACCTGGTTTGCGTTCGCCCTCGATGGAACACTCGCCTGCGAAGAGCCATCGGTCGGCAAAGAACTCGAGCGCACCGAATAGAATGGCACCGCCACTGCGGCTACCGCAATAATGAATGCACTAATGAGGACAAGAGACCTAAGGTGCGTAAAATGCCGGCGGTCGTTTCGGTTTTTCATTTGCTTCACTCCTTTGGCTTTCGACACGAAAATTGGCGGCGCTCGAGTTTTCGTCCAACGAGATTATCCGAGTGAGCGCTCGAACATGTGTAAAGCTTATCAATCGTCGGGGAATAATATCCTGGCTCTCGTCCGCATCCCTGCATCTGTAAAGAGGTCACATTGACTGCGCTTCCGGCTCGCCACTGTACTCGCCACTCTATCGGGTACTTGGCGCCTAAACCTCGGATACCGTCAACGTATAGGGCATGTCTCTTGAACGTCGTGTTCAAAAAGAGGTGGGTTAATACCCCATTTTTGTCTTTGTGTCAATGCGTCAATCGAGATTTGT
>Ga0137442_1000011_pt1 | contig 151147 bp, 142 predicted proteins | sample EasRivERMGT266_2_FD_102329 | JGI IMG/M metagenome (GOLD analysis project Ga0137442, IMG submission 102329) | Soil microbial communities from meander-bound floodplain in the East River, Colorado, USA - East River MetaG ERMGT266_2 | ecosystem: Environmental > Terrestrial > Soil > Floodplain ... | reverse complement strand
TCTTAAAGAAGGCGCCGCTTTCTTTCCTTGCCGAAAGGCGGATGATCTCGTACGAGATTCCCGCGACCACGGGAAGCAAAGCGATGCGCACCAGGAAATTGAATAGTAGCGAGTCGAATTTGATCACCGAGAACAGCAGGATCGAGACCAGCATCACAACCATCAGGAAACTAGTGCCGCAGCGCGGATGCTGTCGTGGCTGCGGGCGGGCGTTGTCCACAGTTAGCGCCAGACCTTTCTCCCAGGTGAATACGGTCTTGTGTTCGGCGCCATGATATTCAAATACGCGGCGAATATCTTTCAGCAAAGAAAAACTGAAAATCATGATCAGAAAGAACGACATGCGAATCAGACCGTCGATCAGATTGAAACCGACCGTCGGGCGGACCGGATGAAGATAGCCGCGGACTGAGTTCCAGGTGCGCGTGTACCAGGGCTGTTCTGTGGCCTGCGCATCCTGCGCATGATCCACAGGGGAGACGCCCGGGCCACTGTTTGCGTTCGTCGAAGTAACCGCGGCAGGCGCCCACCCGGCCGCGATGAATAAAGCGTTAGTCAACAGCAGCGGCGCGGCGACGAACAGCAGCACATTGAAAATCAAAGCAAAGACAATCGAGCCGGCGGCGGCGGCAGTAGTGCCGCCCTTTTTCAATTCATCCTGCGAGCGTTTCCGGGTCGGCAGCGGAAACAAACCCGGCACGCCTCCGGTCAGTCCGGCAAAGTCGCCTTCGCCTTCGACTACGGCGGGTGTCAGAGCGACTTCGATCCCGGTCGCCTTGGCGTCCTCAACTTCAGCGAACGCTTCATTCGCAGAATAATTCAGCGCTTTGATTCCCAGGCCCATCGACTGTAACAACACCGCACCACCGCGCAGGATGGGTAACTTCAATATCGGATACTTGTCGCTCCACTTCGGCAGCGCCGCCGCAATGTTGACGATGGTACCGTCGGCTTTGCGGACTGCGATCGCGTAAGCGTTGGGCGTGCGCATCATCACGCCTTCGATGACTGCCTGGCCGCCGACTATCAAGTCTCTTTCGTTAGTGCTCATTGTCTCTTTCTTTACCTCATAGGTCTGATCGGACCTATCGGACCTATCGCAGCCAAAACTACTTACAACAATGCCGGCGATTTGCTGCTGGCTGCCGGTACACATCAACGGCGGCCAGCGTCGAACAACGCCGGCATTAATCTACCTTGTTGTGGCTAATGTTTCAGCATCACACTCGTTTTTTCCCGCAGACCGTTTTACTGCGCTGGAGTAGCTGGAGTCGCCTCCGGGGCTTCCTTCTTACCATAACGGCGGTTGAACCGATCCACGCGGCCGGCCGTGTCGATCAGTTTTTGCTTGCCGGTAAAAAACGGATGGCAGGCCGAACAAATTTCAATATGGAGATCGCCTTTGCGCGTCGAACGCGTCTTAAAGGTCTCGCCGCAGGCGCAGGTCACGGTTATTTCTTTATATTCAGGGTGAATTCCGGGTTTCATTCTCTTTCTCACCTATACAGTTGTCATTTAGTCGCCTCGATCAAACAAGTCATGATACGGGTCGCAACTGCATCGCGTCAAGCCAGTGCTTGGCGGCAACAGTACCTCTTCGTTCTGAGGTTGCTTGTGGGTTCGCAACCCCAAACACTCAATAAATAAGTGAATTGACAACGCCTTAAATCGCATGCTACAAGTCATTTGTCCGACCTGATTTGAATTAGCAACAACACGTGAGCGTGGCGTTTGATAGATCGCGCGCGCGTGGCCCAGGCCAGAGCGTCCTAACTCAGAGTGTATTCTGAGAGTCATGGCAGAGGAAGGTAAACCGCCCGAACCGGGCTCACAAACTGACACAGCATCAGAACAGCGCGCGCCGGATGAAGCGCGCGCTGCAAACCCTCCGTCGCTCTCGGCCGACGCTGAAAAAGACGCACAGGTTGAAGCAGCGAAAGCGCGCGTAGTCGCAGCCAAGGCTGAGGCCCAGAAAACGGCGGCGCCGGGCGTGCCGAAAGCCCCAGTTAAGAAGAAAGAAGAAGGTCCCAAGCCGGTCGATGCGTCGGGTCACGCGCTGGTAAAGAAGTTGCGCGATAAATTCAAAGACGCAGTGCTCGAAGCGTCAGAGTTTCTGGGACAGATTTCCATTCGGATCGCCGCTGCGCGCATAGTCGAAGTCTGCGACGCCTTGAAGCGCGACGCAGACACGCCGTTCAACTATCTTTCTGACCTGACTTGCGCCCATTATCCCGATCACAGAGAAGCGCCGTTCGAAGTCATCTACAATCTCTACTCGATTTCCGCGAATGAACGCGTGCGTTTGAAGGTCGCGGCCAATGGTGAAGGCGTCGATAGCGTCACCGGAGTGTGGCCCTCGGCTGACTGGCCTGAACGCGAAGTCTACGATCTCTTTGGTGTGAAGTTTCGCAACCATCCCGACTTGCGGCGAATACTTTTGCCTCCTGATTGGGAAGGGCATCCGCTGCGAAAGGACTATCCACTGGAGTTTGTCGAAAACCGCTGGACGAAAAACCATCTGCCTGAATTTACTGACGTGCAGAAGGAACAATTGGAGCAGCGACGCGCTTACGGATTAGAGATTCTTTCGGTGCCGCAGGAGCGCGAAGTGCGCGAGCTGTTCAAGGGTGGAAAAGAAGTGATGCCTAAAGATAAGTAAGCAGTAGGCAGGAAGCAGCAGGCAGGAGGTCAGTACCGGGAGCGGTAGCGACCGGGTTCAAGCCAAAGCCGAGGATCAATGACTCCTAAAGAAATCGCCGCACATTACGAGGCAAAAGTTTTCGATTCGCCGGAGGCGGCGAAAACCGCCGGCTTTGCTTTGACAGAAACACACACGCCGCGAAATGTTTGGAACAAGGCGAGCGCCGCGCAATCTTTGCTCCTGAAACTGCGCGATCAGAAAGAAAAGGGCGAAGCGAAGGAAATTGGTCTGGTTATCGAATCGTGGAGCGTGACCGGTTGTTATCTGCCTGCTGAGTCGGGAAGCGCAGCGGCATGACGACGATTTGACTCGAACCGGAATCGAGCGATGAGATTGCAACTGACCACTGACAACTGACGATCCTTTATGCATCAAGTAGAAATCGCAACGACTCAGCAGACGCTGCTCGACAGTCCCCAAATGACTCTGAACATGGGGCCGCAGCACCCTTCGACGCATGGCGTGCTGCGGGTGATCTTAAAGCTTGACGGCGAAACCGTAATCGACCTGGATTGCGACGTCGGCTATCTGCATCGTGGCATGGAGAAGATTGCCGAGAACCGCATGTACAACATGATCGCTCCTTACTGGGATCGGCTTGATTACATCGCGGCGGTTTCGAATGGCCTGGTTTGGGTTGAGACGGTCGAGCAGATGATGGGGCTCGACGTTCCCCGGCGGGCCCATTACCTTCGCACTATTCTGACTGAGTTGAATCGCATTGCGTCGCATCTGCTATGGCTGGGCACGCATGCGCTGGACATCGGCGCGGTGACGATTCTGCTTTGGGCCTTTCGCGAGCGCGAAGAGATTCTGAAGATTTTCGAGCGGCAGTTTGGCGCGCGGCTCACCTGTCACGCGTGGCGCATCGGCGGCATGCCCAACGACGCCTACGATGATTTCGAAAGTGACGTGCGGCAGTTCATCAATAACTTTCCCAATCGCATTGATGAATACGAAACGGTCCTAAACGAGAATCGCATCTGGTTAAGCCGCACGGTCGGCATTGGCATCATCACGGGTGAAGAAGCGGTGGCGATCGGTTTGTCCGGCCCTTCGCTGCGGGGTTCGGGCGTGGCCTGGGACATTCGCAAGTCGCGGCCCTACGCAGCGTATGGTGAAATGGATTTTGACGTGCCGCTGGGAGAGAACGGCGACACTTACGATCGCTACCTGGTGCGGATGGAGGAAATGCGTCAGGCACTGCGAATCATTCGTCAGGGTATAGACAACCTGCCCGACGGGCCCGTGAACGCAAAGGTGCCGAAGCTGATCAAGCCACCGATCGGCGATTACTATCACTCGATCGAAGGGCCGAAAGGCGAGATCGGCTGCTACCTGGTTTCCGACGGCACGCAACAGCCCTGGCGCGTGCGCGTTCGTCCGCCTTGCTTCATTAATCTACAGGCGCTGAAACAAATGAGCATTGGGCATCTGGTCGCCGACGTCGTGGCGATTATCGGGACGCTGGATATTGTGCTGGGAGAGATTGATAGGTGAACCGAGATACTCGAAGGTTCTATAAACATTTCGCCGCTCCGCAGCTTCGACTTGGCCGTTAGCTCGAGAAGACGATGCTATTAGCATTCTTGGCACCACTCAACTTCGTCGACAGCTTGCTGCTCAAATTCTTCAGCGAGCAGACGGTGAACTATGTCATCTGGCCGTTCATCCAGGTGGGAGCGGTCGTGACGATCACGGCGCTGTGGGTGGCTTACGCGACTTATCTGGAAAGAAAGATCTCGGCGTTCATGCAGGCGCGGCTCGGGCCGATGCGGGTGGGACCGTGGGGGCTCTTGCAGCCGATTGCCGATGGTCTGAAGTTGCTGGTGAAGGAAGATTTTATTCCCGAAAGCGCGGATCGCTGGATCTTTTTCATTGCGCCCTACATAGCCGTCGTCGCCGCTTTCATCGTGATGGCCGTGGTTCCGTTTGGACCGGACTGGGCCGTGATCGCAGACGTCAACATCGGCGTACTGTTTGTGCTCGCTGTTTCCAGCGTCGGTGTGCTGGCGTTGATCCTGGCGGGCTGGTCTTCAAATTCGAAATACGCTTTGCTGGGCGCGTTGCGTTCCAGCGCGCAAATGGTCTCGTATGAAGTTTCGATGGGACTGGCAATCATCGGCGCGCTGATGTTCGCGCGCACGCTCTCGCTTTCCGGCATCGTCGTCGCGCAGCAATCAGACACGATCTGGTTTCTGCTCTACCAGCCAATTGGCTTCATGATCTTTTTGATCAGCGGTATTGCCGAAAACAATCGCGCCCCCTTCGACTTGCCCGAGGCCGAGTCGGAATTGGTCGCGGGTTTTCACACCGAGTACTCAGGTTTTCGCTGGTCGCTCTTTTTTATGGCAGAGTACGCCGCGATGGTGGTGGTGACCGCGGTTGCAACCACTCTGTATCTGGGCGGCTGGTACTTTCCGTTCGTCTATCGGTTCACGGAAGCGAAGGGTCATCACAACGCGTATGTCGTCGTCAGCTTGATCGTCTTTCTCGCGAAGGCCGGTCTGCTGCTTTATCTCTATTTCTGGTTGCGCTGGACGCTACCGCGCTTTCGCTATGATCAGTTGATGGATCTGGGTTGGAAGTGGTTGTTGCCGGCGGCGCTAATAAACATCGTCGTTTCCGCGATCGCCATTGTCACGCTGCAGGGTCTCAACGGCAGTGGGATCCATACCATCAAGTCGATGTCCAACGGATTGAACCTGACGCCAACCGGCAAAGGGATCGCGATCGGATTTGGCGTTCTGAATCTATTCCTGACGGCGGGAATCTTGTCGCTGATCAACTGGCGCTCTCGCGATTTCAATCTGAAGAAGCAGCGCAGCAAGATCCGTCTGGTGGATTTACCGAAGGGCAAACCTGCGGTTGCGCCGGTGGCGAGCGAGCAGTAGAAGTCTTTTTGATGTCTCCCTTCGCCCTCTGGGAGAAGGGCCGGGGAAGAGGGGCGTAGCTGGGTCGGTACGACAACTCAAGCCCTCTCCCCAACCCTCTCCCAAAGGGAGAGGGAGTCAAACGACAAACTGAAGTGTGTCGGACATTGATTGGTCAATTGCAAATAAGAAATTTGAAACCTAAGATTTCACTATGCCATTAGTACCTGTTCCCAAACCGACGTTCTCGCAGAAGCTGAAGCGCTTCTTTATGGTCGACCTTTTGAAAGGGCTCGGCCTGACGCTGAAATTCAACCTGGGTGCGTTGACTGACAGGGACTCGGTGGCCGGCAAGGGCATCTATACAGAGCAATATCCTTCGGTCCGCCCTGACGTCGCGCCCCGCTTTCATGGCGCGCCGCGGCTGAACATGGATCCGGAGACGCACGACACGCTCTGTATCGCCTGCAACCTTTGCGCGCTGGCCTGTCCGGAAGATTGCATCGACGTTATTCCCATGGACGTAGAGGTCGTGGTCGCCAACAAGCCTCGCCGCAAAAAAGTTCTTGACGAATTCATTTTTGACACGTCGCGCTGCATGTTCTGCGCACTCTGTCAGGAAGCATGCCCAACTTATTGCCTCGAGTTGACGCAGGACTTTGAGCTGGCCACGTATTCCCGCGCCGGCTTTGTCTGGAACCGCGAGATGCTCGAGCAGGGAAGGGAGACTGTTAAGTACGAACGCTGACGTAAGGTAAAAGGCAAAAGTAAAAAGGCAAAAGTAAAGACAAATCTTCGACCAGGTTTTCCATCTTTGCTTTTTCCTTTTACCTTTTTCCTTTTGACTTGGAAGCAATGATCCTTTCCGGCTGGGAAACAGTTTTCTTCTGGACCTTCTCAATCGCTGCGATCCTCGCGGGGCTGTTGACCGTCATGGCGCGCAACGCGGTGCACTCCGCGTTGTTCCTGATCTCTTCACTGGTCTCTGTGGCCGCGCTCTTCATTTTGCTCGGCGCCGAGTTCATTGCCGGTGTGCAAATCCTGGTTTACGTCGGCGGTGTGATGGTGCTGTTTCTGTTCGTCATCATGCTGGTCAACGTGGGCGCGGAAGAAGAGGGTCGCTCCCCGATTTTCAATCGCCCGCCACAGGTTGCAGCAGCGTTGGTCTTCTCGCTGTTCTTAGTGCTCGGATTGCTCTATGCGATCAACGGCGCGTATGGAGGCCCGAAGGACAAAGAGAAAGCCCAACAAACAGCGAGTGCGCGTGAAGCACGGGAACAGAGGCTGCAAACCGGAGCCACCGGGGTGAGTCGCATTACCACGGAAACTGAGCGTGTCGGAAGGAGCTTGTACACCTATGCGGCGCTGCCGTTCGAAATTGCCAGCTTACTGCTGTTGGTTGCCATCATCGGCTCTGTAATGCTGGCGCGAACCTTAAAGCAGGAAGCCTCGGCCGATGATGTCGACGCGGAAGTGTTGGGACAGGCGCCGCCAGCGGAGACTGGGACAGATATCTAAGTACCGCGAGTTCGACATATTGATTGACTGAGATGATGAGTCACCTATCACCCTTGTTCGTGTTGTTGCTCCAGGAAACTTCCGGCGGACGTTTCTCGGCCACGGTTGAAGGCGTCAAGCATCCCGACCTGTCCAAGTTTCTGGTCATCGCCGCGATACTTTTCATCATTGGGGTCGCCGGCGTGCTAACGCGCCGCAATCTTCTGGTCATTTTCATGTCGATTGAATTGATTCTGAACGCGGCGAATCTGAACTTTATCGCCTTCTCGCGTTACTGGCAGGACATCGGTGGTGGGAACCCGCTCGCAGGTCAGGTGTTCACAGTCTTTATTATTGTCGTCGCCGCGGCTGAAGCGGCCATCGGACTCGGCATCGTGATCGCGCTGTATCGCAATCGCGAAACGATCTGGATTGATGAGATTGATTTGATGAAATGGTAAGGAGCAGGGCTTAGGGCTTAGAGCTTAGTTCTAAGTACTTAGGTCGGGCCGTAGGGTCGCTCGAAGTACTAAGCTCTAAGTACTAAGTTCCAAGCACGTTCTCATGTACAAGTTCATCTGGCTAGTTCCATTGCTTCCGCTCGTGGGCGCCGCGATTAACGGCATCTTCGGCCGGTGGTTTCGTTTTCCCGAGAGACTGATCGGAAGCATTGCCATCGGCTCAGTGGCGCTGTCATTTCTGATTAGCGTCGCGGCGATCTATTCCTATGGATTCGGCAGCAACGGGCAATGGCCTAAGCCTTACGTCACAACGCAAACGGTCTTCACCTGGATTCCCGGCGGCGCGGTGAAGCAGACCTTGGGAGTCGAGCAGCGAAGAGCGGAGGCCTTGCAGAGAGAATATCAGCGAAGAATTGCTGAGTTGCCCCCGGGCTCCTCCACCCCCGGGAACATGCTGATTGGTATTGGCGAAGAGTCTAAAAGCTCACCTCTGAACATCGAGTGGAGCTATCAACTCGACCCGCTTTCAGCGGTCTTCATGCTGATCGTTAACGGCGTGGGCCTGTGCATTTTCGTTTTCGCCACGGGCTACATGCATGACGACCCGGGCTTCTATCGCTTCTTTGCCTACATGGGTCTCTTCATGTTTTCGATGCTCGTGCTGGTGATGGGCTCGAACTTTGTGATGATGTTCGTCGGGTGGGAAGGTGTTGGGCTCTGCTCTTATCTCCTGATCGGCTATTACTTCAACCGCGACGAAGCGGCGAATGCCTCGCGCAAGGCTTTCATTACGAACCGGATTGGCGACTTTGGGTTCATGCTCGCGGTGTTTGCCATTATCGCCACCTTTGGCACCGCGCAATTCACCAGCGTAATTCCACAGGCCGCGGGCTATCCGATCGAAGCGCTTGGCCATTGGGGCCTGATGTCATGGATTGCACTGGGCTTGATGATCGGAGCCTGCGGTAAGTCGGCGCAGTTTCCCTTGCATGTCTGGCTGCCGGACGCGATGGCTGGTCCCACCCCGGTGTCGGCGCTGATTCACGCGGCGACGATGGTCACGGCCGGACTGTACATGCTGACGCGCACCAACGTCATCTTTCAGCATTCGCAGACGATGATGCTGGTCGTGGCCATAGTCGGCGCGTTCACTGCGATCTTCGCCGCGACTATCGGCATCACCCAAAACGACATCAAGAAGGTCCTGGCTTACTCGACCGTATCTCAGCTTGGTTTCATGTTTCTGGCGTGCGGCGTGGGCGCGTTTGTGATTGGCATTTTTCACGTGATGACGCATGCGTTCTTCAAAGCGTTGATGTTCCTCGGCGCCGGCAGCGTGATTCACGGCATGCATCACGAGCAGGACCTGCGTCGCATGGGCGGGCTCCGGAAATACATGCCGTACACCTACCTGACGTTCCTGGCTGGATGGTTGGCGATCTGCGGCATCATTCCGTTCAGCGGATTCTGGTCGAAAGACGAAATCCTCTGGCGCACGGCTTCGACGAGTCAGATTCCCATCGGCTGGCTGTTGTGGATTGTCGGTACGATCGCCGCCACGTGCACGGCGTTTTATATGACGCGGCTGGTGGCCATGACGTTTTGGGGCCGTTATCGCGGCGACGATGGAAGAGAAGCTCGCGGTGACGATCACGCCCCGGGCAAACATGAACGTCACCCGCACATTCCCCACGAATCGCCGAAATCAATGTGGGTGCCTTTGGTTGTGCTGGCGATCTTCGCCACGGTCGGCGGTTTCGTGGGAATCAGCACGGCTTTCACCGGCGGCAAGCATGTTGGCGGACGGATGAATATCGTCAACTGGATGAGTCCGATCATTTGGAATCCATCAACTAGAGCCTTCGGCACGGACCATGTCGAAGCGTCTCAAGGCAAGACGGAACCCACTAATCATGAAGTTGCTACGAGTACGGAAGCGCACACGCCGGGTGCTGCGTCGGAAGCGCACGCCGGCTTCAACCTGGCGCACGCAGTCGAAGGCAAGGTAGGCAGCGGAACTGCTACCGAATGGGTGTTCATCGTTATTTCGTTGATAGTAGCCGGCCTTGGTATTGGTCTCGGTCTGCTCTTCTATATTAAGGACACGCGCTTGCCGGAAGTTTGGGCAGCGCGCCTGGCCCCTCTTTATCGCGCCAGTTACAACAAGTACTGGATTGATGAATTCTACGGCTGGGCTTTCACCCGACGCACGATGGATCTGGCCCGCGGAGTCTTCAGTTTTGATTCGAAGGTCGTCGACGGCGGCGTAAACGGGACTGCGTGGCTAACGCGTCTATCGAGCCGCATAACGGGTGGCACCGACAAGTACTTCGTCGACGGTCTGGTTAACGCCATTGCCGACTTCGTAGTCCGCCTAATGTCACCCATTGTGCGCGCGGCGCAGACGGGGTTAACCGCGAACTATGCGCTGGTAATGGTCATCGGACTTTTGGTCGCGGTGGCTTTTTATCTGTTCAAGATATTTTGATGGCGTGATCAGTATGACTGGATCAATATCGCACGACATTCGTGACGAAAGCATAGAAGCGAAAGCGCGCTGGTTTCAATCGCTTTCTCTTGAAGCGCGCATGGACGTGTTCGTGGCTTTTACGAATCTGATTCTGGAGAACAATCCGGAAATCGTGAAGAAGAAGCCCCTTCCGCGTGCTTCGGATCGGGTTCGTGTAATTTCCTTGAGTGATATTCCAGGGACTCGCGAGGATTAACGTGTTCACTAATAACCTTCTCTCAATTGTTACCTGGCTGCCGGCCCTCGGCGCGATTCTGATTCTGGGATTGTTCCGCAAAGGGCAGAACGACCTAATCAAGAAATTCGCGACGGTTTGGTTGGTGCTCGACTTTGTCGCCTCGTTGTGGCTGCTCGGTTATGATCGCGGCGTCGGCGGGATGCAATTTCTGGAAGACCATCACTGGATTCCGGCCATTGGCGCGCGCTATCAGATGGGCGCGGACGGTGTGTCGGTGCTCCTGATCGTGCTGACGACCTTTCTTGGCGTACTCGCGGCGCTGTCGTCCTGGAAGTACATTCAGAAACGCGAAAAGGAATACTACATTCTCCTGCTGTTGTTGCAGGCCTTTGTCCTCGGCGTCTTTAGTTCGATGGACCTGTTCCTGTTCTATTTGTTCTTTGAAGTCTCTCTGGTGCCGATGTATTTCCTGATCGGAATCTGGGGCGGAGAAAACCGCCTGTACGCGGCCATCAAGTTTTTTCTTTACACTTTGGTCGGCTCGGTGGTGATGTTGTTAGGCGTCTTGAAGATGTACTTCCTGACGCAGGACACGGCGCTGACCGCGAAGGTGACTCAGGCGACTATCAATTTGCTGGCGGGTAACGAGAAGGCCGCCGCGATGGTTTCCAATACCCTGCAAGCCGCGGCCACTAACTCGTCCGGCGCCACCGGCACCTTCAACATGCTCTATATGCAGGCCATCGGCGCGGTCATGCCGATGGGCACGTTGCAGGTGCTTTTGTTCTTCGCGTTTGCCCTGGGCTTTGCGATCAAGGTGCCGATGTTTCCGTTCCACACCTGGCTGCCCGACGCGCACGTCGAAGCGCCTACCGCAGGTTCGGTCATTCTTGCCGGAGTGTTGCTGAAGCTGGGAACGTACGGCTTCTATCGTTTCAACCTCCCGATGTTTCCCAAGGCTTCGGGCGATGAGAGCTATTTTTTCACCGGCACGAATCATCAGTTTGGCGTGCGTAGCGTGATGATCTTTCTGGCGATCGTCTCGATCATCTACGGCGCGCTGGCGGCGATGTACTTTGTCGTAAAGAAAGACGGCGACGTTAAGAAGCTGGTTGCTTACTCGTCTGTCTCATCGATGGGGATCGTCATGCTGGGTTTGTTCGCGTTAAATCCCAACGGGCTTAACGGCGCGATCATGCAGATGGTCAGTCACGGTATCTACTCGGGCGCGCTGTTCCTGCTGGTGGGAATTGTTTACGAGCGGCGGCACACGCGAAAAGTTTCAGAGTTCGGCGGATTGTCGCACGTGATGCCGGGGTATGCGGCCGTCTTTCTAATAATGGCGATGACGGCGATCGGCCTGCCGATGCTCGCGGTTTTCATTTCAGAATTTCTGGCGATGCGGGGCGCGTTCGAAGCTAATCCAGTCTGGGCCGGTTGGGCCGGTTTGGGAATAATTCTGAACGCCGGCTACATGCTCTGGCTTTACCAGCGCATGTTCTTTGGCGAAATCGAAAACGAAAAGAACAAGCTGCTGCCGGACCTGAGCCTGCGAGAGTGGGCCTACATGTTGCCGTTGGTAATCATGTCTTTTTGGATTGGCATCTATCCGGGCCCTTTCCTTCGTTATGTTGAAAAGCCCGTTAATGCGTTAGTAAGGCAGCTGCGCCCGAACTATCCGATAGCGCCCGCGACCAGTGTGCCGGCAACAGCCGAGCGAAAGTAGATGGGAATTCAGTCCGCAAAGCGGACGGACGGACTTTTGGAGCGCGGCGACTAGTCGCCGCTTTCCAAAGCGCTGACAAGTCAGCGCACTCCAAACCAGAAGAATGCTATTCCTTTTTCAAACAGCCGGCCTGATCAATGTGGGCGATCTGCAACTGATCGCGCCCGAGTTGATCCTCACCGTGGTGGCGTGCGTGGTCCTGGTGATGGAGGTAATTCTCCCTTACAAATTGAGCAAATGGACTGCCTACTTCGCGCTCACTGGAATCGCGCTGGCAATGGCTTCGCTCGGCGCGCAGTTTGTGAATATGGGCGGCCGGCTCAGCCTGACGGCCTTGCAGAACGTGACTGTGCTGGATGGTTTCTATGGAATGGTTCGCATCGATGGCTTTGCGTTGGTGTTCAAAGCGATCTTCCTGATCGCGGCGGCGCTGGCGATTGCGATCGCGATGCGCTATCTGGACATCGAGCGCGAGCAGCACGGCGAATACTACGCGTTGGTTTTGTTCGCCACCGTCGGGATGATGTTTCTCGGCAGCGGCTATGATCTGATCTCGCTTTATATCGCCCTCGAATTGATGGCCGTAACCTTCTATGTTCTCGTTGCTTTCACCAAACGCCAGAAGCGCTCGAACGAAGCCGGCATGAAATACTTTCTGCTGGGTGCTTTTTCGTCCGGCATCCTCATCTATGGAATGTCTTTGCTCTATGGCGTGGCCGGTTCGACGAACCTGGGGGACATTGGACGCAGCGTCGCTACGATTAGCGCCAGCTCGCCAATGCGTCCGATGCTGTTGCTGGGAATGATTGCCCTGGCGGCGGGTTTGTTCTTTAAGATTGCGGCCGTGCCGTTTCACATGTGGGCGCCCGATGCCTATGAAGGCGCTCCCACTTCGGTGACCGCGTTTCTTTCGACCGGATCAAAAGCCGCGAGCTTCGCGCTTTACGCGCGCATCTTTTTTGTGGCTCTGGCCCCGATGCAGATTGACTGGGCGCCGTTGCTGGGTATTGTGGCGGCCCTCACGATCGTCGTGGGTAACTGGGCCGCGATTACGCAGGAGAATTCCAAACGACTGCTGGCTTACTCTTCGATTTCGAACGCGGGTTATTTGCTGCTCGGAATCATCGCCAATAACCTCTACGGCAACATCGGCCTGGTGATTTATCTGCTCGTGTACGTGTTGATGAATATGGGCGCGTTCGGCATTATCATCAGCCTGCGACGGCGCGGGATCATCGGCGACAACGTCGACGACATGACTGGCCTGGGGCAGAAGGCGCCGGGCATGGCGGCGATGATGGCGATCTTCATGCTGTCGCTCGGCGGACTGCCGGGCACCGGCGGATTCATCGGCAAGTATTTCCTTCTGTGGGGGCTGCTACAACGCGGCGATGCCGATCACAAATCATGGTACTACTGGCTGGCCGGTTGGGCGGTCATCAACATCGTGGTGTCCTTCTATTACTACATTCGTTTTATCAAGGTCATGTATCTCGGCGATCGCGTCGCCGATGACCAGCCCCTGACCATGTCGCCGGCGTTGCGAACCGCGCTGGTTGCCGCGCTGGTTGGAATCCTCTTAATCGGAATCTACCCCCAGCCGTTCATTCTCCTGGCGCAGAAACTGATTCCTGCGCAAGCCGCGGCTAGTCCGTTACCCCCCAAATAGGAGTCTTGATCGTGAATCCAGCTTTACCCGGAGAGGATCTGATCGAAGAGGGTGTCAAGGATTTGCACGCCCAACGCGAGACGGTTGCCGGGTTGTTGGTAGCGATTGGCTCACCGCGGCTGCGCCGACTGGGAATCGAACTGCCGGAGACTTTGCGGGAGAATCCTGAGGACCGGCTTTATGAGTTATTGGCGAAAGACGATCCTGATTCCGCGCATTCGCGTTAGAATGCGTTGATTCGCAGACTGGTAAGTTACGAACACGCAGCCGAAAGAGAAGTCAGCCAAGCGTTATCCGAGCGAAGTGACTAACTGAATCGCCTTAACAAGTCCTCACCTTTGCGATGAGTTGGTTGTAGGTTATGCTCGCTACGATGGAGGAAAAGGATGCAACCTCAAAAGGCGCTAACCAATCTCCCACAACGTCGTGAACTCCCAAAATCGCGCGGCCGAACCAGTTGTCCCTACGAGATATTTCACATCGACGCCTTCGAGTGGCTCAAGACTGCTCCCATGAATTCGATCGAAGCGGTCGTCACTGATCCGCCTTACGGTCTCGTGGAGTATTCGGACAAGGAGCTAGCCAAACTTAAGAACGGGAAGGGCGGCATTTGGCGTCTCCCGCCATCATTTGACGGCAGCAAGCGAATGCCACTGCCTCGGTTCACCGTGTTAACTGAAGCCGATCAAAAAGCCTTGCGAGATTTTTCTTATCGGCTGGCCTCCTTGTTGAAATGCGTCCTCGTTCCCGGCGGGCATGTCTTCATCGCAACCAATCCTCTGATCTCTCACTTAATCTATGAGAGTTTTATGAAGAACGGTTTTGAGAAGAGAGGGGAAATAATCCGCACCGTTTATACCTTGCGCGGTGGAGATCGGCCTAAGAATGCTCACGATGAGTTTTCTGATGTGACTGTTATGCCGAAATCCTGCTGGGAACCATGGGGACTGTTCCGCAAGCCTTGTGAAGGAAGGGTCCAGGACAACCTGCGAAAGTGGAAAACGGGTGGTTTGCGACGTATTTCGGCCTCGGAACCTTTTAAAGATCTCATCACCTCTTCACCGGCAAGACGGCGCGAAAGAGAGATCGCCCCACACCCTTCTTTGAAACCACAGAACTTTCTCAGGCAAATTGTGCGCGCCGCCCTTCCACTTGGCGAAGGCACGATTCTGGATCCTTTCATGGGTTCCGGCTCTACGATCGCCGCCGCCACCGCCTGCGAACTAAGAAGTGTAGGCCTTGAAGCGAGAGCTGAGTATTTCTCTATGGCAAAGTCCGCGATCCCTCTACTGGCTGACTTTGAAGTCTGAGGGAAAACAATTCATGGCTCGAAAAGAGGACTTCAACCGCAAGGTTCCACTCCCATCCGGTTTGACAACGACCGCTATTCAGAAGGCAATAGACTACATTGAAAAAGAACTAGCCGATCTGGTCGAGATCTACCTTGAACAAGCAAACGTCTTCAGCGCACTGGTCAGCATTTATGGTGCGAAGGCACTCGATGCAACGAGTGTTTACGAGAAGCATCGTCATCAGGACCTTGCCCAGCAGCGCTTTCCAGATTTGAGAAAGAAGGGTAGCGGACCAACTCCCTCACCATTGGTGTCGCTGGAATCGAAAGGGAGCAAACGTCCGTGGGCCTTGCAATCTCACTACGACCATTCTGGTTGGTACATAGTTTGGCGGTACCTGGTTGATCCCACTATGTCTCTTGAGGCCAATAAGCCGGTCATCATTTGGCGAGTGGACGTCGTTTTCCTGACGAAAGAAGACTGGAAATACGAGGCCAGCACCGCAGGGACGAGCGGCGGCGGTAGAACACATACGTTCGGTTTAAGGGGCGCCGCAACGAAACTAAAGAACGCGGCCGTGTACCAACGTAAGGACGTGAGAATAACCGGCGGCAAGGCCGTCCCAGCTAACGGAGACTAAATTGTTTTCGTTGGCACTCCTTCTCCTCTTCTATTTCTTCGCCACCCTCTCAATCTGGCTGGGTCTGATTTCGCTCCGCGGTGGAGTGCGATTTGTGCGCTACATGCAAGCCGAACTGGGAAAGGAGTATCCCGAGTTCACGCCTTTCGCCACGGTCTTTGTCCCCTGTCGTGGGGTGGATGACGGGCTGAAAGAAAACATCGACGCGATCTTTGCGCAGGACTATCCCGCGTTCGAGATCGTCTTTGTCAGCGATGCCGCGGACGAGCCGGCCTTCGCGATCATCGAAGAGGCACGACGATCCTTCCACGGTACATCCGGCCCGACGGTGCGTTTTGTGGTTTCCGGCGAAGCGACGGACAGCGGGCAGAAGGTCCATAACCTCCGCGTAGCGGTTGCGAAGGCCGATCCGCAGAGCGAGGTCCTGGTATTCGTCGATACGGACGCGCGCCCACAACCCTTCTGGCTGCGGTCTTTGATTGGGCCGTTGCAGGATCCGGACCTTGGTGCGACGACCGGCTATCGCTGGTTCGTGCCGGTTCGCGGTGGAATGGTTTCGCATCTGCGATCAGTCTGGAATGCGGCCATTGCTTCCGCCCTGGGTGAACAGCCGGAGAAGAACTTTTGTTGGGGCGGTTCGACCGCGATCCGGCGCGAAACATTTCAAGCGAGCAGAGTTGTCGACGACTATTGGCGCGGCACGGTCTCGGATGACTTTGCGCTGACGCGCGCCCTTCACGATCGTGACTTGCCTATCAAGTTTGTGCCCCAATGCCTGACGGCGTCGTTTGAGGATTGCACGGTCCCCGAGCTTATAGAATTCACCACGCGACAGTTGAAGATTACGCGGGCGTATGCCGCGCATCTGTGGAGAGGCGTGCTCGTGGGCAGTGCGCTCTTTGTGCTGGTGTTCTTTGGCGGAATCGCTCTGGTTATCACGCGCGCACTGCTGGGACTTTCATTCGTCACACCGCTGGTTCTCTTGCTGATCATTTTCGCGCTGGGCGCGATGAAATCACACCTGCGCCGGCGCGCGGTCTCGCAGGTTATTACGCACCCGCGCATAAGTTCTTTTGGCACTACCCTGGCGCATCTCACTCTGTGGCCGCTGGCCTCGGTGCTTTATCTCTACAATGCACTGGCAGCCGCGTTTTCCCGACGGATTAGCTGGCGCGGCATTACCTATGAATTGAAATCGCAGACTGAAACTGTCATTCTGTCGCGCAGGTCGAATTAGCGCCGTTGGAGTTTGAAAGTTCAAATGAGAATTCTGCTTTTGTCCCTCCTGATGGTTTGCGCATGCATTGCGCCGGCCGCAGCCCAGAATAAGAGCCGAGTTAACGATCTTAAGTCGATGGTTGAGACTGAGCGCGCGTTTGCCCGGACGTCGGCAGAGAAGGGAACTCGCGAAGCTTTCGCCGCATTCATCGTCGACGACGGGATCCTGTTTCGCCCGACTGCAGTGTTCGGCAAGAAGTGGATGCAGGAACATCCATTGCCGCCCTCAGCGACGCGACCGTTGCTTAGTTGGCAGCCAATCTTCGCCGCGGTTTCGCGCGCAGGCGATCTCGGATACACCACCGGGCCGTGGCAATTCAAGCAGGACATCAAAGATGCCAAACCGGTCGCCTTTGGAAACTTCATGACCGTCTGGAGAAAGCAGGCGGACGGCACGTGGAAGTTCGCATTGGATTTGGGAATCAGCAATCCGGAACCGAAGACGGAGGGGCCGGCGTGGCAGCCCGATGACAGTCAACCAGTTGGCGGAAGTTTTAGGCGAGTCGATGCCGAAGCTGCCCGGTCAGCCCTGTTAGGTGTCGATCGCGAATTCTCGAAAGCCTCAGCCGATCAAGGCGCCCGCGAAGCCTTTCTGTTATTCGCTGCAAAAGATGTTCGTCTGTTTCGCCACGACCATTTTCCATTCGTGGGCAGGGCGGGAGCGGCTGACGCATTGGCGCCCATCACCGCTGAATGGACGTGGAAACCTGCTTTTGCCGGAGTCTCAATGTCCGGCGATTTGGGGTATAGCTATGGTATCTATGAGTTGCGCGAGAAAAGCGGGGCCGGCGCAGTTTCCGAAAGGGGAAACTACGCCCGGGTTTGGAAAAAAGTTAACGATGAATGGAAGTTGGTAGTGGACGTCGCGGATCCGCTGCCACGGCAGTAGCCCGACCGTGAGGGAGGGCTCAAATGCCGTGAGTGCCGAGCCCTCCCTGACGGTCGGGCTAGTGCCCCAATGCGCACGCCACCAAGAGATCATGCCGAATAAAGCTGTACAGCTCGTGCAACTGTTAAGGTCGACGAAGCGCGAAATGCGCCTCGGCACGGTGATTCTGTTTGTTACCTCACGCTGCAATTCGTTCTGTCGCACTTGTTTCTATCACGAAGAACTGAACCGTCCGGGCGACATGACTTTTGCGCAGATCGAAGCGGTCTCGCGCACGATGCCTCCGATTACCGACCTGTGGCTTTCGGGCGGCGAGCCTACTCTGCGACATGACGCTTCAGAGATCATCGACACCTTTGTTCGAAACAACGGTGTGCGGCGGCTGATTATTCCCACGAACGGACTGGTGAAGACTCGCGTTTTCGAGATTGTGGATAAAGCGTTGGGCGATCATCCGTCGCTCGATCTTTACCTGAACATTGCGCTGGATGGTTATGGTGAAACTCACGATCATATCCGTGGGGTGCCGGGACACTGGGAGAAGACGCTGGATTGCATCCAGTCGCTCTATCCGTTGAAAGAGAAGTACGGCGATCGTTTGCGGCTGAATGCTAACACCGTGGTTTGCGCTGAGAACTACCTGGAAATTGAGAAACTCGGCGAGTTCATGTGGGACAAGTTTCGTCTCGATGGCCAGTATTTCAACATCGTCCGGGGAGAAACCCTGGTTGGCGAGGAGATCAAGCAAGTACCAGCGGATTCGTTGCCACCGATGTACTCGTATGTTTCGCAACTGACCAAACGCTATGGCGACCGCATGTTTGCCGAGGACGACGGCCCGAAGCGCTTCGCCAAAAACGTCGCCTACGTGGGCACGATCACGACGCATTATCGCACTCAACACGCAAACTTCGATCGCTCGACGGCCTGGCCGTTTCCCTGTACCGCGGGCGAAACGATCGCCGTGATTGATTACAACGGCGACGTGCGCGCGTGCGAGTTGCGCGAAAAGTTTGCCACGCTCGGGGATTATGATTATGACTTTGGCGCCTTGTGGGGGGCGCACTCACGAGAGGTCGAGCTCAACGCAATCGATGGCGGCAAAGCCTGCTGGTGCACCCACGTATGCTTTATCCACGACTCAATGCGTCACTCGCGCCGAGCTTTGCTCTACGAAGGGCCGAAGAACTATCTAACTCGCGAAAAGTGGTAGACTAGCGACCACGAACAGGCAATGTCTCAACAGGTCAAATCGTACATCAGTCCCGAAGAGTACCTGAGGCTCGAGCGCCAGTCTGAGTACAAGAGCGAATACTTGAACGGCGAAGTCTTCGCCATGAGCGGTGCGAGCCGCAAACATAATCTGATTACGGGAAACATCGGCAGTGAATTCAATCAGCAGTTGAGGGGCAAAGCGTGTGAAGCTTACATGAGCGACATGCGCGTGAAGATCACGGTTACGGGCCTGTACACGTATCCAGACGTTGTCGTTGTTTGCGGCGAGCCAAAGTTTGAGGACGAGTATGTGGACACGCTGCTGAATCCAACTTTACTGGTCGAAGTGCTTTCGCAATCCACGGAACGTTATGACCGCATAGCAAAATCATCCTACTACCGCACGCTCGACTCTTTGGCGGAACACTTGCTCGTGGCGCAAGACGAGGTTCGCCTGGAGCAATACGTTAAGCAGGCGAATCGACAGTGGTTGCTGTTTGAATGTAACTCGCTCGACGCGACAATCGAACTGGAATCGATTGGTTGTACACTCGCTATGCGCGACGTTTACGACAAAGTTTCGCTGGACCAGGCCTAATCTCTTTTCTCACCGTGAAACCCGAAGACGATCAGCAGGAAGTCAATCGTAAGACGGGGCTGGCCTATGCCGCGGCCCTCTCGTTGTTCGCGGCGGTGCTTGCCGGGCTGATCGTCGGCTGGTTGCTGGATCGTTGGCTGGGAACCTGGCCCTGGCTGTTGGTTGTGGGACTGGTGCTCGGCTCGGTCGCGGGATTTTACGAGTTCATTCGCGCCACTTCAAAGCTGTCATAGGATTAAGAGGTCGATATCTTTTCGGTCAAAAAGCTTCAGCCAAACGGTCTCCTCCTCCGTCTAAAAGTATTGACCGCGCACCCGCTCGCTGTGTATATTCGGTTGAACCAGGGTGATTCGCCCGGTGGCCCCTCCACCAACTTGCATTGGTAAAGCCTCATTTGTCAGTTCGTTGGCATTGCTTTTGACGGAGAGAGCCAATTCCTATGAGAAACCGTGTCTTTGCTTCGCGCAAACGCTTCGCGGCAATAGTATGCGCAGGTCTAACGGCCCTGGTGTGTGGCGAAGTCAATAATGCTTTCGGCGCCCAAACCAGCCCTTTACTGTTCAGTGTGTCTGATACCTCGACTCGGGCCGTCGTGCTCGAATCAGTGTCGATGACGGCCGAGCCGTTTTCCTTAGACTCTGAGGCTCTCTTTAGCCCCAGTGACCCGCGGACACGCATCACCATTTTCTGCATGAACCTGGATCTACTGTCAGGAGAGACGGCGAACGCGTTGACGGTTGAGGCGGAAGACGCTGCTCACGTCCACTATCCACTAAAAGTTGAATACGTCGGGCAGGTACCGGGCTTCGCAGGCGTCTTCATGGTGGTCCTGCGGCTCAATGATTTGATGACCGCGAATCTGGGCGACGTGCTGGTCCGCTTGAACCTGCATGGAATGAGCAGCAATCGCGTACGTGTGGCCATTGGTCAGATTGGCGGGGGGCCCGCGGACGACAATCCCGGAGTAGGCACGCCGGCGCCGCAAACGCCGCCTGGTCCTCCGACCCTCTTGACGATTGCGCAGTACCAGGCCCAGTTCAACGATCCTTCGTTTCCGGCTGACGCCGACATCATACGCTTTCTGGAGCAATCTTCGTGGGGGCAAAAAGGGGATGGTTCTGATTTCAATCGCGTGCGCCAGATAGGCATAGAAGCGTATCTCAATGAGCAATTTAATGAGCCAGTAGCGAATTTGCCGAAGGGATCGAACTATCCTGATCTTACCTTCCCGCTCGATGATCCAAATCAGGGATGTCCTGCGGGAGCAACTCAAGCGGCATGCATACGAGACAATTATTCTATTTATCCGGTTCAAAGGACGTTCTTCACTAACGCGTTGTCGCGACCGGATCAGTTGCGGCAGCGAGTCGCGTTCGCCCTGCACCAGATTACCGTCGTCTCAGGTCTCAACCCGCTCGATCGTCCCAGTTGGATGACTGTTTATCTGCAGGCTCTCGATCGCGGCGCATTCGGCAACTACCGCACCTTGTTGCAGGACATTACGCTTAATCCGGAAATGGGCGATTACCTGGACATGCGTTTGAGCACCAGGACAAACCCGAACGAGAATTTCGCGCGCGAGGTACTACAACTTTTCTCGCTTGGCGTGAATGAGTTGAACCTCGACGGCACGTCGAAGCTTGATGCCCAGGGCGTTCCGATTCCGGCTTACACACAGACGAATGTCAACGAATTCACACGTCTCTTTACCGGTTGGAATCTGGTTCCGGTACCAATTGCGCCAGGCATCACAAACTGGCGTGACCCGATGGCGCCGCGCGGCGGAACCAATCACGATTTTAATCCGAAGGTTTTGTTCAATGGCGTCACAACTCCGCAGTGTTCAAGCGCGAGCGGGACACCGAACACTAATTGCGCTATAGCAGACTTGGCAATTGGTCTGGACAATATCTACAACCACGCGAATGTCGCGCCGTTTATTAGCAAGCAACTGATCCAGCATCTGGTGATGAGCAACCCCAGTCCGGCATACGTCGAACGCGTAGCCACTGTCTTTAACAACAACCGCACAAATCCAACGCAGATGCGGGAAGTAGTCAGGGCTATCCTCCTGGATCCCGAAGCCCGCGGCGATGTGAAGACAGACCCGAACTATGGGAAGTTGCGCGAGCCGCTTCAATACATCAACGCGATGTTACGCGGCTTCAATGCAACCAGCGATGGCGTGATAGGTAATCGGTCCTCCGGAGGTGACTTGCCCGGTAGTCTGGATCAACCGGCCTTTCAGCCCGCAACCGTGTTCAGTTACTACCAGCCAGGTTATGAGGTTCCGGGAACTGGAATTTTGGGGCCGGCCTTTGGAATTCTCTCGACGTCAACCACGCTCAGACGAGCGAACGTAGCGAACCAACTTATCTACTCTGGCGTCCCGGTAAATACGAACACGCCCACGGGCACTCAGCTTAGTTTCACGGCACTTGAGGCCCAGGCATTAAATCCTGGTGCAATCGCCGATCAACTTAACGCACTACTGTTGCATGGGACGATGTCTGCGCAATTTAAGACGTCGATTGTTACCGCGATGAATGCAATTCCGACATCCGACGGAAACTTTGCGCGGAAGCGGGCGCAGGTGGCGGCTTACCTGGTGATAACTTCTTCTCAGTTCGACATTCAGAGATAACGATCATGGCAAAATCACGCAGAGATTTTCTACGGACAAGCGCATGCGCGCTCGGCGGCATGGCGCTGGCCTCAACCCTGGACAGCTTTAGTGTCGTACACGCGCTCACGCCACAGGCGGCGACAGATTACCGCGCGTTGGTTTGCATCTTTTTTAACGGCGGCAACGATGGCAATAACACGGTTGTAGATCTTAACCAGTACAGCCAGTACGCCCAATTTCGTGGCGTCGATTTGGCAATCCCTCAAGCTAATTTGTTGCCGGTGTCTCCAGCAGGCGGCGGGTCATACGGATTCCATCCGAACCTTACGCAGCTAAGAGACCTGTTTAATCAGCAGAAGTTGGCGGTCATCTCCAATGTTGGGCCGCTGGTTGAGCCCCTCACAAAGACCACCTATCAGAATGGCACCGGTAAGAAACCTCTACAGCTTTTTTCGCACAGCGATCAGGTGGGTCTTTTTCAAACGGCGATTGCCAACAACGTCAGCCAAACAGGTTGGGGCGGTCGCGTGGCGGACAAGCTCGTCGGGCTGAATGGCTTAGCAACCTTTCCGCAGAACATTTCGATTGCGGGAATCAATCTGCTCCTAACCGGCGTTAACACGCGCCAGCTCGCTGTTGCTGACTCGAACACCACGCTTGCCAACGTGCTGCAACTGATAATGTCCGGTTCTAGCAGCGAGGTGGCCTCGCGGACCGCTTCGTTCACCGAGCTTCGCAACTATGATCGGAACTTCACTTTGATCAAAGCTGCGAGTGACACTCGCACCAGCGCTATCCAAACCGACCAGGCGTTGAGTAATGTAAACCCGGTATTGACGACCGTGTTTCCGAATACTTCGCTCGGCCGGCAACTACTGCAAGTTGCAAGGTTGATCAAGGCTTCTACCGACCCTGGCGCGGGCATCAACATGAAGCGGCAGATTTTCTTCTGCCAGATTGGCGGGTTCGATACACATAGCACGCAGGGCACCGGCCAGGGTAACTTGCTAACGCAGATTAGCGCTGCCATGAGGGCTTTCTATGACGCCACAGTTGAACTTGGTGCCGCGAATAACGTCACCACTTTCACGTTGTCTGATTTCAGCCGCACACTGCAGCCGGCAGGCAGCGGCGCGCAAGCCGGCAGCGATCACGCCTGGGGCAACCATCATTTCATCATGGGTGGTTCGGTCATTGGTGGCCGATTCTATGGAACCTACCCGACCTTGGCATTAGGCGGCCCCGACGATACCGACACGCGTGGTCGTTGGATACCGACAACCTCGGTTGAACAATATGCCGCTACGCTGGCAACATGGTATGGGTTAGCGCCGGTTGATTTGTCCGCGGTGTTTCCGTTGATTGGACGTTTTGCCACTCCAACCCTACCGTTCCTGACGTAGAAGGGTAACGTTTCGAGGGTGGCGAAATGGCCCGGCTCGGTTTGAAGAGAAGTGGTAGCCCGCCACCAATCGAATCGCGAGATGAAGCGCTTGAAAGTTGGCATGCCTAGCGATCACCCGCTAGGCTATTTTCATTAGAGGTGAGAGCAAGGTCACCAATGTCAGGTGTCAATCATAGATGGTTACTGGTCGTTATTCTGCTATTGGCAGCCGTAGCGGCGTTTTTGGTTACCGAGACCGCACTGAATCCGACCGTGGGTGCGTTTTCAGCAGGGCCACCGCCGGGTTACACACGCGCGCCGGGAGAAGAACCGGAAGCTTGCGCCGAGTGCCACGTGTCGTCGGGCAACACAGGGACCGGACAGATCTCGATCACAGCTCCACCAACTTATGTTCCGGGTCAGACCTATCAGATTACCGTTACCCACACAAACTCGGATCCGACTCGGCTGCGTTGGGGCTTTCAACTCACAGTGCTGGATACGTCGGATGAGAAAGCCGGCGAGCTGCAGAATATCAATCCCGTGTTAACGCAAATTATCCAAGGTGGACCCGGCGGTAACCGTCAGTACATCGAGCACGCGGCGGGCGGAACTTTTATTAACCAGACAGGTGGCGCCAGTTGGACGTTCAATTGGACTGCGCCGCCCACGGACGTTGGAGTTGTCACGTTTTATGCCGCGGGGAATCAGGCAAACAATGACGGCAACACGTCGGGCGATTTTATTTATTTTACGTTTGCCAGTTCGCAACCCGCCGCGGCCACGCCGGACTTTTCCGTCGCCGGTTCGCCTTCGCTGCAGACAGTGGCGCCGGGTAATGGGACCAGCTACAACGTCACGGTGACACCTTCGGGAGGCTTTACGGGCCTCGTATCGTTGAACGTGAGTGGCTTGCCGGCGGGCGCAAATGCCAGCTTCAATCCGGCATCGGTCAACCTTACCGACACGTCGGCAGAATCCTCCATATTGTCGGTTACCACCAGTTCGAACACTCCCGTAGGCACGTTTCCGCTGACCATCACCGCTACCTCCGGAATGCTGCAACACACCACCAACGTCTCTCTGCGCGTGTTAAGTTCCACCAGTGCCGATGTTTCAATTAGTAAGACTGCATCTCCGAATCCCGGGATAGTCGGCACACTGCTTACTTATCGCCTGATTGTAAGCAACAGCGGTCCCGCTTCAGCCACGAACATTGGCGTGACTGACAACTTGCCAGGCGCAGTTACTTTTGGATCAGCCTCGACTACGCAGGGCTCGTGTAGCGGAAATGGCCCGGTCGTTTGCAACATTGGCACTCTAGCCAACGGCGCCAATGCGGTGATCACAATTACCGTGACTCCCACAGCTTCCGGGCAGATTACGAACAATGCGAGCGTCACCGCCACTGAAGCCGATCCTGACGCTTCGAACAATATCGCATCGCTGGTGACTGTTATTGATAATCCGCCGCCGAATCCGATCCTGCTGGATCAGAGCCTATCGGTGTCGACCATTGTTTCCGGTTTGAATCAGCCAACGACGATGGCCTTTATCAGCGCCAACGAGTTTTTTGTGCTTGAAAGAACGACCGGGCGCGTCCAGCGAGTTCTAAACGGGCAACTGCAACCGGTCGCATTGGATCTCGCGGTTAACAACAATTCCGAGCGTGGCTTGCTGGGCATCGCGCTGCATCCGAATTTTCCCACCGCGCCATTCGTTTATCTCTACTGGACTGAAAGCGCGACCGGCGTGGATAGCAGCGACGTGGCGGAAGTGTTCCTGCTCGGCAATCGCGTGGACCGTTACATCTGGAATGGGTTGGTACTCACTTTCGATCGCAATCTGATTCGGCTGCGCGCGTTTCAGGAAGATGAAGGCGCAACGCCCGGCAGCATCATTCGTCGCGGCAATCACAACGGCGGCATAATCCGCTTCGGGCCCGATGGCAAGCTCTACATTCTCATCGGCGATCAAGGCCGGCGCGGCTCTCTGCAAAACGTTACGACCGCAGTCGGCCCCAACGGGAAAGACGATGCGTGGGGTGGCCCGGAGCCTGACGATGGGCATTTAACCGGCGCAATTATCCGTTTGAACGACGACGGCACGACCCCCACCGATAATCCGTTCTTCAGCGTCAACACGGGCCTTACCGGTACTGCTGCCCAGAACGTCAAGAAGATCTACGCCTACGGCATCCGCAACGGCTTTGGAATGGCATTCGATCCGATCTCGGGAAACCTGTGGACTGAGGAGAACGGCGACGATTCGTTCGACGAAATCAATCGGGTGCTGCCGGGATTTAACGGTGGCTGGATTCAACTAATTGGGCCGTCAAGTCGCATCGCGGAATACAAATCAATCGAAACTACTTACGGCAATGGCACGCTCCAACAGTTGCGCTGGCCGCCGAGCCTGATTGCCGACTCGCCCGCTGTGGCGCTCTCGCGCCTTTATTCATTGCCGGGATCGCAGTACGTTGAGCCGCAGTTCTCCTGGAAGTACGCCGTAGCGCCCTCGCCGATTGGCTTTGTTCGGGGCAATGCCCTCGGCTTTCAGTTCAATGGCGATCTGTTCGTGGGTGCTTCGCGGACGACGCTGTACGGCGGCTATCTCTTCCGTCTAAAGCTTTCGGGCGATCGGCAAAGTATCGCAACTACCGATTCGCGTTTACAGGACAAAGTGGCGGACAACCTGGACAAGTTCGACATCACGGAAAGCGAAAGCCTGCTTGTCGGCAAGAACTTTGGTATTACTACTGACCTTCAAACCGGCCCCGATGGCAACTTGTATGTAGTGTCGCTCTCAAACGGGGCGGTTTATCAGATTTCAGGAAAGCAGCCAACGCTGTTCGTGGCGAACTTAAACGGCGCACAAGAAGTACCGCCGAACAATTCAACTGCCACGGGCACAGCGACATTGCTGCTTGGTTCGGACGAGAAGGAAGCGCGGCTGGCTTTGAATTTCGGCGGTTTGTCCAGCGCTCAGACCGATGCGCACATTCACGGTCCGGCTCCTGCCGGGACCGCAGCTCCGGTCCTGTTTCCAATCCCAACCGGCCAGGTCAGCGACTTTCAGATATCGTTGACTTCGCAGCAGGTGCAGAACTTGAAGGACGGACTCTTGTACGTCAATGTTCACAGCAGCAATTTTCCTGGCGGAGAAATCCGCGGCCAGTTCCAAACGGGAGCGAGTGCAAGTAGTTTTCAATTCAACTCTGCGACTTTGAATGTGGCAGAGAGTGGAGGAAGCGCCTTTATAACGGTCACGCGTCTGGGTGACACTTCGGCTCCTGCGACCGTCGATTATGGGACAAGTGACGGAACAGCCAACAGCCCCACTGATTACCTCACGTCGTCGGGCACTCTTCATTTCGGGGCGGGTGAAACTTTCAAGACGTTGGCTATTCCTATAGTCGATGACCTCTATGTTGAAGGCAACGAAACCGTCAAGCTGAATTTGAGCAACCCGACTGGCGGCGCATTTCCTGGTAGTCCAAATCTTGCCACAGTGACAATTGTCGATAACGACACGATCGCGCCTTTCCCGCCCCAGTTGATCCTGGACGAATCAGGCCCTGCTGCCAATCAGGCGGCAGCACTTGATTCGATCCTACTTCTCAGAGATCCCTTCCGGGTGCTAAGCGCCGCCGAGTGGCTTGATCTCGGGTCCGATCGAAATACGAGGGTAGTAATATTCGCGGCAAACCTTAGTCTGAATCAGAATGAAACTTCTGCAGCAGTCATAGTTAACCTGATTGATACCAACAATCAGAGTTACGACTTGCCGGCTGAGGACGTGCGCGTAGTCCGCAACTCCGAGATGGCGCAAATCACTTTCAGACTGCCGGACAACCTACCTGCCGGCACATGCCAGGTGAGAGTCAAAGTACATGCGATGACGAGCAACGCCGGCACGTTCAGGATCGCGAACTAGAAGACGCACTCTTGCCAGCCAAACCCGGCCCGGCCGGAATCAATCAAACTCCATCGGTTTAGTCAGGAAAACGTGGATAGCTTCCGCAAGTGCGTGAGAAATGCTGCACAGATTCCGGTGCCTTTCTTCGAATCAACGTCTTGATCTGGCTCGGGAGTGTGGTAGCATTCGCCCCTATCACGAATCGATTCTCGCAGAAAGCCGGACATTGCGAGTTTTCGATTATTGAGCGAAGGAATTTCGGTTGTTCTCGCCCTCGCCCCGACCCTAGTGAGGCAAGTGACTTCCTGGTGGCTTGTAACTGATCGCGAAAAGAGTCCGCGCACCGTCGGGCTATTGCTTTACCAGTGACCTTTCGCTTTTGAAGGAGGTTGCTTCCCCCAACGCATGAAACAACTTAATCCCCCACCTTCGCGCGCCCACCGTGCGATATCCATTGCTCGGGCTGGTTTTTTGATCACGATTGTGGCCGGCGTTGCGTGCTTTGCCGCACGCGGTGTCTATACCTCTAGAGCTTCTCGAAAAGTCGCTACCACAACGGCAGCCACCGGCGCATCGACCATCGTTGAACCTCCCCCCCCATCTGCCGCAGCGAACGTGCTCGGCGCGATTACGGTCAATAGCACGTTAGACGCGACGAACGGCAGTGACGGGTTCTGTACGTTGCGCGAGGCGATCAACGCGGCCAACAACGACGCGGCGTCCGGCGCGACCCCAGGCGAGTGCGCAGCTGGTAGCGGTTCAGACGCAATCGACATCACGGGTGTGACGGGCACGATCACGCTGACGAGTGCACTGCCGGCTATTGCAACCGACATGACTCTCACCGGGCCCGGCGCAAGCCAGTTGACAGTCTCTGGCAACAACAGCTTTCGCGTTTTCTACATCACGCTGTCAGGTCCAGGCATAGTCAACTTCTCAGGCCTAACCATCTCGAATGGACTCGCGACCATGAACGTGGGCGGCGGTATTTACAATGAACACGACGCCACAGTAAACCTAAGCGACAGCACAATTAGCAACAACAATGCTGTTCTCGGGGGCGGTCTCGCCAACAGTAGCAGCGGCCCTTTCACCGTGACCAACAGCACCGTGATCAATAATTCGGCCGGAACCGCGGGAGGCATTTACAATGGTCTGGGTCCATTCAACGTTATTAACAGCACGCTGACCAATAATACTGCTGGCGGCGCCGGCAGCGGCAATGGCGGCGGGATAAATACGGGCTCGGGGACGCTGAACGTAGTTAACAGTACGTTCCACAACAACGGGGCTGCAGGCGGCGGCGGAGCTATTTACAAAAACGGCTCCGGATCGATTACCGTCACGAATAGCACGTTCAGCAATAACTCGGCCAGCAGCGGAGGTGGTATTAACAACCAATCCGGAAATCCACCCCAGATCCGGAACACCATCATTGCCCTCAATAGCTCAGTCTCCGGCCCCGATGTGTTTGGCTCATTCACCTCGCAAGGACACAACCTTATCGGCATGAATGACGGCAGTTCCGGGTTTACAGCAGGTACGAGCAATCCAAACGGCGATCTTGTGGGCACTGTGACTACGCCGATCAACCCGATGCTCGCCCCGCTCGCCAACAATGGTGGCCCAACGCAGACTCGCGCTTTGCTTCAAGGTTCCACTGCAATCGATGCCGGAGATAACTGTGTGCTCGCCAACTCCTGCGTACCGGCGCTCGCTTCCGCAATCACAAACGACCAACGCGGGACAGGGTTCGGCCGCGCTGTGGATGGCAACGGCGATGTTAGTGCAACGGTGGACATCGGGGCGTATGAATTTCAGGGTATCCTGGTGACGAACACCGCTGACAGCGGAGCAGGTAGCTTGCGACAGGCGATCATTGACGCGAACGCCAATTCAGATAGCAGCGCAATCAATTTTCAGCTTGGATTGACAGGCACGATCTCTCTTTCGACTGCCTTGCCGATTCTATCGACCTCGATGGCGATTAACGGTCCGGGAGCTAATGTCTTGACTGTGCAGCGCAGCACGGCCGGCGGAACACCACAGTTCAGCGTGTTCTTGATCACCCAGACGGTGTCCATCTCGGGCTTGACGATTTCCAATGGACTTGCTTCACCGCTCGTCGGCGGTGGTGGCGGCATCATCAATCGCGGAACTCTCACCCTTCTCAACGTTAATGTGAGCGCTAATCAGACAATTAATGGGTTACCCGGGGGTGGCATATTCAATCAGGGAACACTGTCAATCGTGAACGGCATTATCAGCGGTAATGCCTCATCGGCCAGTGGTGATGGAGGCGGAATCTACAACAGCGGCGGCACTATTACCATGACTGACAGCACGGTCAGCAGCAACAGCAGCGGCTCAGGTGGATCCAATAACGGGGGCGGCAATGGCGGAGGAATTTGGAACGGTCCTTTTAGCGTTGTCTCAATTACCTACAGCGTCATCAGTGGCAATCGCACGGGGGATGGTGGAGGTTCGTCGAATGGTGGCTTTGGTGGGGGCATTTACAATATCGGCACCGTGACGATTACAAACAGTACCATTAGCGGAAACCAAACCGGAGGTCCGAACAGCGCTCCCGGCGGCGGTGGCGGCATCTCAAATCCAGGCACGCTAATAGTGACTAACTGCACCATCAGTGGTAACCAGACCGGTAACGGCAGCGGCGCAATGAATGGCTATGGCACCGGTGGAGGAATCGGAAGCGGGGGAACGGCTAGCCTGAGGAACACAATTCTGGCGAACAATGTAGTGGCCGGTGGCGCTGCTGGACCAGATCTCTTTGGTACCTTCAACTCGCAGGACTACAACCTAATCGGGAACACTTCAGGCGCGACGATCACGGGCACAACTACGCACAACATCACCAACACCAGCGCGAACCTGGGCGCGCTCGCCAACAACGGGGGTCCGACGTTAACCCACGCGCTGCTTTCCGGCAGTCCGGCGATTGATGCAGGGAATAACTCGTCGGTCACCAACCCGCCATTCATCGGCCCGCCTTTTACGGACCAGCGTGGCGTGAGTTTTAACCGAATTGCAGATGGTGACGGGAACAGCACGGCCATCGTCGACATCGGCGCTTACGAACTGCAGGGGATCCTGACAATCGACAAAGTGAGTCCACCGGCGGGACGCACTTCAGGCGGGCAACAGATCACACTGGCGGGTGCGTTTGCGAACCTCTCGACGGTGACGATGGGCGGTTCGTCGGCGTCGTGGTCTTACGCAAACGGACCCGGCGATACCAGTTCAATCACAGTCACGACGCCCGCGCACGCAGTCGGAGCAGTTCAGATCGATCTGACACCGACATCGGGCCCTCTTTATTCGAAGGCAAATGCGTTCGCGTACTTGCCGACGGTCTTTACGGATGACACGATTATGGTGGGACAAACAACCGCCAAGGCGCAGCACATTATTGAATTGCGTCAAGCAGTTGATGCGCTGCGCGCGGTAGCGGGGCTGGCGCCGGTGCCGTGGACAGATGCCACGCTCACTCCAGGCAGCAGCGTTATCAGAGCAATTCACATCCAGGAGCTACGAACTTACCTGGACGACGCGGCGAGTCGGCTAGGTTATTTGACTTCGTCGTACACCGATCCGTCGTTGAGCACGGGTCTCACAGTCAAGCGTATCCACATTGAAGAGTTGCGGCAACGCATCAGAACTATCGCAGGGTGAGGTCTGAGAGTATTTTCGTTCCTTTGGGGCCAATCGGGCCGACCGTTTTCGCTCATTGATACCTTATGAATCTGCTTCGCGCAGAAATTATTGGCGGAGATGTCGGGCAAATGCACGAGAAACTGGAATCTCACGGACAACAATAGTAACGAGGCTATCGGAACAGCTGGGTAAACGGACGGCTACGGGCAAGAGGTCATAGAGATCATTCCCTTTTGGTGACGGAAGATCACAGGAAACCGTCGAATGCTCAATTCTCTTCCGGCATCTTAATGCACCAGCCTATGGACTTTTGAAACTAAACCTCAAGTGGCAAGAATATGACAAGCTTTTTTAGTTGACAGATTGTTGGCTAGGGACTATAAGACTTGTGATCGAAATGTTTGAGTTTGCCTCCCGCTTCCCAAAACACTCAGCGACGAAAAGAGCGGAAGGCTGTTAGTTTTTCCCGAAGTCTCGTTCTACGACTAAGCGTTTCCTCTGATCGCCTCAGATCTTGCGCCTCGCAGAACTCGACCATCACTTCGAATTGGTTGGTACAGATGTCCAGCCTTCTAATCGCATTATTTAAGGCTGTCCTGGCAGGTGCTAACGCGGCGCTGCAAATACCCAATTCGCGGCCGGTCTTCTACTTCTACTTTGAAGAGAAGAATTCGGGGCTGAGCAGGACGAACTATTTCGCCACCAGCCCGAACGAGTTCTCGCTCGTAAAGATGGATGTTAAGAAGAGCGGGCGTGAGGTAGTCTCAAGCCAATGTTTTTGGGGCCGAAAGCGGCACCCTGGATAAATACGCCCGGGGATTTGGTTACGAGAAAATTGCGCCGGGAGTGTTCAAGGTTTATCCAAAAGGAGATTTAACCGAAGGCGAATATGGCTTCTACTTCGGCAGCGGAGAAGCTGGCGCAAGCGCGGCCAAGATATTTGATTTCGGAATTAAGATTCCGCGCTGATAAGTGAGCGAGATCCGTAGATCTCTTCGGGTCCGTTGCCAATTTGATCAGGTGACTGACTGGAGGAAATGATGAACATTCGACCACAGCTCCGCCTCCCCGCCACTGTCGGCGGCAGGTCAGCTTCCTTGTACCGTCTGGTAAAAGGCCTCCTCTGGTGTGCACTGCCAGGAATTATTCTTTTCGGAGCTTCGTCAGTCGCGGCCCAGGAAGTGCCACTATCTCTGAATGAAACTGCGCGACAGGCGGATGCTATCGTGCTGGGAACGATTACTGCGAAGCAGTCGCGATGGGGGAATTCCTCCCAGCGTTGGATGGTTACGGACTACGCGCTGACAATCGAAAACGTGATCTACTCCTCTAAGAAAGGGGAACCCCTCAGCACAACTGTGATGCTTACTTATTGGGGCGGCACTATTGGTAGTGAGACGCAGGCTATCGCCGATGTGCGCTTACCCGTGGTGGGTGAACGTCTTCTACTTTTCCTACGCCCTAACTGGGAGCGGGAGGTCAGCTTCACTCCAGTGGTGGGGCTCAATCAGGGACTCTTCAGCGTGTCGCCTGACGTAGCTGGTGGAGGAGCTTTGGTTCGCGAGGCCTTCGGCGAGCCTTTGAGGCTGGCAGCCAGTGGCCGCGTGGTTCGCCGCCTCAATGGGCTCGCGGCCGCACCCGCCGTTTCCCTCGAGACATTCATTAGTTGGTTGCGCGCGAACATCAAATCGATTAAGGCGGCGCCGTCCGAGCAGTCGCTCACGTTCGATTGGAATGACCCTCGGCTGATGAAGACTTTTGCAAAAGCGCCGTCCCTCTTGACGTCATCGTCAGATGACCGCTCCATTATTACGACGCGCGGTCCGGTTGAATCAACTGATGCCGAGTCTTCGGCCGGCGTTCCGGAGCCTCCCTGGCCTTCTACGAAAACGTTATCTGGTCCGGGCACAACGGCATCCAATGGAAACTCCTTAGCCCCGGGCTATGTAACCCTCGGCCCAAAGCCGAACCTGCCCATCGTGGTTAATAATTTTCCAGACAGCTTCGCGCCCTGGTCGCCCGAAGATGAATATCAGATGTCGAAATGGAATTATTACGCGTCCGACGTCTTCCGTGTGTATACGACACCCACGGGCACGTATGGGTGGCCAAACGGAGTCTTCGATCTAGCTGGCTGGCCTAGCTCGGCTGATCTGCAATCCGTTTACGGCAGCGGTTGGGATAGCAATACAATTGGCGTGACGTTCTCGCGTTCCAGCGGGAGCACTACCATTGAGGCTGATATTGCCCTGAATCCAGCCTTCGGCTTCACGCTCGACGACGAGTGGATCTTTAATGGGGCTGGCAACGTGCAAGGCTTTCGCCAGGTTATGATCCATGAATTGGGTCACATGCATGGCTTGGGTCATAATTTCAATTATCTGGCAGTGATGAACTACTTTCCGTCCCTATACCGGTTCTTCGGATTGCCTTACATGGACGACGCTCAAGGCATCCGCTTCCTCTATCCTTCCAGAGTCGTCAACCGTACAGATTTGGGAGTCTATCTTTACTATGAAAGTGGGTACCAAAACGTCTCAGACGCGACTTATCCAGGTAGCGTAGTCGCAGGAGGGAGCCTAAGTCCTAACAACTACCACGTCGAGAACGTCGGAACGAACACGATTTCCACGCCAACAATCGAATGGTATCTAACGACGGCCCGCAACTATAACTCTTCGTATTACTATCTTGGCCAGGCGACATATCCTTCGCTGCCGTCGTTTACCTACTTCACACCAAGCACTGTCCAGAGGACGTTTACAGTGCCAACGACTGTCTCGCCAGGGCTCTATTATCTGGGTGCTTACATACGGAATGATGTCGGATCGTCCCAGTCCGGTTTCCCATTTAACAACAATTACGCTTTTAGTCATACCCGAATTCAAGTGGTGGCGCCGTCATTGCTAGGTCCGCCTACTCTTGTCTCTCCGGGAACCACCACTGCGCCGGGTTCATCAGTAGCGACGCTGACACCGACATTCAACTGGCAGCCAGTCTCGGGAGCGGATGGCTATGGGCTCTACGTCAGCCGGTTCAATGGCTCGACTTACGATTTAGTCTTCAATTCCGAGACCGATGTGGGCAGTCCTCTTACGGGTACGTCTTTTGTCCTACCGAATGGCAGATTGCAGGATGGTAACCAATACCGATGGAACATGAGCTCACATAACAGCGCGGGATACGGGACGCCCAATGTCAACCGCTATTATTTTTATGTGAGTTTGCCGGTACAGAAGCCCAATCTCACACCATATCAACCAAGCGGTTGGTCAGATAAGATTGTCGTATCAAAAGTAACAGGAACCTCTACCGACGGCAGCCCTCTAAATCCAACCGACACGCTCTACATTGACTGGGCGGTTATCAACAACGGAACGGCGAACATCAATTCAACCTTCAATGAAAAGCTCTACGTTGATGGGGTCGAGAAGCAATTGTTCGTGACGAATCCTCCGCTGAATACCAATTCCTATACGTACTATCAAGATTACTCAATCGGGTCGCTCAGCGCCGGGACTCACACAATCAAAATTGTGGCTGACTCAGGAAGCGTGATAACAGAGAGCAATGAATCTGATAATGAGTACACAAAAACTATCACCGTTACCGCCTCCCAAAACTGCTATACGCTAACGGCCAATGTTAGTCCCAACGGAGGCGGGAATGTGACGATGAATGTAGCGCCCAACTGCTCCACTGGGGCGGGAGCCAGCGAAGCAACTTTGCTCTCAGAAGAGCAAGCGGTAATTGCCGCGGATGTGAGACCATCTTTCAGTAGCGGTCGCGGCGCGGCGATGAAAGTGTCCTTCGACAAGTTGATCTCCAAGGCTGAAGCCAGTGGTCCGATTAGTGTAATCGTCGGACTTAACGTGCCATACCAGCCGGAGGGGATGTTATCGATGTTGTCCTCGGCGATCCAGGAACAACGCGTTTCGATAACCAAATCTCAGGATCAAGTGCTCAGTGAACTGGTTAGTTATGAGCCGGCAAGTGTAAAGAGATACACCTTCATTCCCGCAATGGCATTGAAGGTAGATGCGGCCAACCTGAGGAGACTGGAAGCCTCACCAAACGTAAGCGCAATCGCAGAGGACTTGGTTCTGCCACTAACGCTCGCTGAAAGCGTTCCGCTAATCGGGGCTCCCGCGGCCTGGGCAAGCGGCTTTACGGGCTCAGGAAAAACCGTGGCCATCTTAGACACGGGCGTGGACAAGACCCATTCGTTCCTTTCCGGGAAAGTGGTATCGGAAGCCTGTTATTCCGGCAATCTATGCCCGGGCGGAGTAACGTCATCGACCAGTCCGGGCTCTGGAGTGAACTGTAATATCTCCATTTCGGGTTGCAACCATGGAACCCATGTAGCAGGCATAGCGGCGGGCAAAGGCGCCAGTTTTTCCGGCGTGGCCAAAGACGCAAATATCATTGCCATCCAGGTATTCACGCAAAACAGTAACGGCAGCCTCGGAGCGTCTGACTCCGACATAATTAGCGGTTTGCAGCGTGTTCAAGCATTAAGCAGCACCTTCAATATCGCAGCGGTCAATCTCAGTTTGGGAGGTGGACTGTTTACCTCCAACTGCGACTCAAGCAATCCGATGTTCAAGGCCGCGGTTGATTCTCTGCGATCAATTGGCATCGCCACCGTGATCGCCTCTGGGAATGACGGCTCCTCTAACTCCATTAGTTACCCGGCATGCATTTCAACCGCAGTCAGTGTGGGTTCGACCAACGATGGCAGCGGCGGAACCGTTGTTAATGCCATTTCAACCTTCTCGAACAGCGCTTCTATCCTGAAGCTGCTCGCGCCGGGAAGCTTGATCAACTCTTCGGTGCCTGGTGGAGGCTTCGCCAACTTCCAGGGCACTTCTATGGCGACCCCCCATGTGGTTGGCGCCTGGGCCGTACTTAAATCGAAATCTGCTGCGGCCTCAGTAGACCAAGTACTAAGTGCGCTTACCAGCACGGGATTGGCTGTTACAGATTCGCGTAATGGTATTACGAAGCCAAGGATCCGTGTCGATGCAGCGGTGAACGCGCTTGGCGGAAGCGTGAGCGGTCAGTACACATCAGGAACTGTAGTCACCCTGACGCCAGTGCCCAATAGCGGCTATAACTTCCAGAGTTGGAGCGGCTGCGATTCTGTTTCTGGTAACAACTGCACCGTAACGATGAATGCCAGCAGGTCTGTCACCGCAAACTTCGCGGCTTCAGGTTCGGTGCTTAGAATCGATACCGTAACGCCGGCTGCAGGACGTGTCTCCGGGGGACAACAGATCAGATTAGTTGGCGCCTTCACCGGACTCTCAACGGTGACAATGGGAGGCGTGGCTGCTTCCTGGGTTTATACAAATGGCAGCGGTGACCCCAGCAGAATTACTGTCACCTCGCCGGCACACGCAGTCGGCGCGGTTCAGATTAACCTCACACCGACTTCAGGCAGCGTCTATTCAAAGGCGAACGCGTTCGCTTACTTGCCGACTGTCTTTACCGACAACACGATTTTTGCGGCGGTTACGATTGCCAGGGCACAGCACATCATCGAGCTGCGTCAGGCAGTTGACGCGATGCGCGCCGTTGCGGGGCTTGCGCCTGCGCCGTGGACGGATGCCACACTTTCGCCGACCAGCACGATCATTAAGGCAGTGCACATCCTGGAATTAAGGACGTACCTGAACGACGCGGCGAGCCGGCTCGGTTATTCGACTTCGCCGTACACTGACCCAACTTTGACCACAGGCTTCTTGATCAAGCGGGTACACATTGAGGAGCTGCGCCAACGCATCCGGGTTATCGCGGGGTAACAACATACTGAAGGAGTCACCACTATGCTTACTCTAAAACAGATCATCTTCGCTTGTGTTCTTTGCTTCGCGCTGCTCACGACGGCAGCAGCGCAGGACAGTCCCAGTGCCTCAGCTCAGAGATCGTCTCTGACGATCACGGCGGCGGCTCACGGTGAGCGAGTGCGCATTACCGCGCCTGCTTCGGTGGTGCAGATGCACGTCGAGGTCTATGCTCCCGGCGGCGAGAAACTCTTCGATCAGGAGATCAGAGGCGGGAACGTTTTCGACTGGCACTTGCAGGATGGACAGGCCCAGCGCCTAGCCCCAGGCGCCTACGTTTGCGTCGTCACGGCCAAGAGCGTCTCCGGCAGGCTCACCCAGAGGATAGGCACCGTGACAGTTGCCGAGAACTCGGCGAGCGTGCAGCCAGCAGGCTCACCGCAGCTATCAGTCCAGCAAACGCAGGCGATTGGGCCGGTGGAAGAAGACTCGTCCTGGACGATTGCCGGAAAGGACGAGCCGCAGACTCCTACGTTGATCGCCAACGACGGCACGGATGGACAGATGATTAGAGGCCGCGGCGCGCTCACATTTCGCATCGGCAATTTCTTTTCCGGCATAGACCAGGAGCAGATGCGGCTAACCGAAGCAGGTAATCTCGGGATTGGGATTTCAGAGCCGAAAGCGAAGCTGGATGTCGCGGGTACGATCCGCGCGCAACGCTTTCTGGTAGTGAAGCCAGGCCAAACAAGCAAGGCGGCCGGGGACTCGGAGCAAACCACGGACGCCGCGGATTTAGTCCAGCCACTGGTCGCGGGCACGGGCACGCAGAACCAGATTGCCAAGTGGACTGACAATTCAGGCACGCTGGGTAATTCAGTGATCACGGAAACGGCCGGCGGCAACGTCGGCCTCGGGACGGCAAGTCCAGCGGGTAAGTTGCATGTTTCAGGAACAGGCACTCAGCTTTCAATTTTTCAAAGTACCGATAACGGCGCAGTCCAATTTCGTCTGAAATCAAACAGTACGAATCGCCGCTTTGTTGCGTTAAACAGTGCGGATAGCGTGCAGTCTCAAATCATTTTCAATGATAACGGAGCATTCGAGTTCGTAGGGCCAACGGTGGCGGCTCAGAGACTTTCCATCCTATCAAGCGGCAACGTCGGCATCGGCACCACCAATCCGCAGTCTAAGTTGGATGTGGCCGGGGACATTAACGTGACAGGGAATGCTGTCATAGGCGGAAACATAGCGGCTAAATATCAGGACGTCGCTGAGTGGGTTCAGGCGCGGAAACCGATCGCGCCGGGTACGCTCGTCATTCTTGATTCGGGATTCGCTAATGCGGTAGTACCTTCGGGCCGCGCCTATGACACGCGCGTTGCGGGCGTCATCTCAGCACGGCCTGGTGTCATACTCGGCGAAGCCGGCTCGGGGAAAGTGCTGGTCGCAACCACCGGGCGCGTGAGAGTAATGGCTGATGCAACGCGAAATCCCATCAAAATCGGGGACCTGCTGGTGACCAGCGATAAGCCCGGTGTTGCTATGAAGTCGCTGCCGATCATAGTCCGAGGCGTGCGCATTCATCGACCAGGCACAATCGTCGGCAAAGCGTTAGAACCTTTGGCGAATGGACAGGGCAGGATATTAGTTCTCTTGAGCCTTCAATGACATTTGTCAGGTGAACAAGCGCGTCGGACTAAGAGCCCAAGGTTAGACTGCCCGTCGAGCACGACGCTGCTCCGATTGATTGGCAGGTCTCACTGATGCGCACACATTTCGCCGTCGATCGTTCGTTTCAACGAATTCCTGCCCGACACACAGGCGATTGGTCAGGGTGTTATTGTCGGGCAGACCGATTGGGAGAACTTGCTGAACGCTAACCAGCACGCGTTTGCAAAAGAGTTCGTCCAGCGATCGAGATTCACTACGGCGTTTCCATTGACGATGAGGGGAAAAACCGGGGGTCAGGCTTGCGATCTTTGCGATTCTCCCACGCGTTCTCAGGATTGGCCTCTTGCCACAGCCATCACCACCAACAGTAAATCCCGCGTCTTGAGAGGTTTGTTTTGAGTAAGAGCTTTTGCATTTGAAGGCAGTTTGACGAGAGACCATGCGCGCATTAGCCTCTCAGGAAACTGGCGTCTGAGATCGTTTGGTATTACTTGAACAGCAAATGATTGAAAATCGCAAAAATCGCAAAGCCTGACCCCAGGTTCAGTTTTCCATCTGCCCGCTCACCACTTCCTTCAAAAGCGTTTGATTGGGATCAAGTTGGGCTGAAATTGGCGCTCTGCCGGCCTGAAAGCGCGCTGTCGCGAGCTTCCCTTTAGGCTGAATTGTGATCAGCGTTTTCTCACCGCCGTGCGTGATTTCAACCGGCACGGGATCGAGAAAAGCGGCGCCATCCTGCGTCTGCTTCAGGATGATCGTGACGGAGAATCCACCACCGGGGCGTTCGGCCGATGCGGTTGTCAATTCGTAAATCGGATGGCCGCTCCCATAAATCCAGCGCGCGAAAAATCCTTTCAGATCCTTGCCGGAAGATTGTTCCAGGGCCCGGCGCAAATCTTCGGTCGTCGCGTTCGCTTCGCGATGAGCGTGGTAATAGTCACGCACGCCCTTGAAAAAAGCTTCGTCACCCAGACGCCGGCGCAACATGTGCAGCACCCACGCGCCCTTTTCATAGTTGTTTTCGTTCAGCAGACTCATCAGGTCCAGAGTTTCGGTGTCGAAAATGGGAGCGTTGCGTCGCCTTTCATAACTGAAGTAGCGAGCGGCCGCTTCCTGCATGTATTCGCGGAATGCTGCTTCGCTTTCGTACTTTTCGAGGAAGAGGCCGGCGAAATAAGTCGCAAAGCCTTCACTCAACCAAAGGTCGGCCCAGGTTAGTTCAGTCACTGAGTCGCCAAACCACTGGTGGGCGATTTCGTGGGCGACCAGGCTTTCAATCCGGGTGGGGATACCCAGGCGCGGACTCATCTTTTCACTGCCGCGCAGTTCGAACAGGTTGTTTGTAAACACGATGGCGCTGGAGTTTTCCATTCCCCCAAAGCGCGTCGCGCCGATAATCAACGCGAGTTTTTCGTAAGGATATGGCGCGACTGTCTGACTGAAAAACGCGAGCGACGGCGCGGCCGCAGAAAAGCCCTTGACCGCATACGCGGCGTCTTTCTTTGGCACATAGTAAGAGAGCGGGGTCACGGTGGGTTCGTTTGCATCGATCTTCGCGCCCTCGCTAACGGCGATCACCATGCAATAGGCCGGAATCGGTTTCGTCTCTTCGAATCTCCACAGCGTGGGCGCGATGCCATTTCGGGTCATGGTGATGGGCTTTCCATTTGCGACTACCACTTCGCGCGGGGGCGCCGCCACGGTGAAAGAGACCGTCGCCTTTGCAGACGGATGATCGAGGCAGGGAATCCATTGATGGACCCGGTTCGGCCAATTGTCTCCCGTAGCTGATGGTTTGCCGTCGCGATCGATCGCGAAAATCAATCCGTCCTTTGGCCGTCCGTGATAGTTGACGGTAATGTCGAATTTGTCTCCTTTTGTCGCCGCGCGATCGAGGATGACGTTGAGCAGCTCGGGCTTTCGCTCAAACCGGGCAGGTGCGCCTGAAACTGAAACTGAGTCGACCGGCATATCGCCAAAGTCCAGATCGATCCTGGTCAAACCAGGCTGGATGACTTGCAGGGTGATTTTCGTCCGCGCGCTGGTGATCTCGCTAAGTTGGTCATTGAAAGCCACGGCCACGTCGTAATGCAGAGGCCGCCAGGTGTCGACGATGCGCTCGCGCCGTTGGGCCGCAACGTTGCCAGGAAGAACTATTACCAGCAGGACGGCGGCGAGCAGTGGCCAGCCCGCCTTCCTGATTTGAGAACTTTTCAGATTGATACCGTCCCACATGTCTGGCGCCTGCCAATCTTACTTGAAGTCAATCGAATGAAAGCGTCTCGCGGTTGGGCGAAGCGCTGCCGCAAAACGCTCTCGGTTTAGCGAAGTCCGAGCATCAACAGCGCCGAAAGATCTGCGACTTCACCGCCGCCTTCGATCCATTGTTGATAAGCGGAACGCTCTGCATCGGTAACCGCCCGGTTTCCCAGACGCGCCGCGGGCGTGCGCTCAAACGCCCTGTCCGTCAATGCCATGTGCGCTTTTCGAATGTGAAGCAAGTCAGGCGTAGCCAGGGCTTTCTCGGCAGACTCAACATCCGGAAACAATTCTTCATAAGCCATCAAATGCCAGATCGTTCCGGTATCACGCTCTTCAGTCGCGATTACACGGAGCAATCCAAACCCGCTTTCAAGTTGAAAGATCAGATCATCACCGGGTGCGAAGGTCTGGGCCATGACTTTCCTTATTGTAGCGCAAGCTGTTAGCTTGCGCGCAAACTGACGGTTTGGGTCACGTCATCGCGGCTACCAATTGAAAATCCGCAATCGTGACTCTACAATGCCGATACCACCTTGGAGCGATTCAAAGCGAATAGAGATTATTATGAAGTGCTCGGCGCGAGCGCGGATTCTACGGCGCGCGAGATCGAGCGTCTTTATAAGCAGCTGGCCCACCAGCGCCACCCGGATCGCGGTGGGACGGAAGAGGGAATGAAAGCCCTGAACGAAGCGTATCAAGTGCTGCATGATGTAGCGAAGCGCGCCGAATATGATACGCGGCGCCGTCGCCCAGTCGTCCAGCCCGCCGCGGTTCATTCGACAAATTCGACCCCTGCGACCCCTGCTGCGCGCGATGTTGGCGTCTACGGCCAGCTATTGAGTGCGCTACTGTGTACTCTTCTCGGTCTGATGCTTCTTTTTCTCGTGCACTTTAACGGTTTATGGTTTCTTTGGCCGTTATCAATTCTGGGATGGGGAGTAGTTTTCTTCGGTGTGGTAATCGCACACTCCGCCATGACTAACGCGCGCAGATCATTTGCACCTCAGCATCCTGCTCGACGATTTCGCGCTCTGCAGGAGTTCGGCTTCTGGTCGCTCATTTGCGCCGGCGGCTATGGCATTTATTTGGTTCTAACTACGCTCTAAGATTGAGAGAAACGAACGCCCCTGATGGTCACAGGTCTCGATCTTCTTTTCCTGGAAGTTAACAGCCTCGAAGAGTCGCTCTCGTTCTATCATGAACGGCTTGGTTTTGAAATCGAATCACACAGTCCCGACGCGGAACCACCGCTGGCTACTGTGCGTGTCGGCCCGTTACGCATTACTCTGGTGCAACAGTTGGAAACGATGCTTAAGCGAGGTCGTGGTGTCCACTTCGTGCTCGGCGTTAGTGATGTGGATCAGTTCCATGAGCGATTGGCGGAAGGCAACGTGCAGGTCAGCGAACCGCGGGATGAGGGTTGGGGCGGCCGATTCGTCAGCGTGCAAGACCCAGACGGGTATCGGCTGTTCTTCGTGACCTGGAAAAGACGAGACGGACATCCAGCAAATCGTACATAGGCGATGAACCCGCCTGCAAAAATCAAGCTTAAGAGGGGAGAGTACCACATGAACTACCAGCACATCGAAAATCTTCTAATTCGTTTTCGCGGTCAGGTGGTCGATCTCAAGACCGTTTCCGGAGGCTTGTACGAAGGATTGATCAGCGACGTGACTAATGATTACGTGGCTTTGAAGTCAAAAACCGCGGGCGCCGAGGACGACCTGGTCATAGTTTTGCTGCACAGCATCGAGTCTGTTCGACCAGCGACAAAGTAATAGGATCCATCACGAAAAGTGATTCACCTTTAGGTCCGAAAAATTGCGTCCATTAAGGAAGAAAAAAGCAATATTTTCGGTTGCATCTTTTGAGCGACTTGTGCATAATCATGCCGCGTCCGGCTCCCCGCTGGGCGAAGTGGTCGCGTGGGGTGAGGACACGTGGCCTTAGGGTGGGGCTTGTGGGAGGGCCCCGCCCGCTTTCTTTTTAGCACCAACTTTTTTCAAGTGCCGAATACTTTCTGCTTAGCTCGACGACGCAATGCAATCGTTGGACTTTCAGAGGAAGTGGCATAATATACGGCACGGACGACTAGTATCCTGATCGTCTAGCATAAAGAAACAGCAGGGCCACCCCGCAGGTGGGCGCTGGGCCACAGTCGCCGCTTTACCGAGCCGCACACTGTGGCATTTTTCGCGCCGCCATCAACAAGGGAGTCTGCTGCGGCGACAAAAAATGGCCTCATTAAAGCGTCTTCTGGTCGGTAGTCCGATCAGAACAGCACGCTTAACACACGAGCGACTTACCAAGAAGACTGCCCTGGCAATCTTCGCTTCAGACGCTCTATCTTCAACTGCATACGCAACTGAACAGATCCTGCTCGTCCTGACTGCGGCATACCTCGTTGGGCAGGCAAACGCATTCAGTCGAGTTGTTCCGATCTCACTTGCGATCTGTGGCCTGCTGGTAATCGTTGCGATCAGTTACCGGCAGACTATCTATGCGTACCCTTCTGGCGGCGGCGCGTTCATTGTTGCCAAAGAAAACCTGGGGACACTGCCGGGTTTGGTCGCGGGCGCTTCGCTACTAGTCGATTATGTTCTGACCGTCTCAGTCTCCACAGCGGCCGGAGTGGAGGCCATAACTTCAGCGATGGTCGGAACACGTTTCGCGGGTTTGCACGAACATCGTGTTCTGCTGTGTCTTTTCTTTATCACGTTCATCATGATCGCGAACTTGAGGGGCGTTCGAGAAGCGGGATCGCTGTTCGCTGCACCGAGCTATGCGTTCATCTTCAGTTTTCTGTGCCTGATCGCTTACGGGCTGGTCCGCTACTACATGAATCCGGGAATCGCTCCCGTGCCCAATGATGTCGATCTAAAGATCGCCGAAGGCTATCAGGCCCATCCTTTGACAATGCTCCTGCTGCTCGGAGCATTCGCCAATGGCTGTGCGGCGCTGACTGGAATCGAAGCAATCTCAAACGGAATACAAGCATTCAAGCAACCGGAGTCCAGGAATGCTGCCACCACACTCTCATGGATGGCGGCGCTCTTGATTCTGATGTTTTTGGGCGCCAGCGTACTCGCCTACCTCTTCAACGTCCATCCGCTGGAACACGAGACCGTGATTTCGCAGATAGCGCGCGTTGTTTTCACCGGCCACGTTGGTTGGTTCTATTACGTAGTCCAGGCGACGACCGCGGCAATCCTGGTTTTGGCTGCCAATACATCGTTTGCCGGCTTTCCTCGTCTTGCGTCACTGCTTGCCAGGGATCGCTTTCTGCCGCGACAACTCGCGAACCTTGGAGATCGGCTCGTCTTTTCAAACGGCATTGTCCTGCTGGCGGTCTTTTCGGGCGTCCTGGTTTGGGCGTTTCGCGGCGACACCAGCCGGCTGATTCCTCTGTACGCAGTGGGAGTTTTTATGTCGTTTACGTTGTCCCAGGCAGGCATGGTTGTGCACTGGTGGAGGGAAGGAAAGGCTCTGCAATCAAGGCAAGCGACCGCGAGAGCTTCATCCGGCGAGCCGGCGGCAGAGAAGACATCGCATTGGAGAAAGTCCATCGTAATAAACGGCGTTGGCGCCATAGCCACCTTCGTCGTGCTGATGGTCTTCATTTTTACCAAGTTCCTGCACGGCGCGTGGATTGTCGTAGTTTTGATTCCGCTGTTGGTCATGATGTTCCTACGAATTCACAAGCATTACTTTCAAGTCGCCCAACAGCTTTCCACCGAGGGTCTGGCAGGGCTGCGCCCGATTCATCACGAAGTAATCGTGCCGATCTCAGGAATCCATCGCGGCGTCATTGCCGCGCTTGAATACGCGAAATCGATCGCCCCTCATCACGTCACCGCTGTCTACGTAAACCTCGACGACGAGGCGACGCAAAAACTGCGAGAGAAATGGCAGCAGTGGGGCTCAGGAGTGAATTTGGTCGTGGTGGCTTCACCGTATCGCTCGTTGCTGCGCCCCTTTCTCAATTACGTTGATCGCGTGAAGCGCAGTTCTCACGGTGAGGTTGTTACCATTGTGCTCCCCGAGTTTGTCCCGGCAAAGTGGTGGCAGAACCTGCTACACAACCAGAACACACTGTTTCTGAAGGGCGCACTGCTGTTCAAAAAGGGAGTAGTGGTGACGAACGTCCCGTATCACCTGGAGCACTAAGAAGGGCAGGCTCGGACCGTGCGGGTATTTGCGCTTACTTAGGCGGTCGCGCTCATTGCTCGCGAGGCGATGAAACATGAGCGGCAATATACTGGCCGTCCCTGCGAAGGATAAAACGGAACGGTGGTTTGTTCTCCGCATTGCGCGCAGGTCACAGTCACTTCAATCCTCTGCTTGATGCCGGAAACCTGGGCCGCGGATATCGCCGCCAGTCGATCATTCTTAGCCTGTTTGCAGGGCTTGCAACGTTTGGGTTCGTTTCGCAACCCTTTATCGTGAAAGAACACTTGCTCGCCGACGGTCCAAACGAAGGGCTGACCACAATCGACGCATGTGATCGATCGATCCTGAAAGTCAGACGCTTGCTCAGTTGCGATCTCTGGCGTCCTGCTGTCTGACATTTTGGTTCCCTCCCCGGGTTAATTGACGCCAAAAGGCAGGCGCGTAGCTGACGTAGGCTGTACGAGGAGGCCGCGAAAAACTAAACTGCGCTGGTTCGCTGCTAAAATCAGGGCGATCACAGAAGCGGCGGCCACAGCGGCTGCACTTATATGACTATGACTTACCGCTGTCAAGCGTTTTACGGAAAAGTTGATGAGTATTTTGTCCGCAGTTGTCTCGCTCTTTCGGGATGATCATAGACGTCGTTGACAAGCATCCGGCGAGAATACAAAGTTCGTCGATATGCGAATTCTGGTTATTGGGGCAGGGGGACGAGAGCACGCGCTAATTTGGGCGTTGCGCAAGAATACCACCCGTCCATTGGAAGTCTTCTGCGCGCCTGGTAATGCCGGCATCGCCCAGATGGCTGATTGCGTGCCAATAGGCGTCGATGATCTTGCTGGCCTGGCGGCCTACTCCAAAGAATCTGGAATTGATCTGAACGTCGTTGGTCCGGAGGCGCCTCTGGCCGCGGGCATTGTCGATGAATTCGAAAAGCGCGGCCTGCGAATCGTCGGACCGGGAAGGAAAGCCGCGCGGCTGGAAGCGAGCAAGGCTTTCGCCAAGGATTTCATGGGCCGTCACATCATTCCCACAGCGCGGTACCGGACAGCATCGTCTGCAGATGAAGCGATCAGCATCCTGCGAAGCAGCGAATTCGGCGATGACGACTCGTCCGTGGTAGTCAAAGCCGACGGCCTGGCGGCGGGGAAGGGCGTCATCGTCGCGCCCTCGCGGGCCGAAGCTATTCAGGCGATTGAAAAACTGGTAAGCGGCGCAGTCAGCGCCGAGGCAACTCGTCGAATCATCATCGAAGAGATGCTGACCGGGCGCGAAGTGTCTCTGCTGTTGTTCTCAGATGGAAAAGACTTTCGCCTGATGCCGGCGTCGCGAGATCACAAGCGCGTCGGCGAGAATGATACGGGTCCGAACACTGGCGGCATGGGCTCGATTACAGATGCCGGGATTTTGGATGACGTTACGCTCGCACAAATAGTTCGCGCGGTTGTCGAGCCGACGTTGAGGGGAGCCCGCGACGAAGGCTTTCCGTTTCGTGGCATACTATTTATCGGTTTGATGCTGACGGCGGATGGCCCGCGCGTGCTTGAGTACAACGTACGTTTTGGCGATCCCGAAACCCAGGCGATTCTGGTGCGCCTGAAGACCGATCTGACTGAGATCTTTCAAGCGATTAGCGAAACGCGGTTAGGCGAGATCGAGATCGATTGGTCTAACGATTCTTCTGCTTGCGTGGTACTTGCCGCCCGGGGTTATCCGGCAAAACCCGAAATTGGCTCGCGAATCGAAGGCCTGTCTGATCGCGAGAAAACCGGGGAAGTCGCGGTGTTTCATGCCGCGACTTCACGGGGGCCAAACGGGGAATGGCTTACCGCGGGAGGGCGCGTGCTTGGGGTTACCGCCACGGGGGCGAATCTTGAGCTGGCTTTAGCGCGGTGCTACGGCGCGGTCGCCCGAATTCATTGGGACGGAATGCACTACCGGAGAGACATCGGTCGATCGGCAACACCCGGCACATAGGCAACCGTCCAGGCTTATTTTCCCTGCCCTACTGCCCACCGCTCACTGCGCACTGCCCACTGTTCTCTGCTATACTCCCGTCCAAAATCGGTTGAAAATGCAACTGTGTGCCGTGGTGTTTCGTACTATTCGACGGCGCGCCAGCGTTATCGACGACCGCTTTGAAATCTGACCTGATCTTCGAATCTGAATTAGCCGGAGGACGAAATGGGACTGTGGACTAGGGTAAAACGTTCGATGCGCGCGCTTTTTGGCGGGATTGTCGAAAGGACTGAGGATCCGGAGTTGATTCTTCAGCAGACAATTCGCGACATGCGCGACCGCATACCTGACCTGAATAACTCGGTCGCGCAGGTGATGGCTACTGAAAAGCTGCTGGCTAAGAACAAGGAGCGGCTGGAATCGCAGGTCGTTGATTTGGACTCGAAAATCAAAGCCTCGGTCAAGATGGGCCGCGACGATATCGCCACGGCTTACATCGGGCAGCTTTCGCAGGCGCAGGTGGATCTTCAGAAAACCGGCCACCAATGCGAGCACGCACAGTTGGCATCAAAACAGGCGCTGAAGGCGCGTGACAATTATGTGTTGCAAATGCAGAAGCGCAGTGCCGAAGCGATGCAGCTCATCAACCAGTCGAAGCAGGCGAAATTGCAGGAGCAGTTAGCCCAGACAATGGAGTCGTTCCAAATCGGCGACGACGCTTCGACTTTCGACGAGATGCGCGACAAGATCGATCGCCGCGCCGCTGCTGCCGAAGCCAAGATGCAGTTAGGCTCAGCTTCGGTCGACAACCAGATGCAGGAAATCGAGCGCGAAGCGATGGACATGCAGTTGAAGGACAAGCTGCTTGAATACAAACGCGAGATGGGCCTGTTGCCCGCCGCGAGTTCTGACGCGGTGCCGCAGGCATTGCCGGCCCAGGGCGAGACTTCATCGCAGTAGCTTTTTTTTGGCCCCATCAATACGCACGAACAAAGAGCGGACACCTTTCGTAGGATACATGGAATTGCCCAAGATCGATTTTCGGTATCTGAAAGAGGCATTTAAGGAGCCGATTAACTTTTGGGGCATGGCCGGTTTTGCCATCGCCGCTGCCTACGTCCAGGACATCACGCCGCTGGTGGCCGCCCTGGCAACCGAAGCCCTTTATCTTGCTGTCGTGCCTGCCACTCCTTTCTATCGCCGTTTGGTTGCGCGCCGCGAAAAAGAGCGCGCCCGGAAGCTTCGGGATGCGCAGCGCGAAGCGGTAATCAAGGCTTTCGATCCCCGCGAGCGTGAAGCCGTTGAATACCTGCGCTGGATGAAGAATCAGATCTATTCAAACTACAAGAAATTCACCACCAGCAAACAGGTTCCCGTAAATCTTCAGACCCTCGATCAACGTTGGGAAGACTTCGTCGATCTGCTCGATGTCTACCGGCGTCGCAAACATCACCTGCGAGCTATTAACCGCCAGGCAGTGCAGAACCAACTGAAGCAAGCCGAGCATGCGATCCGGAACTCAACCGACGATCGCGCGAAGCGGGTGCAGCAGGCCAATGCCGAAATTCTCAAGCGCCGCGTGGCCGCCTTTAACGATCTCGAACGATCCGTGCGCCTGGTCGAAGGACAGTTGCAGTCCATTGAAAACTTTTTTGGGCTGGTCAACGATCAGGTTGTTACCTTGCCGACCCCGGAACGCGTTTCTGCTCTGCACTTCGAAGAACTAAGCGATTCGATCGCTTTGACTCGGCAAATGCTGGAAGAAACCGCGGATACATTTGGCATGCTCGATAATCAAAATCGCGAGCTGGACCTACTGCTTTCCAGCGGCCCATCGTCTAAGTAACGCCAAACTCAAACGAACCAGCCACAGAGTCACAGAGGCACAGAGAATGAGAAAAAATAATTCTCTGCCGCTATTGATTTCTGAGACTCTGTGTCTCTGTGCATCTGTGGCAAATCTGAGGCGTCTGGGCCATCCTAACGGGCTGATTCACCGTCACTTAGGTCTTAAAGTAGCGCCTCAGGAAACACACTGTATCGCGTTGAAAAAAAAGATGACCACAAGATATTGACAATCGGCCAAAGGCGGGTGTATAGTGCGACCTGCTCGGATTGAGGCGGCTGGCGGCGGCGGGCAGAAGGGTTTCAAACCCGACTCCGCAAGGTTTTCTGTGACTTCGAAAAACCGACCGTAGTACCTGCGACACAACTTGGTTTTTGAAACGGCGATCATGAATCGTCGCGGTATTTTATTCCCCAAAATCGGCTCGCGTACCCGCGCGGGAAAGGCAAACAGATGAACACGGCGAGTGGTGTGAAGATGACCAAGGTATCGCAAAACGAAATCTCCGAACCGATTGTTTCCTTCAAGCGCCAGATTACTCCGCTCGGTTTGAATGCCAGGCGCGTTATCTCGAAACGCTATTCGCTGAAAGATGCGCGTGCCGCCTCGCTGGAAGAATGGTCGGACATCGTGGCCCGCGTGGTCGCCCACGTCTCAGTTGCCGAAACCGATCCCGAGAAGCGCGACGAGTTCTTCAATACCATGTCAGAGATAATGCTGGCGCGGGAGTTCGTTCCCAACACGCCGTGTCTGGTCAACGCCGGTAAACCGAACGGTCAACTCGCGGCCTGCTTTGTCCTCGATGTTCCTGACTCAATCGCCGGCATCATGAAGACCGCAACTGACGCGGCGATCATTCACCAGACCGGCGGAGGCACAGGCTTCACGTTTGAAAAGCTGCGCCCCAGCGGCGCCATGGTAAGCACCACTCACGGCGTGGCCAGCGGCCCGGTGTCGTTCATGAACATTTTCAATACGACGACCGATACGGTGAAGCAGGGCGGCGTGCGCCGCGGCGCAAACATGGGCATGATGCGGGCCACGCATCCTGACATCCTGCGCTTCATTCATGCCAAGAATGATCAGCATTCGCTGACCAACTTCAATATCTCAGTCAACGTTACCGACAAGTTTCTCGACGCAGTCGAGCATAACGAATGGTATCAGCTCGACTTTAATGGCAAGTTGTGGGGCGATCCGATTTTTGATCCCGTCACCGGCCGCGACTATGTTGTCTATCGCCGGCCCGATGGTTCAACCATAACCTTCCGCGACAAAGAGACGTTCGAGACCGCCGATCTTTCCGATGCCTTGATTGAAGAGCCGCCCGTGAGCGGGATGGCTTATGCGCCGGACATCTGGAACCGCATTGTGGCCAGCGCGCACCGCTATGCCGAGCCGGGCATCGCTTTCATCGACGAGGTCAATCGCCACAACCACATGATGAACTCAATGGGGCCGATCATGTCCTGCAATCCCTGCGGCGAGCAGTTCCTGCACTTTTCGAATTCCTGCAATCTGGGCTCGATCGACGTGGCCAAGTTCTACCACCGCGAACAGCGTCTGGATTGGGACCGTCTGGCGGAAGTTACACACCAGTGCACGCGCTTTCTCGATAACGTAATCGACACCTGCGCCTGGCCGCTGCCGGAAATCAATGACGTGGTGAAACGCACGCGGCCGGTCGGCCTGGGCATCATGGGCTTTGCCGACCTTTGTTTGAACCTGAAGATCACTTACGGCTCGCCGGCGTCCATCGATCTGATGGACGAAGTGATGGGCTTTGTTCGGCGCGAAGCCTGGAATGAAAGTTTGCGTCTCGGCGCAGAGCGCGGTGTGTTCCCCGAACTCGAACCGAACCGCGAAGCCTACGCCAAATTTATCTATGACGAGATCGGTATCTCACGTGAAGTTCCGCTCACCCCGCGTAACTATGAAGTAACGACGATCGCTCCTACGGGCACGATTTCCCTGGTGGCAGAAACGTCGTCGGGAGTTGAACCCAACTTCTCATGGGCGTACGTGCGCAAGGACACTCTCGGCACCCGCACGTACGTTCACACCCTGGCTGCTGAGGCTTTGGGACTGGATGTCGATCAAACCGACCCGGATTCAATCGACGCGGCCGCGGCCTACGTGGTCGAGCATGAGCACGAGCTGCCTTCCTATTTTATTTCGGCAATGGCCATCAGCGCAGAGCAGCACGTGCACGTGCTCGCCGCCGCCCAGCGCAACGTCGACAACAGCGTTTCCAAGACCTGCAACGGCGCCGTCAACGACACGGTTGAGTCAGTAGATCATCTCTATCGCTTAGCCAGAGAGCTTGGCTGCAAAGCCGTGAGTTACTACCGCGACGGCTCGAGAGAGGGCCAGGTGCTGACTTCGATGAAGCAGGAGCCAAAGCCGGAAACGGCCACGGTGGTTACCACAACTACTGTCGTCGAGACGATCGAAGAGCCAGGGCTCGCTCACACTGAATCAGAAAACGAAGCGTCAGCGCGACGCTTGTCGGAAGCGGAAGCCGCGGCGCGGAAGCAGGGCGCGATTCGTCTCGAACGTCCGCGTGAACTCGTCGGGGCCACCTGGCGCATTCCTTTTGACGGACAGAACCTCTACGTCACGGTCAATCACGACAACGAGATGATCCAGGAAGTCTTTGCCACCGGCCCCATCAGCGGCGGTGTCGGCATGCTGGCCTCAAAGATGCTGCGCGGCGGATTCGACGCGTCGGAAGTTTCCTACAGCCTGAACAAAGTGACGGGCACCCACGCCGTCTGGTTCAACGAGCGCCTGCTGACCTCGCCCGAACAAGCCGTGGCCGAATGCATCTTGATCACCAACCGGCGTTTGAAAGGTCATCCCGATTCGGCAAGGGCCCTCGGCAAACAACAGAGCCCGAATACTACTCAAGTCACGGGAGCGATCATGTCGACCATGATAGGAAAATGCCCCGAATGCTCCGGCCAATTGGAGCATGCGAGTGGCTGTGATTTTTGTCGGGATTGTGGATACAGCAAGTGTAAGTGAGTGAAGTGAAGCCTCATTCCTCTCGACCACGAAGGCGGTGATCAAATGGATTCAAGAACTCCCGGCATCGAACGCAATTCCTGGTAAGCCTCCTTCCTAATGCTAGGGCGGAGGCTTCGTATGTTTAGTTTGTCTCGAACCTGGACCAGTTGAATATGCCTAGCGTAACGGGCCTCCGATGTGCTGATGTCAGTGAGAGAAACAATGTGACTACCCTTCTGGAGCGGGTTGACTGGCCAGCGGTGAATAGGGAAGTGCGGCGTGAAGTTCGCAATCGAGAGGTGCACTGTCCCCCAATCTCTCTTTTTCGCTGGTGGGCCCGTCGTCCGCACGCTCTTACCCGCGCCCTGCTTGTCGCAAGCAAACTTAAACCTCTGGATCTCGTCTCGGATCCTTTCAGCGGCGGCGGTACGGTAACGATCGAGGCGCTGGCGAATGGAAATCGAGTTTACGCTCAGGATCTCAACCCATGGCCAATCTGGGGACTAAAGACTGCGCTGGACGGCGTGCCTCAGGATTTGTTGAAAAAGGGCATTGAGTTCTTCTGGAAAGAGTTTCGAGAGTTTGCCGCAGAGAACTACGCAACGGAATGCCCCGTTCACAAGAAGGGCGAGATACTAAATACCTTTTGGGTTCGAGAGTGTGTCTGCGGACACTGCCAGCAATCGCTGTATCTCTATCCATACTCTCTGATAACGCTTGCGAGCCGACGCGAAACTGAAAGAGTCGGGTTTTACGGCTGCTCATCCTGCGGACACGTTACCAAGGGAGGAATAGTTCGCCGAGTGCTCTGTGGTTTCTGCGGCCGGAAACTTTCGGCATCTCGGGATCCGCTTTTGGATCGTAAGCGTGTGAGCTGCCCGCACTGTACGCAAGAAATTCCAACTAAGAAATCATGGTCTCGAAAGCCCAAGTGGAGGCCGGTCCTCGTTCAGCGCAGCTGTCGATACAGAGCCCGTCATTATGTACATTTTGCCGTACCCACGGAGCGCGAGGTAGCCTCAGCCCTTTTTGCCGTGAAGATGCCCGATGCACTTTTCGACTTTATTCCATTAGGGTACGAGACTTCTGTACTTCGACGAGGAGGGTTTCAACGATGGCAAGATTTGTACCCGGCGCGGCAGCTAGCCTTGTTGCTCAAAGCATCGCAAATTGCACGCGACCTTGACTTGGATACTCGCGTTCGCGGCCGTATTCAGCTTGCTATCGCCGGAGCGGGGGAAATGGCTGGGCATCTCTGTCGTTGGGACCGCTTCCATCCCAAGGCGTTCGAGGCGCTCTCGAACCATCGGTTTGCGGTGCTCGGCCTTGCGGTGGAAACAAATCTCGGCGCAGAACAGGGACGTGGAACGCTGAAGCGTCGCCTTATGACTTCGCTAAAGGCCGCTCAATGGACAGAGCAGCATTTTAAAGCCGAGGGAACTGCGCGAAAACGCGGGGGGAGTAAGCACAAGGCTACCAGGATCATTGTGGCCGGGAGCAGCGCGAAACAACTTATCTCTTCCAATTCTGTTCGACTCGTAATCACCGACCCACCCTATTACGATGCAGTCCAGTACGGCGAACTCTCCGCGTTGTTCTTAGCTTGGGCAATGGTTGTTTCGGGAAAGCGGAGAGGCTGGGAGCCGAATCTAAGACTGGAAGCCGTACCCAACGCAACACGGAACGCCGGATCCGGGCACTATGGGCGACTCTTGCGCTCTATTATGAAGGAAACGGCTAGAACCATGCGTAGCGATGCGAGGTTGCTACTTACGTATCATAGTACTGACTTTCGTGGGTGGGCCGCATTAGGAAGAGCACTGCAAGATGCAGGATTGCGAGTCATCGGACTCGCTGTTGCTCATTCTGAGAATGAAAAAGACCATCCAAAGCGTAATCGCAATGGCTTCTTCAAAGACCTAATTATCGAATGCCAAAAGACAAGACGTGGTGCCGAAACATCGGTTGTCACATTCCTCCGAGATAGTGACCAACGTGAACTCGTGGCCGCGGGCCTCACCATCGCGAAATTCGGTGGTAGCGACTATGAAAAAATGGCGCAGGCCTTCCTGCACTCGACCCGACGCCTCAAGCGCCGCCGAATAAGAGTGCCCAACTCTGGACTGAGATAGATCATGAACAAACCAAAACAACCGGCGAGCCGCATCGCAATCCTCAAGCAACGGATAGAAACCGCCGAACAGGAAGGAGGGCCGACGTTTGATGTGCCTTTCCGAGGAAAGCCGAAGTCCCTGCGGCGTATTCGTGTCGAAACTGACTTCCCGCTGTATCGGATTCAGAGTGGCAGGACGCATCGAGCCCAAGCCGCATACTTGGATAATCATCGTCAACAGCCACAAGACTTCTTTAGCGATCCTGAAGACCCCAAAGTCCAGCGAGCTCAGCATGAGATTCTACTGGGGATGATTAACGAAAAAGATCTTTCCACTGACTTGCATCACCGCGGGCAACTTGCCCCAATAGTGCTCACCAAGGATGGTTACGTTGTCGACGGTAACCGGCGGCTGGCGGCTTTGCGGGAGCGAAAAGAGGAATACGTGAATGCCGTGGTTTTGCCTCCCGACGCGGAAAGTTCCGAGATCTATGAGACTGAGATCGAACTGCAGATGCAGCGGGAGACCAAGGCCCCGTACAACTGGATCGACCAGTTGCTGCACATCGAATATGGGATCAAAGAGCTCAACGAAAAACCAGAGCTGGTTGCCCGGCGCATGCGGCTCACCAAGGAGGATATCAATCGAGAGCTTGGGAAGCTTGCGTTAGTGAAGCAGTACTTGTCGTGGTTGGGAGAAAGCGGAAAATATCATAAGGTCCCGAGCACTAGTACCAGTGGGCACATGGAACAAGCATTTCAAGATATGGTTCAACGCCTTTCGAGCGCGGCCGTGAAACGCAAGAAGGAAGCCGAACGGAGACTTGTTCGCGAAGCGTGCTTTCTGGCAATTAAGCAAGAGGCTGGTTATAAACAGATCCGGAACATCCTCAAACACTTCAGCCAAAACCCCGAAAGAATCTCTCAAAAGCTCCGCGAGCGACAGCCGAGCCGGAAGTCATTGCGTGCGAACTCTAGGTCTTCCTCAAAACCCGAGCCAGCGGACCCCAAACGAGATCCGCTGCGGGCTCTTGCGAATGTGTCTCCGGGCAGTTTGAGCGATGCTGTAGAGGATTTGATCGAAGCTGTCGGTGCTACTGGCAATGCATCTTTGATCCTGGATATTGTCGATGAATTGGAGGCCGAAGACCTGGATGCCAAGCGTCAGCAGCAACCATTGCAGCGAATACAACACGCGATTAGCGATCTCAAACAAGTGACGCTAGGCGAAGATGCCGATGATTTGGATGCCATTGCCAAAGCACTCTTAGGTCTTTCGGAAGAAATTGGCAGGTTGTCGAAGCGAGTTGAAAAGATTCGCTCGCGCCAGTAGCAGCCACCAAGACCAATGGGACTAATTGAACTCCGGCAGGATACTGCTGAAGACATCCTAGTGACTCCAATTGACGTTCCTGAGGGCGCATGGGCGGAAGTGAGCTCGGTCCTGTTTGCGTATGGTGCCTCTCCTAGCGGGAATGCTCTGGTCGTTACGCCTCTTTTTCTTAGGATGGCTGCCCTTGACCTCGGTGAGTTACTAATCCGTCATGAATTGGATGTCAGCTATGATGACGGTGTTCGGCGACTCTTGGAAGCGCATTTTCAAGAGGTTCAGGCGCGACTGGAAGCCGAGCGCGATCCGTCAGCATTGAGCGACGACGAAATTCGCTCTCTAGTCGGCGGTGACGGCCGCTTTACAAGAGATCTCACTGAGACGCAGATTCGTGATCTCGGTCGCTTGCTTAAGCTGGCGCATGGCGCCAACTTTTCCGTTCCTGGTGCGGGAAAGACTACCGCGCTACTTGCAGTCTATGAAGCATGTAAAGGACAAGGGCTTGTCGATACGCTGCTGGTTGTAGCACCAAAGAATGCTTTTCTATCTTGGGAAGACGAGGTACTAGCTTGTTATCCAGACGAAACGGAGCGACCTAGGATTGCTCGCATCGCTGGAGGCCAGGTACGAGCACTTCAAGCGTTGGCAGATGATCCCGAGATCGCGTTAATCACTTACCAATTTCTCCCTAACGTGCTGGATGCAGTGGCGTCTTGGGCTCGGCGTCACTTGATGCACATCGTACTTGATGAGTCTCACCGAATCAAAGCCGGCGCGAGCGGCGTCTACGCGTTCTCAGCGCTCCAACTCAGCGGTATCGCAGTGCGCCGCGATGTGCTCACTGGGACACCCATGCCAAACTCGCCGGAGGATCTTCGCGCGCAGTTGGAATTTCTCTGGCCAGGCCAGCGGGTGCTCCCAGAACAACGATTGAAGACAGAGGAATCCAGCGAAGTGTTGGGTCATGTACAGAAGAGTGTTCGCCCTCTTTACGTCAGAACTACGAAACGCGAGCTCCGCCTTCCTACGCTGGAAATTGTGCCAATCGCCGTTGAGCTTGGAAAGCTGCAGCGCGAACTCTATGAACTGCTTCGGAGCGAGGCCAAGCGGTTGGCGGCAGGATTCTCACCGCTTGATGTGCGGTTGCTTAGGAAACTTGGTGCCCACGTGTTGAAGTTGTTGCAAGCTGCTTCGAATCCAATGCTCTTAGCTGCGGCCGAGGAGATTGATGTTGAGGAGCAAGATGGCTCATGGAGTGCCGTGTGGGAGCTTCTGAGAGAGATTGCGCGTACGGAAAAGCCGGCGAAGGTGGCTAAAGCTGTTGAGCTTGCGGAACGTTCGCTCGCTCTTAACCCCGCCGCGAAAGTGCTTATTTGGACGAGCTTCGTTCAAAACGTCTTGACTCTTGAGAGAATGCTGGAGTCGCACGGGCCAGTTACGTTGTATGGCGCTATAGCAACCGGTTCGGACGAAGAAGCCGATACGCGTGAGGGGCGAATCCGACGCTTCCACACGGATCCAGAATGTCGTGTATTGATCGCGAATCCTGCGGCCTGTGGCGAAGGAATTAGCCTTCACAAGGCATGCCACTATGCCATATACGTGGATCGTACCTTCAACGCGGCACATTTCTTACAATCGGTTGACCGCATCCACCGGCTTGGTCTGGCAGAGGATGTCATTACCCGTGTCGAAATCCTGGAGGCTCGATCGACAATTGATTCGAGGGTTGCGACTCGCCTAAAAGCCAAGATTGATTCGATGAGCCTCATCCTTAATGACCCTGGGCTTGCCGCTCTGGCCTACGATCCGCTTGATGTAGTCGAGGATTTTCCCGCAGGCATCCAAGCCGAGGATGTCGAGGAAATTTTAGACCACATCGTTGAGGGAGATAGAGGCGAGGAATGACCTTCGTTCCTAGGTTCACACCTGGCCGTTTTACAGCGCTATGGGTTGTCTTGCGGAGTGTTGCAACCCTCGGGGGCACGGCTGATCTTGACGAGCTGATTTCATTTGCTAGGAGGGATGGTCTTCGCTCCGGTGGTCTGCCGATAAAGGATGGCTATCAACTCGGTGTCTTAGGTGGTTTCCTGGAGCAGGCTGGCAGCGTGAGCCTAACGGACCTAGGTTATGAAGCTCTAAGGCGTGGCGATGAAGAGGAACCATCGGAGCAAGTGCTAAGACTCTTTGCGTCGGTATTGTTCCTTAGGCATCCGCCGGCTTGGGTTGCGTATTGGCAGGGTGATCCGTCGAGCCTGGACATGGTTCTTCCGGATACAGCCTTTGAGGTGCTGCAGCATGCCGGACTCCTTGATTCGGCAGGAATGGAGGACCTTGAGGCATGGGCACTCTGGGACGCACTCAAGGAAGTACCACCTCTTGAGGTTCTCGCTGAGCAGCGCCGGGCAATAGGAGAAAGAGCGGAGGAGTTATCGTTCCGCTATGAGCGCGACCGTCTTGAGAAGGAGGGACATCACGATCTCTCGAGACGAGTGCGTTGGGTGGCCCATGAAAGTGCCGCCTATGGTTTCGACATACTTAGCTTTTGCGGAAGTTCCCGGGACCCAGATAGACCGGAGCGACCGTTTGCAATTGAGGTGAAGGGGATGGCTGTTGTCGCACGCGAGGATTTTACCTTCTATCTTACAAGTCACGAGTGGAGAACGGCCCATTCATTGGGAAACTTATACGTTTTTCACTTGTGGGATGGTGTTCGAAGCGGAAATAGCGCGGGCGCTGCTCGTAGCGAACCATTTATTGTTGAGCCTGCGGTAGTGGATTCACACGTACCTTCTCAACCGAAGTGTGGAACTATATGCGGGTGGAAATCGGCATACATAGTGCTACCTCTCCAGTGATAATCGGCTACGCAATTACATTTCACGAAACGGATCCTTATCTTAGCGGCTTCCGCTTCGTTTACGAAATAAATGGAGTATGGGAATTTGTGAAGCAGAGCGCGGCGCACATCTTTATCGACGATCGGAAAGCGAAGAGGACTATCGGCAATGCGCCGTAGCGACTCGCGAACTTCACCCAACAAAGCGGAGACCTAAGCCGGCCTCGCGTGTTTCAAACGTTTGATTAAACGGTGTTCAGAGAACCGACTTCAGTCGGGCTCTTATGGGCGAGAAAAAGCCCAACTGAAGTTGGTACTCTATACGCCGTTAGAATACGACACCAGCCCTAACCTACGTCCCGTATCAAACGCATTGCTCGCTCCGTGACTAAGCGGTTATGATGGGGCCAGTTCTGAGGCTCGGAATATGGAAGTCAGAATTCAAATCCCGGATGAGGTAGCAGCACAGATTCAAACCGATGGTCGAGATCTGCCGCGCAGCGTGCTCGAAGCGTATGCCCTTGAAGGATACAAGTCCGAGCAGCTCTCAGCTTATCAGGTACAAGAGATACTCGGATTTGAAACGCCGATGGAAGTTGATGGATTCCTCAAGCGCCATGGAGTCTATTTGGACTACACCGAGGAAACTTTGGAAGAAGACCTGGCCACCAGCCGCCGCGTGAGCTCCCAACACCGTGCCCAATGATCGTCATATCAGACGTTCTAGTTTGATTAAGGGTGTTCAGAGAACCGACTTTAGTCGGGCTTTTATGGGCGAAAAAGAACCCAACTGAAGTTGGTACTCTATACGTCGTTAGCATACGACACTGCCCATAACCCACAGGCTTTCACTGATCCGCATTTGGCAATCCAATCGACCAGCCCCTCACGTAATTAGGTTGGCGAAACGATACTCGATATCATAGAGGTCACCATGAACAGACGTTACTTTCTCTCATCCCTGGCCGTATTAGCCGCGTTGGCGGGGTTTCCGGTGGTGGCTACGGCTCTGTGGCAAGATCCGAAAAGTTCGAAAGACAAGCCCGGCAAGAATTCAAAATCCAAAGGAATCAAAAAAGTGATCAAGACAGACGCAGAGTGGAAGAGCCAGTTGACATCTGAGCAGTACAACGTGATGCGGCAGAAGGGGACCGAAGCTCCCTTCTCGAGCCCGCTGAATGACATTCATGAGCAAGGCACCTTTGAATGCGCCGCTTGTCAGTTGCCGCTCTTTAGCTCCGCACAGAAGTTTGATTCCGGCACGGGCTGGCCGAGTTTTTGGGCGCCCATCAAAAAGGAGAACGTGCGGGAAGAGGGTGATAACAGTCTGTCAATGGGCCGTACCGAAGTGCTTTGCGCGAGATGCGATGCCCACACTGGACACGTTTTCGATGATGGACCGAAACCGACTGGGCTGCGTTACTGCATGAACGGTGTCGCGCTACGGTTTGTGAAGAAGGCGTGACGCGACGGCTGAAGATCGTAAAGCCAGCCTTAGGAGGTTGGTCAATCTGCGCCACTTTGTGAAGGGGTTTTTGAAACGCAGAGGACGCAGAGGTATTCGCAAAGGTTCGCAGAGGAAAGCACTTCTTTGCGTTCCTCTGCGAAATCCTCTGCGTCCTCTGCGTTTAGGTTCTGCTGTTCATTGCCACTCAAGCGCTCAATGCGGACGGGACGATCCGCGCTCCCCAGCCTCATCGCTCATTGCGCGCAATCGCAAAGTACACCGAGGCGAGGACGATTGCCGTTCCAATCCCGGCGATGATCAAAACATTCCTGGCCACCGAATGGCCGCGGTTGCTATCAACCTTCGCCACGTTATCGTAGCGGATCGTTGTTGGAGCGTTGGTCTTTCGATCCCGCATCTCGAAATCGTCGTCGCCGGCCCGGTAAACATAGCCCTTTGTTTTCGCTCCGTCCCTGGTGGTGATTGTTGCCCGGGCTTTTTCTCCGACACCCAGCTTGGCGACCTGAATTTTGACTTTCTCAATTGGGTCCGTTTGTTTGTCCGCTTTTTGTCCGGCGCCCAATGTCTGAGTGGCAGGCGCGAGTAAAAGCAGCGCAGTCAATAAAAATGACACGAGTCTCATAAATGTTTCCTCAATTGGCAGCGCAACGTCCAAACACTCGCCAAATGCGAATCGAGTCGCCGCCGCCGCACTATCAGTTTCATAAATCAGCGAACAGTACTGCAACGATGATGCCAATGCGCTATTTGGTGATTTCGGAGACAAAGAACCACTTATCAATCTCTGATCGGCACTCGCGCAAAGATTCGGGTGCAGCATGCCTCCGACACTGGAAGGACAAATGATCGTTCGATTAAGGGACGTAGTCGGAGAGTCAGATCCGGGTATGGTTACCGATTGTAAGGAATCAGGTGACGATCAAAGAGAGGGTGTCGCAGCGAGGGAAGCGGCATCTCTTTGATCCGCCGCGCGGGAGCTTTCGGTCGCGTTGGCCATCGACTGGATCTTTCTTAGCTCCGCTTTCTTAAATCCAAAGAACGTGGCCATCTGAACGATTTGGGCCGGGCTTACAAAGTCTTTAGGGTTGGAACAGAATTGTTCGATGACGGGAGCAAACTCGCGGCAACTCATTCCTTTCGGAATATTAAGGCCGAGTGCGCACTTGCCCTGACGGTACTGTAAACAGAATTCACAAACTATCATTTACGCCTGCGCCTCCAGCAGCTTGTCCCGCTCGCCATGTATGAGTCCCGCGAGTTGTGAATGCTGGAGGGCAACTCCCTGCTTCATGTTCACACATGAGTCGTTTACCAGCCAAAAATGCGTGGCTCGTTGACCAGCGGCGGGCACGAGATCCTTTAGCGCGCGCTCGTCGATTAGAGCTGGCTTGAAAACCAGCATCTCGACGTTAAAGGCCCTCGTCTGCATGGCTTCGCTGTGGCTCGAAAAAACTGGTACGCGAAAACCTTCGCGCTGCTCAAGCGCGAACCAGTCGCCATTGGCACGTTGCATCGCATAAATAGCGCTCATCATAATACTCGGTTTCGCAGGAAGCCTGGTAGCGATCTCCAGTTCCTTCATCTTAGAGCGGCGCGGCCCAGACCGTGCGAGCAAAGGTTGATCAAAAAAACAGCTATCGCACCTGCCAGGAGCAGATTAACTAACATACCCGCGTAGCCACCGAGAGAACCAATCGCCCACAACAGCAACATAAATAGCAGAATTGTCCACAAAATGCGCTAGTCTCCTCAACGTTTTGCCAGTACTCGCTCAACCTCGCCCTTGCTTAGCTCGGTTCAAGTGTCCGCGTGGGTATCCAACAAGGCCTGCTCAGGCGTGGATGGCGTGGTGCAGGAAGCTGTCAACTGCTTGCGACTCGCTATCGTATACGTCGAATATGGCCAGGAGCTTGGTGGTCATCATCAGTTCGCGGACCAGCGGCTTTAGATTGAAAAGTTTGAACTGTCCGCCGCTCTTTTTGATGGCCACGTAAGTCGCGACTATCTCACCCAGTCCACTTGCGTCTATTGTGCCGGCGCCCTCGAGATTCAACAGAATCCGGTTCGCACCTTTTTCCAGCAGAGAATCGACGGCCTTCGAGAGCGGAACGCTACTGCCACCGAATCTAAGCCCGATCCTGATCTGACCGTCCGAATCCAGGATGGTGACCTGTCCGACTAGCCGCTCTCTGATGCCAATGTCACCCACCGCAATCCTCAGTCTCTCTCGGGCCAGAAGTGGCGCTGCTTTCGGAAAACACCGCCGCCTCGCGATGGCAAAACTCGACGGCACCTTGTTAATTGGAGCTGTTGACTTCAGGTAGTCTGGATGATTCCAGAGGAATCTGACAAGAGAGCTAGCTGGACTCTATCTGAAAGCAAGGCTATAGTAGGGCAGCATATATGTCAAGAATGCAATATATTTTACACACGCCTATTGAACGGCTGTGATAAATATCACGCATGCCAAGAAAGGCCAAGCATGGAAGTGATCAAAATCCGGATAGACGAACTACTGAGAGAGCATGAACGGACATTCTATTGGTTGGCCAAAGAAACCGGCGTTAGTCACACGACACTGTGGCGCCTGAAGAAAGACAGGGCCCAGGGAATCACTTTCAATACTCTGGAAAGAGTGTGCACGGCGCTGGCCTGTCAACCAGGTGACGTGCTCACGCTTGGTCCCCCCAAAAGAAACAAGAAGCTGAAGGTTTCTGTCGCTGTTAAGGAAGTCAAATAATTTAGACAAGTTGGTCCCCCGGGACTTGTCGGGTTTTCTGAGGCTCCCTCGCGGGCGTTAGCCACGAACGTAGTTACTTAAAGGAGAAGTAAATGAAAGTTTTGTTGATTAGCCCGGAATTTCCCGACACATATTGGAGTTTTCGCCACGCACTTCCCTTCGAGGGCAAGCGCTGCGCATTTCCACCGCTTGGACTGATGACCGTCTCAGCACTATTGCCGGATGCCTGGGAGAGGCGCATGGTTGACCTGAACGTGCGCAGGCTTCGATCGTCCGACATTGAGTGGGCCGACATGGTGATGGTCACGGCGATGCTGGTACAGAGGGACTCTTTGAAGCAGGTCGTGCGACGATGCAAGGCGAAAGGAAAACGCGTAGTGGTCGGCGGCCCTTACGTGTCGACCACGCTGGAAGAATTGCCTGAAGCTGATCACATTTTTCTGGGTGAAGCTGAAACGACGCTGCCACAGTTTGTCGAGGACCTCGAGCGCGGAACCACGAAGCGGACCTATCAGGCGGCTGAGCGCCCTCCGTTGGCGGTCACGCCGGTGGCGCACTTTCATCTCGCCGATATGAAGCGCTACAGCGCGATGTCGATCCAGTACTCGCGCGGGTGCCCTTTCAACTGCGAGTTTTGCGACATCATTGAAATCTACGGCCGCGTGCCGCGCACCAAAAGCAATCCGCAGATGCTCGCCGAACTGGATACCCTGTACAATCTGGGCTGGCGCGGCACGCTGTTCATTGTCGACGATAACTTCATCGGCAACAAAAAGAATGTGCGACAGTTGCTGCCGGCGCTGGCGGACTGGCAGAAGCGTCACGGTCATCCATTTACGCTGTTAACAGAAGCCAGCGTAAATCTGGCTGACGATGAACCGCTGCTCGAAAACATGAAACAGGCGGGATTTCGACGAGTGTTTCTCGGAATCGAGACTCCGGCTGAAGAAAGCCTGAAGGAAGCGCAAAAGCCACAGAACCGCGGCAACCTGCTCAACTCAGTGAAAAAGATACAGAGCTATGGGATGGAAGTGATGGCCGGCTTTATTGTCGGCTTTGACAATGATCCTGCCGACATTTTTGAGCGCCAGATTAGATTTATTCGCGAGAGTGCCATACCGTTGGCCATGGTCGGACTGCTCACCGCGCTTCCGGATACCCAACTCTGGCGGCGGCTGGAGAAGGAAGGGCGACTGCTCGGCGAAAAGGAGGGCGATAACACCAGTTGCTCGCTTAACTTCATCCCAAAAATGGATCCCGCGCAGTTGGTTGCCGGCTATCAAACGATCATGCGCACAATCTACAGCTCGAGTGAGTACTATCAGCGAGTACGCGATTCTTTGAAACGAACACCCCTTGCCACGGGCGAGATAAAGAACTACAGCCTGATCAGCGGCCTTGCTGCCTTCACCCGTATCTCAGTAAAGCTGGGCGTGCTGGATAGTGAACGCAAAGAGTTCTGGCGCTTTTTCTGCCACGCCCTGGCAAAACATCGCGACAGGTTTGCTGAGTCGCTTCGCCTGGCGGCGATGGGTTATCACTTTCGCAAACTGAACGAGGCCTATTCAGAGGGCTGAGGCAGGGCGCGTGCTGAGCGTTCAATAAGCCTGGGCAATAAGCTCAGGCAATAAGCTTGGGACGTTCGTCTTCGCCTTTACCCTCGACGAACTCTTCGGACGTTGGTTCTGCCATGATTTCAGTTGCGACCCGCCCCGAGATTAAGCGGGGCGGCACACCCGCCTGAAAATTTCCCTGATATTTCTCCGAACAACGGTTCACCGCCTGGCGTAGTCCGTTTAGCTTTATTAACGGCAGAAATCGCGGATAATGCTCTCGCAAGGGTGAATCAACATGTACTGTCCTCAATGTGGCACTGAGTCTTCTGCCGAACTTCATTATTGCCGGTCGTGCGGCGCCAATCTCAAGGTAATTGGCAAGGCGGTATCGCTCAGCGAGGCGATTGCCCGCAGCGATAGTGTGCCTTCAAAGCTCAAAGAGATGGTGAAGAACTTCAAGGTAGAGAAGGTCACCGAAGAAGTGACTCGGGCCATGGAGAGAATGAACAAAGAGATAGTGCGTAGCGCCAACGATCCCAAGCCGCGGAAACCCTGGTGGCTCGAAGGGAAGAAGAAGACCGCCGAAGAGCGTCGCGAAGGCTACTTGACCAAAGGAACGATCAAGCTGTTCTGGGGAGGCGGTCTGACGATTTTTCTCTATTTTCTGGCAAACGCGTTGGTCCTTAAATTACCACCCGATGTGATTGCCAGGATTCCTTTTGAAATCGATCCGGTTGTTCATGTGCTGTGGCTGCTGGGCTTTATTCCCATGCTTTCGGGAATTGGTCACATCATCGCCGGGCTGTCGATCCGGCGCGAACCAGCCAGACAGGTTGAGGCCGCTGAGGCGGCGCCGCTGAGAATCGATCCGCCGGCAGATGATTCGTTGTACGCTGCGGAAGTAACTGCGGTTACGCCACGAGAGGCCCCGGCGAGCGTTACTGAGCGCACAACCAACATCCTGGATCGAGACCCGGCGCGGCAGACCACTGAAGGAATCTAGTGTCCTGTCTCTAAAGTTCGTTGACAAAATCGGGGCATGCCAACGGGGCGCTAGCCCGACCGTAAGGGAGGGCTCATGTGTTAGCGGCTTATAAAGACTGAGCCCTCCCTTACGGTCGGGCTAGCGCCACGGTGATCGATCAATTAAGCAAACTTCTGAGACAGCACACTAGACAGAACATTCACAGGCTGCGAGAATCTTCCTGAGCCCCACCAAAATCACTTCGCCCCGTCGACTGTTTGGCGCTATAATCCAGCCAATCAATCAAAGACCCTTACTCTTCCAAGGGGCTGCGCAGGAAGTTATCTGTTCGAGCGGCGCACAAAGGAGGCGACAGTATGAAATCCAGCTTCACAAAGAACAGCTTTGGTGTTTTGACATTGGCAGTGGTGATTGTGTTCGGGGCGTCGGCAGCAACAGTCTCGAACGCGCAGGAACAGGAAAGGCCGGTTGAGCCCCCAAGAGAGAGCCCGAGAACCGAGAGCCCGAGAACCGAGAGTCCAAGAACCGAGAGTCCAAGAACCGAGAGTCCAAGAACCGAGAGTCCGAGAACCGAGAGCCCGAGAACCGAGAGCCCGAGCAGCGGCAACTCCGGGAGCAACAGCAGTAGCAGCCGCAACAACGACAACAGCAGTCGGAGCAACGATAGCGGAAGCGGCAATCGAAGGGATAGCAGTAGCGACAATTCGAGCCGAAACAGACGCGATGATGCCGGCGAACGGAGTGGCAGTGAAAGCCGAAGATCCGGCGGCAACAGCAGTTCCGGACCAAGCCGTCGCAGCGCGGATGGTGATGGCAGCGGAAACCGTCGGGATCGCGCCCCTGCCGATAATCCGTCTGACACCGGAACTCGAAACCGCGAGCGCGATTCTGACAAAAACAAGGATGGTCGAGACCGCGACCGCGACCGCGACCGTGACCCCGATCGAGATAAGGACCGGGATAAGAACAAAGACAAGGACAGAGACAAGGACAAAGATCGTGATCGTGACCGTGACCGGGATCGAGACCGTGATCGTGACAGGGATAAGGACAAGGACCGTGATCGCGATCGGGACAAAGATCGCGACAAAGACAAGCACAGAGACAAGGACAGAGACCGGGACCGCGATAGATACGCTGACCGCGATCGCTACCACGATCGCCATGGTATCTACGACAGTACGATCGTCTACGACTCCGAAAACTATGGCAACTATGCCTACGGGTTGAGCGCATACGATCAGGGCTATGCGGACGGTTTGTACACCGGCGCCAATGACGCTCGTCGCGGACAGAACTACTTTCCTGAGCGTTCGCACTTCTACATTAGCGGATCGAATAGGTACGGTTCGATATTTGGCAGTCGCGCCATCTATCAACAGGCCTATCGCGACGGTTTTTTGCGCGGCTATGAGGAAGGCTACCGGAACTGGCAGCAGTATTTTGTCAACGGACGCTTCCGACGCTAGCCATTCCACAGCAGAAGCCGGGCAGTCTTTTAGAATTGGGACGCGCGCGCGTGGAGAATGAAGTCTCGTCGCGACCTACTATTCTCGGTCGTAGTTCGTCGAATGACTTTGTTGCAATCGCCCGATCCTGGAGTATACTTCCGCACAAATAGCGACCTTCTCTTCCCCGAGAGGCTGACATCAATGCTAGTCTCTGCGCAGTCGCACAAGGAGGCAGCGTATGAAATCGAAATCCGTTAAGCACAAGCTGGGCGTACTCGCCCTGGCATCCTCGCTTGTTTCAGTAATGACAATCTCGACCGCCAACGCACAGGATCGGCGCGGGCGTGGCGGAAGTTCGAGTCGCGGCGGCAGCAGCAGCAGCAGCAGCAGTGGATCGAGTCGCAGTAGCAGCAGCAGTAGTGGATCGAGTCGCAGTAGCAGTAACAGCGGATCGAGTCGCAGCAGCAGCAGCAGCAGTAGTGGATCGAGTCGCAGTAGCAGCAGCAACAGCGGATCGAGTCGCAGTAGCGGCAGTACTCGAAGTAGTGACAGTAGTTCGAGCCGGAGCCGCCGCGATGACAATAGCCGCGGCAGCAATGCCTCAAGCCGGGGCAGTGGCAGTAGTCGAAGTAGCGATAGTAGCCCGAACCGGCGCGATAACGGCGACAGCAGCAGGGGCACTCGAGAGAGAAACGACGTTGGCAATTCTCGGACCCCCAGTAGCGGTGGAAACGGTAGTTCACGGAATTCCACTCGCGATCCTGACAGAACCCCTGACAATAATCGGGGCGGGGGCATAGATAGGAATCGAGAAGGAAACCGCGTCATTGACGATCCAGACCGCTCCCGCCTTCGAGATCGCGACAAGGATCGTGACCGAGATCGCGACAAGGATCGTGACCGGAATCGCGACAAGGATCGTGACCGGGATCGCGATAAGGATCGTGACCGGGATCGCGACAAGGATCGTGACCGGGATCGCGACAAGGATCGTGATGGCCGTCGGGCGGGAGATCGCAACAACTTTAGAAACCAGCATTGTGACCACCCACGCCATCGCCGCGATGGCTTTTGCCTCTACCAGTACACCACCGTCTACGTGGCCTCGAACTATAGCGGCTATCGCTACAGCTCGAACGCTTACGACAAGGGATATCAGGACGGACTGTACACGGGCGCAAACGATGCCCGGCGCGGGCAGACCTTTGAGCCGGAGCGCTCACACTTTTATCAGCGCGGCAATTCCGGGTTTCTAGCGATCTTTGGCGCCTCCGACAGTTACAAGCAGGCTTATCGGGACGGCTTTTTGCGCGGCTATGAGGAAGGGTATCGAGACTGGCAAAGATACTTTATCAACGGCCGCTTCCAACGTTAGCGGTTACGCCTAACAAGTGCGCGGGAGCTGCCTTCGATCTGGACCGAACGCGTGGATCAGTTGCCGGCGCCGGCGACCTGAATCTTATTTATGGCGAGATGCCGTGACCCCTTGGTTGCGGCATCTCTTCTGTTCGGCCAGCGCTTTCGCAGACGCATTGCGAAACTGCACACACGATATCGTGCCGTACTGAAAAGAAACGAAATACGATTCACCTGCAAGTTACGATGACCAGTCACTGGGCATCCAATCGGCACAATAATTGCCAATCGGCTGGCCGGAGGTTAGATATGAAATCAGACTATCTCAGGAACAAACTCGGAAGAATCCTGCTGGCAGGGTCCCTCCTTGTGGGAATCGGGCTGGCATCGAGCATGGCGGCGCAGGCGCAGCGGCCGCGGGAGCGAAATCAGAACCGCCAGGTTCGTCGTGATCGCGATCGGGACTACCGGCGAGACCGGGATTACCGTAACAACAGCGACTATAGTCGCAATCGTGATTATCGTCGCAACGATCAATACGGCCGGAACGGTGGTTATGGTGGCTACGGTGGTTACGGCAACATCAATCAGATTGCGATAAACCAGGGTTACCAGGACGGCTTGTACACTGGCTCGAGAGATGCCCAGCGAGGGCAGAGCTACAATCCGCAGAGATCGCACTTTTACCAGAACGGTCACGGTGATTCGGGCGGAAATTACCGGAACGGATACGGGTACGAGCAGGCGTACCGTAACGGGTTTCTGCGTGGCTATGACGAAGGTTTCCGGCGCAATGGTGGGTACAACCGCGGCAACGGCAACAACGGTCGCCGATTTCCCTGGTAATCCGATCATCAATGATTTCGAGCGCTGAGCCCCGCGCTTGACGCATCAATTAAAGGCGGTGACGGCTGATTGCGGTCGGCGGCATCGCCTTTTGCCTTGCCAGCGACTCGCTTATCGGCCTCGCCCTGTGGTATTTAGTGTAGCCCTAAAACCAGCGTACAAACGGACTGAAAAATTTCCTTTAGGGGAGGACCGAGATGAAACTGGAGAGTATTTATCAAGGGGCAGCGAGCAGAAGGCCTTTAACGAAGATTGTTCTGGCGTTAGCTGCGATGCTTATGTACGTCACCGGCGTTCCGGCCCAGGACATGAGCGCTCACCATCACACTACCTCAGATGCGGCAACCAATCCTGAAGCTATTCAGGAGTGGGCCAAGCAGCGCCTGGCAAAGTCGCCGCGCCACCAGGAATGGGTAAAGATCAAGGTTGGTAATCGTGAAGTCAATAGCTTCGTTGTCTATCCCGAAATAAATAAGAAGGCAACAGCGGTCGTGGTCATTCACGAAATCTTTGGAATGAGTGACTGGGTACAACAACTGACGGACGAGCTGGCCGAAGCGGGCTACATCGCAATTGCTCCCGACTTACTTTCCGGCATGGGCCCTAAGGGTGGAGGTACGAGCGATTTCGACGGCAACAGTGTTCGTCAGGCGATTGGCGCCTTGCCGCCTGACCAGATCACGGCAGATCTGAACGCCGTGGCTGACTACGTGTCCAAGCTGCCCGGAGCTAACGGCAAGGTGGCGGTTACGGGTTACTGCTGGGGTGGCAGCCAGTCGTGGCGCTTCGCCACCAATCGCGCGAGCTTAAAGGCCGCGTTTGTTTTCTACGGTTCGGCGCCAACGACTCCTCCGCCCAATCCCGCGCCTGATAAGACGGCGTTGGCGAGGATCGGCGCTCCCGTGTATGGTTTCTACGGCGAAAACGATATGCGTATTAACGCGACGCTAACGGCAACCAGCGACGCCATTAAGGAACTCAAGAAGACCTTCGATCCGGTGATATATGCAGGTGCGGGGCATGGTTTCATGCGCTCGGGCGAGCCTAATAACCCTGAACCGGTGGCCCCTGTCCCTAAAGGCGACGAGGCGGCAGACAAAAAGGCTGCGGATGATTATCAAAAGGCCCTGACTACCTACAAAGCGAACCGGAAAGGGCGCGACGATGCCTGGATTAGATGGAAGGCGATACTCGCAAAGCTCTAGCCCGGCTTTAGTTTGATAGGGACATCAATGAGGAGCAGATTGATCCCGGCGCTGATTGCGATCATCGTGGTGGTCTCGATCGGATTAGCCGTACCATATCCGGGCGAGATCACGGCCGCGCCGAAGGCCGAAGACAACTTTCAACTAATCAAAGTCGCCGATGGCGTCTACGCCGCGATTGCCAAGCCGGGTGGTTTGGCTTCGGGCAATGCCGGCTTTGTTATCGGCGATGAGGGTGTGCTGATCTTTGACACCTTCTACACCCCCGCCGCGCTGGAAGAACTCATCGGTGAGATTCAAGCGCTCACCAAACTACCGATCAAGTTCGCCGTCAACAGTCACTACCACCTGGATCATACCGGAGGCAATCAGGTTCTGGTTGCTCGCGGCGTGCCGATCATCGCTCACGACAACGTCCTGAAGTGGCAGACGACAAAGAACAAACGCTTCCTGCCGGCCCTCGAAGACTTGCAGAAGCGACGCGCGGATGCGGCGAAACAACTGAGCGAGACTCCCGAGGACAAGAAGGACGAACGCACGCGGCTCGAGCGCCAGATTCGTCGTACCGAAGCGATGATGGCGATCAAACTGACGAATCCTAACGTGACGTTTGGGGCAGGTATCGTGCGTTTGTATCTGGGCCAGCGAGAAGTGGTCTTGTCGACTTTGCCGGGCCACACCGGAGGTGATGTTTTGGCTTATGTGCCCGACGCTAATGTCGTATTCACCGGTGATCTTGGCTGGTCAAAGACGCTGCCAAATCTGGTTGACGCGACGGTGAATGATTGGATTCCGACACTCGATCGGGTCCTGACTCAATATCCAACCGCGAAGTTTGTTCCCGGCCACGGGAGCGTGGCCGAAGCTGCGGACATCAAAGGCTTCCGCGACTATCTCGATGATCTAAGAGCGCGAGTGAAGCAGGGAATTGCTGATGGCTTGGCAATTGATCAGGCAAAGCAGCAACTGAAGCTTCCCGAGAAATACAAGACCTTCGCTTTTCAGAACTTCGCCACACCGAACGTCGAAGACATGTACAAAGAGTTGAAGGGCATGAAGCAGACGCAGTAATGCGAGGAAAAACAGCTTCCCCATGGGTGGCCCGCACCGCGAGCCACCCTTTTTGCTTCTCATCTCCGCCGCGTCTTCCGGGGAACTTACCGCAGGGCAGTAATCCTCAGATTGCGTATCTCAATTACCTGCGGCACCCCGGCGTCATAAAGCCTGGCGCCAAAAGTCCAATGCCTCGCTGCTCCCGGACCCAGCGGTTGAGTTAACGCCACGGTGAATGCGGATGAGTTTTGTCCCTGATACGTCACCTGTCCGTTTTGCACCGTGATCGATATCGAAGCAAAGCCGCCCTGGTTTACTCCACTTAGAATTTGGTCCTTGTAAACCTGGGCGCCGCCATGGGTGGAAATCACGAGACCTCTAGCGCCTCCGGTCTCCCACGAGTTAAATGCCGCCACGCCGATGTGGCCCGGCCCGGCGCTGACATTGGACGCACCGGCTCGTTGGAATGCCTCTCCACTCCAGAACATCGTCGGCCCCACATAACCCTTCTGGGTCGCGACGCTCGCGCGTAGTTCAAAATCCACGCGAACATTGTCCACGGGGAAAGTGGCCGCCGTCTCGGTGAAGTCCTCGATGTAGCTGTTCGCGCCGACTGCTTCGAAGTAGAGCGTGCCGTTGCGAATTCTCCAGGGTGAGTCCACGGCCTGGACCTGATCGTTGCGACGCGTGTACTCGCGCCATCCTGCGCCGACCCAGGTGGAATCCGCCCGCTGAAAATTGTCCTGGAAAAGAAGTCGCTCGGGTGCTGGGCCCACCGATCGAGCATTCGGCTGGCCGGAGGGAAGGACGAGCAGGGTCAGTATGAACATCGATACGATCGCAAAGAAGAAAAACAATTTTGGCCTTCTCATCATTTCTGTTGCTCCTGAATTGGAATTCTGCGCTGAGTTACATCCGCAAGCGGAATGCCGGAACACTCGCTCGCCGAAAACCGCACGGAAACCGGAGCTTCCACGGCGAAGTGTTTCCCCACCGCGCGGCGGTGCGTGGTTTTTCTGGTTGACTCTGCGCAAGAATGCGCACATCGGCCGGCGCCAAAACCACGCAGCGCCATGTGATTTCGGTTTTTCGTTTCATCGGGTTGTTGAGTTATAAATAGAAAGTTAACCTGATGGCCAAGATCGATCCTTCGAACCTCGCAACGACCACCGGCGCGCCCGAGCGTCAAACCGCTTTCGTATCGCTTCGTCATCGCGATTTTCGGCTGCTCTGGATGGGCCAGATTGTTTCGGTCACCGGATCGCAGATGCAGTTAGCGGCGATCAACTGGCACATTTATCTCCTGACCCATTCAGCCTTGTCGTTAGGATTGGTTGGCGCCTGTCGTGCCCTTCCAATCATCTTATGTTCCCTGATGGGTGGAGTCGTTGCTGACGTCATGGATAGGCGGCGGCTGATGATGGCGACGCAGACCGTGATGCTGACGTGCAGCGCTATTTTGGCATTGGTTACTTTCAACGGGCTGCAGCGCGTTTGGCCGATCTTTCTTTTAACTGCAATTGCTTCGGCAGCATGGGCGTTTGATACGCCGGCGCGACAAGCGCTAGTGCCGACTCTGGTGCCGGTCGAAGATTTCCCGAACGCCGTGAGTCTGAGCATGCTGATGTTTCAGATTGGACTAATTGTTGGGCCGCCGTTGGCCGGATTTCTCCTGGCGAGTCACGGACCGGGATTGGTCTACGCAATCAACGCCGCATCTTTCGTGGCCGTGATTCTCGGCCTGGCGCTAATGCGCGCCGGCGGGCGACCAGGAAAGAACGAAAGCCAGGCGCCCCGAATTAGTTTTGAGGCCCTGGCTGAAGGCCTGCGTTTCGTTTGGCGCACTCCGATCATTGTCCAGACGATGACGCTGGATTTTGTCGCCACGTTCTTCGCTTCGGCAAATCAGTTGCTGCCGATCTTTGCCAAGGACATTTTGCAGGTTGGGGCACAGGGCTATGGGTTTTTGGGCGCCGCCCCGGCTGGAGGGGCGATAATCTCTGGACTCGTGATGGCGCGTCTGGGAACATTGAAAAGGCAGGGCCTGATTGTGATTCTTTCCGTCGCCGTCTTTGGGGCCGCCACGATCGCGTTTGGATTATCGCGCGTGTTTTGGTTCTCGTTACTAATGCTGGCCATTGCCGGGGCAGCCGATACCGTGAGCACGATCCTGCGTCACACGATTCGCCAACTGGCCACGCCGAACTACCTGCGCGGACGTATGACTTCGATTAATATGATCTTTTTCATGGGAGGCCCGCAGTTGGGCGAGCTTGAAGCGGGCACGGTCGCGGCGCTCATCGGCGCACCGTTGTCGGTGATGACCGGCGGTGTTGGCTGTCTGATAGCGGCCAGTATTGCGCTCGTGGCGGCAAGGAACCTGAGACGATATGAAGTGAAATGAGGGCAGGCTCCCTCTCCCTTTGGGAGAGGGTTGGGGAGAGGGTTTGAGGGTAGAGCCGCACAGCTTCGCCCCTCTTCCCCGGCACTTCTCCCGGGAGGGACAGGAGATAAGCAGAAGGCTTTTAGGAACAATGGATCAAACGTCTTCCGAATGGATTGAATGCGAAACCACGACGCATCAGGACCACGTCATCGCGCACGTGGTTGGCGCCACGGTGCTGGGCTGGTTCATCGCCGGCGAGGCCGCGCATTTGTTGCTTGATATCGGATTTCTCTGGACGATTTATCTCGACGGTGAAATGAACCTTCTGCCTCAGGGCGTTGCGATCCCAGAATTGGATGCCGACGAACTAAGCAGCGCTGACAAAACTGATGTGGCGTTCGATGCACAACTGCTACTGATCGAAGGTCGCGATGCAAGTGGCTTGAAACGATTCACCGGCGCGCCGGTTGAATGCTTGATCACGACCATCGGGTTTTTTGCCGCCAACTCGGAACGCCGCGTTGTCATTCATGGCGAAGAGGCGAACATTTTCGTCGAGACTTCTCTGGAGGATGCTGGGATAATAATCCGTTCGAGTTAAGCGACCTGCCGTTATTGAATCAACTCCCTTCTCCCTCTGGGAGAAGGGCTGGGGAAGAGGGGCATAGCTGTGGCGGTTCGACGCTAACGCCCTCTCCCAACCCTCTCCCAAACGGAGAGGGAGTCAGGAAAAACTCTAGCGTTTTCCAGGCTACTTTGAGCGACAGACTGCATCCATGACCTGGTCACAAGTTTACGATCCGTTGGGCAACGTCGTGCTCTCGACCGCGCTGGCGGCGTTGCCGATTCTCGTCCTGCTCGGAAGTCTCGGCGTATTCCGAATCAAAGCGCATTTCGCGGCGGTACTGGGATTGAGTACTTCGGTGATTGTGGCCGTCGCGGTCTTTCGCATGCCCAGCGCAATGATTCTGGCCAGCGCGGCCTACGGCGCGGCGTACGGTCTCTTTCCCATCGGCTGGATCGTCCTCAACGTTATCTTTCTTTACCAATTGACGAACGAATGCGGACTGTTCGAGCGCCTGCGTCACAGCATAACCGGACTTACCGAGGATCGACGCCTGCAATTGCTGCTGGTTGCGTTCAGCTTTGGGGCTTTTATTGAAGGTGCGTGTGGGTTTGGTACGCCGGTGGCGGTAACGGGCGCGATTTTGATCGGGCTGGGATTTACGCCGTTGTCAGCTTCGGGCCTGTCTCTGATCGCCAATACGGCGCCAGTGGCTTTCGGGGCCCTGGGCGCGCCCATGATCGGGCTGCAGGGTGTGACTGGACTCGACCTGAAACAATTGAGCGCGATGGTCGGACGCCAGCTCCCGTTCTTTTCACTGATCGTTCCGTTCTGGTTGATCTGGGCGTTCGCGGGTTTCCGCGGCATGGTGGAAATCTGGCCCGCCATCCTGGTCGCGGGTGTGTGCTTCGCAATCCCGCAGTTTCTCGTTTCTAACTTTCATGGGCCGTGGTTGGTCGATGTAGTCGCCGCGATCGTTTCAATTGCTTCGCTGGCGCTGTTCCTGAAGTTCTGGCAACCAAAACGCATCTGGCGATTTCCCGGGGAAGCAGATCCAGCCACAGAGGCACAGCGACATGGAGAAAATGAAGACAGCTTACCGGGTGAAGCGAGGCCTTCAGCTAGTCCTTCCTTCAAATTCCAAATTCCAAATTCCAAATCCGCAATCCGCAATTCGAAATCCGAAATTCTTCGCGCCTGGCTGCCCTGGATCATTCTCAGTGTCGTTGTTTTCGTTTGGGGGTTGCCGCAAACAAAAGCATTCCTCGACGGGATTTCCGCGCCCAAGATTCCCGTTCACGGCCTCGACAAGCTGGTCATGCGCGTGCTGCCTGTAGTGGCGAAACCAGCAGCGGAAAATGCCGTCTTTAACTTCAATTTCCTGTCGGCCTCCGGCAGCGGGATCCTGCTTGCTTCGATTATCGCCAGCCTGGCTATGGGATATTCGATTCGCGGACTGCTGCGGGTTTACTGGAAGACTCTCAAACTCGTCCGCTATTCACTGCTGACTATTGCCGCCATGATGGCGATTGGATTTACCACCCGGTACTCAGGTATGGACGCGACTCTCGGTCTGGCGTTCGCAAAGACCGGTTGGTTCTATCCGTTCTTTGGCACGATGCTGGGTTGGCTCGGCGTGGCGTTGACCGGCTCTGACACTTCTTCAAACGTTCTGTTTGGCAGCCTGCAAAAGATCACGGCCACCCAACTGGGACTCAGTCCGATCCTGATGGGCGCGGCCAATAGTTCCGGCGGCGTAATGGGAAAGATGATCGACGCGCAATCGATCGTCGTGGCCAGCACCGCGACGCGTTGGTACGGTCACGAAGGAGACATCCTGCGCTACGTTTTCTTTCACAGCCTGGCGCTGGCGACGCTGGTCGGCGTTTTGGTCTTACTCCAGGCGTATGTGTTTACGTGGATGATTGTGCAGTGACCGATCGCGGTGGTCTCTGAAATGAAAATCTACTTTGCAGGTGCGATTCGTGGTGGGCGAGAAGATGTTGCGTTTTATCTCGAACTGGTCGAACTACTGCAAGCATATGGCACGGTTCTCACTGAGCATGTCGCTGACGAACAATTAACTTCGTTCGGCGAATCGACCGATGATCGGATGATTCACGATCGCGACCTGGCGTGGCTCCGAGAGGCGGACTGTCTGGTCGCGGAAGTGACGACGCCGAGCCTGGGCGTCGGTTTCGAAATTGGAAAGGCAACCGAATGGGGTATGCGGGTTCTGTGTCTCTTTCGACCTAATACCGGTCGGACTCTCTCCGCATTGATTGCCGGGAGCGATCGGGTGACCGTTCGCGAATATCAAAGCGCAGCCGATGTCGAAGAGATATTCAAAGGGTTCTTCGCAGTCTAGTGTGCCGTCTCAGAAGTTCGCTTAACTGATCAATCACCGGGGCACTAGCCCGACCGTAAGGGAGGGCTCAGTCCTTTATGAGCCGCTAACACTTGAGCCCCGTTGGGCATGCCCCGCTTGCTCGCACTCCTCGCCAGTAATGATTTCGGCTACAATCTCAAATATGATCAAGAACATCCTTTCCGCTTTAGCACTGCTTTTGCTGTCTACCGCAACCCAGGCGGCGCCAGCCACCATGCGGCTCGACTATTACCACACCGGCGACGCGAAGCAGGAACTGTTCAGCATGGATAGAGTCGTCATCGAACCGCTGCCCTGGCCCGGTGATCTAAACAAGAACATCGATGATACGAATCTCGGCAAGTACTTCTTCGAAGTTCGTGACCAAAAGACGAAAGGCGTGCTTTATTCGCGTGGGTTCGCGTCCATTTACGGTGAGTGGGAAACCACCGATGAAGCCAGGTCGATCAAGCGCACCTTCAGCGAATCACTGCGCTTCCCGGCGCCCGATGCTCCGATAGACATCGTTTTGAAAAAGCGCGACGCCCAGAACAACTGGCGCGACCTGTGGACGGCCTCGATCGATCCAAAAGACATGTTCATCGATCGTTCCAAACCCGCTGCGCCGGCGCGTTTGATTCCGATTCAAAAGATGGGTGATCCGGCGACAAAGGTCGATCTGCTTCTGCTCGGTGACGGCTACACCCGGGCTGAGACGAAGAAGTTCGAAGCCGACGCGCGCCGGCTTACGCAGGTTTTGTTTGCCACCTCGCCTTTCAAAGAGCACCGTAGTGACTTCAACGTGTGGGGACTTTGTCCGCCGGCTGCCCAGGCGGGAATCTCGCGGCCGTCCACAGGTGTCTATCGCGACTCGCTCGCGACTTACGATGCGTTTGGTTCTGAGCGCTACGTGCTATCGTTCGACAACCACGCGCTGCGCAAAGTCGCCCAGTTCGCTCCTTACGAATTCATCGAGATTCTCGCCAACAATCGCACCTATGGTGGCGGCGGGATTTTCAATCTCTACAGCACGGTCGCGGCGGATAACGCCTTTGCGGATTATGTCTTCGTGCACGAGTTTGGGCATCACTTCGCCGGACTCGCCGACGAGTACTACACGTCTTCAGTTGCCTACGCGCCGGCGACCGAACGCGTCGAACCGTGGGAGCCGAACGCTACGGCTTTGCTCGATCCTGCCAAGCTTAAATGGAAGGACCTTGTCGCCGCCGACACGCCGACACCAACGACCTGGAACAAGGAAGAGTTTGAGAAGTACTCACGTGATATTCAGAAGCGGCGGGCTGAAATTCGCAAACAGAAGTTGCCGGAAAGCGTGATGGAAGCACTCTTCCGCGCAGAACTAAAGTACGAACAAGCGATGTTCAGAAAAGAGAAATACTTTGGCCACGTCGGAGCTTTCGAAGGCTCGATCTACGAAGCTAAGGGTTTCTACCGGCCGGAGGTCGACTGCATCATGTTCACCCGCACGAACCATTTTTGCGCAGTCTGTCGACGAGCGATTGAGAGGATTGTCGGTCTGTATTCGAGTTAGTAAATTCTCAACCCAGAGGCCTTCGCTATGACGGCGATGAAGATTGCAATCTCATTGGAAGTTGGGATTTGGGTTAACCGTTTTGACGGTTTCAATCCAACGGAGAAGTATGCGGCGAGTTGATTTCGCTAGCACCGCCTTGGCCATTTGCTTGCAACGCCGGTTGCAGCCTCATTCATGATTCCAGGCCTTGAGCTCTCGTGTTAAAATCCGAACATGCTAATCACCACTGGCAAAGTTAATGAAGGCATGATTCAACTCGAGTCCCAAAGCCTGCCTGAAGGTACGACGGTCACGGTGCTGGCTCACGAGGGTGACGAGACGTTTAAGCTTGATGCGAGACAAGAGGCCGAACTTCTTGCGGCCATTGCCGAAGCCGAGCAAGGCGAAGTTGTGACAGCGTCGGAGGTCCTTCAGCATCTTCACAATTCATGAACAGCGCACTCCCGGTTCGCATCGTAAGCAGTGCGGCGCGTTCCATAGCCGAAGCGGGGAAGCGGTGGGCAGCAAATCGGCCCAAAGCATAATCAGTGGTGACGATCCAGGCCTGTATCTCAAAATGCATGGATCACTCAACTGGTTCGTCTGCACGAGCGACGGTTGTCCCCACTCAACCACGTTGGATATAGATCTAGAAAAGCGAAGTTATAGGCCTGCTCTTTCTACGATTCGACCAGATCAATGATGTCTTAGATGAAATGGAATCGTGACGCGAGAATACGTAGCAGGCAGGAGGCGCAAAGCCAGAAGGAAGAATAACGGGAGAATCATTTGGCACGACGAAACTCACGATCAATAGCGGTGGTTGCAGGTTTTGTGTTTCTTTACGTTTGCGCACCGGCCACCAAGGGACAGCAAAGGTATTTTACCGAAGACCAGAGAGTATATCGGAATTACCACTCGCAGTTTTTGCCTAAGGACCGAGACGTGATCGTTTCGCTTCCTGCGGGCTACAACAAAGATACGACCAGACGCTACCCGGTGCTTTACATGCAGGATGGCAATTCGGTATTCAACATCTGGCGCCTGGATGAGACGGCGGCATACATGGCTGCCAACAACGCGATTGAGCCCCTCATAATCGTTCATGTAAATAACGGAGGCACGCAAGAGGATCGTTTTGACGAATACACTACCGCCCGCGATGCCCGCGGTCGAGGCGGAAACGCAAACAACTATGGCCGCATGCTGGTCGAGGAACTTAAGCCATTCATTGACGCGGAGTATCGTACGTTGACCGACGCCGCTAACACGGGACTGGGTGGCGCGTCATTGGGCGGGCTGGTAAGTCTCTATTTGGGACTTAAGTATCCCGGCAAGTTTGGTAAATTGGCCGTACTGTCGCCGGCTCTCTGGCGGGATCTGGATGGTACGATCCAGCGCCAAATAAAGGATCTTGCTTCCAAGCCGGCGTTGCGTATCTGGTTGGACATCGGAACCGAAGAAGGACCAACTAGCGCCATTAGACAGTTGCGCGATTTACTGAAGAGCAAGGGGTGGGTGCTGGATTCAGATCTAGTCTACTTTGAAGCAAAAGGCGCGAAGCACCAGGAAGAGGCTTTCGCACTCCGGGGCGCAATGTTTCTAAAACTCTTTTACCCGAAACAGGCTAACCAAAAGTAGAGCGAGCGATACTCGCAGACTCTCTACGAGGCGGAAGGGGACGGCCGATTGAAGAAAATAAACTCAATCATCTACGGCATATTCGGTGCGGGGGCGATTGTTGCCGGAGTGGCGGCACTGCTGTTTCCGCCCGCGATCATAGCAAGCGCCGCACAATCATTTCCTTTGGCGCACATCCTGAGGGAGGAAGGCGCCGCGGCGATTTTCATCGGACTGATGGCCTTGTGGTGCATCTTCAATTACGAACGCCGGCGAAGCGTGCATTACTTCCTGATGGTGCTAACTTTTCTGCTGGCGGCGATTCACTGGTGTGATTACTTCGCAGGACACCTGCCCTGGATCAGTCCGCTCTACAACAGCGTTCCGTTCATCGTTGCTTCGCTAATGGCCGTGCTTAGCAGATCGCCTGAAAGGACCTGACAACTCTGCGAGAGAAAAAGGTCGACAGTGTTCCCGTAAACGTCAAAGCCTTCCTGGACAAATTCAGTCGGTGGGTAAACGCGCAGCCGACCTGCGTGCCATTCTTATGCAGCACGACCCCAAAGACGACAGCTCAGATTCGATGCTGGGTCCTTTCCTGGCTGCCAAGTCGGAATCGATCTCAGACGAATTGCTGCGCGCGATAATCAACGAACACGCCGATCCCATTATTACAAAAATACTCAAGAGCAAACTCCGAGTGTCGTTGAATGAACGCGGCACCCAGCAAAACCAGGACGCGCTGGAGATCGCCGGCGATCTGCGAGCCACGATCATCTCAACATTGCGCACGCTGAGACAGAATCCAAATCAAACAGCAATCGCCAGTTTCTCAGACTTCGTCGCAATCAAAACCTACTCCGCGTGTGTTGACTATTTTCGCGAGAAGCATCCGCAGCGGTGGAGGCTGAAAAGCTTGCTGCGCCGGCGCTTGAGACAGAACCCGCGATTTGCTTTGTGGCAAGCTGAAGATAAGCGATGGTATGCAAGCTTCAGCAGACGCCAGGAAACCGGATCCGAAGCGGAAGAACCCGACGCCTCTCATTCCGTTTCGCATCTGCCGGACGGGAAACTGAGTGATGCCCAGATAAAGTCTGATGAGTTCCTGGATGTCTTGTTCGAGCGCTCCGGTCGACCGATAGGTTTCGATGAAGTCGTAAGAATCGCCGCTGAAACGTGGCACATCCACGATCGACCGACCGAATCGATTGATACCGGTTGCTCGGAGAGAGACCACCAATTTACGAGTTCAGAACCCAGAGTTGATTTGGCCCTGGAGCAACGGTTGTTCTTTGAGCAGGTTTGGCGCGAGGTGTGCCAATTGCCGGTGCTCCAACGTGCTGCTCTGTTGCTTAATCTCAGAGATTCGAGGGACGGGGGAGTGATTTCGTTTCTTCCTTTCCTCGGTGTCGCTTCTAAAGAGGAGCTCGCCCGACTACTGGAAATGCCTTACGAAGACTTTCAGAAGTTATGGAGTGAGTTGCCGCTTGATGATTTCCGCATTGCGCAAATCTTTGGGATAACTCGGCAGCAAGTCATTAACCTGCGCAAAACGGCAAGAGAACGGCTGGCGCGAAGAATGAGAAAGCTCGACGCGAAGTGAGAAATTTCAAACGCGAGTGGTAAGAATTAGAAGTGAAATACGGTTTAAGATAAACAGCGGAGCGAAAAAACCGCACGACGAATGACCGATCATCTTACCGAAACAGAGGTTAGTCTTTTCCGTGAGCGGGCCTTAAGGCCAACGGAACGGGAAAGAATTGATTCGCACGTTGCTGAATGTGAATCGTGCCTACGTCGAATTTTGCCACCAGAAGATTCAGCGCTGGTCTACAGCGAGTTAACTGAAGCTCTGCTGACCGACAGAGGGGACGAAGCTTTTCATCTGTCAAATGCAGACGTGAGACTATACGCGAACGGGTCAGTCGACCAGGCCGATAGAGTAATCTTTGAAAGTCACTTCGACATCTGCGATCAATGCAGCGAGGCGGTGCAATCACTCATCGCAAGCCCGCTGGTCGAGAGCGTTTCGGCTTCGACCAGGCATATGGAAATCGCGGCGCAACCATTCGCTCCAGCATGGAGTGCGGCTTTCCAGTTTACGCCAGCCCGCGCAGTAGCCGGGCTGTTAGTTGTTGCAGGTCTGGTTTTGGCTTTTGTTGTGTGGCAGCGTTGGCATGCGCGCGCCGTGGATCAGACGGCGCAAAAGACAACCAGCCAAACTCCCTCTAACACGCCCGGAAGTGGGTCGCCAACGCCCACGCTGACGGAAGCAACGAAAGACCCAACCACTGATCAGTTCGCGGTGGTGGCAAGTTTGGAAGACAACGGCCGCAAAATTCAGTTGGACAGCAAAGGCATACTAGTCGGCTTGGAGGAACTCCCTGAAGCGAGCCGCTCGCTCGTGCGAAGTGTGCTTACGACTAAAACGTTGTCAAAGCCAGAGGTGCTGGAGAAGTTGACCGCACCTTCGATCACGCTCATGGATCCCAGTGCCCGAGAAAACACATTTGGATTGCTTGGTCCGTCTGGGACAGTGATCGCGACGGATCATCCTAACCTGCGCTGGCAAGCCCTGGAGGGAGCAACAAGTTACACAGTTTCAGTGTTTGACGCAGACTTCAATCGGGTAACGCGCAGCGCGCCGCAAGCGGCAACCGACTGGACATCGACCAAACTTCGACGCGGGATGATTTATTCGTGGGAAGTAGTGGCCGTCAGGAACGGGCAAGAGGTGAGATCGCCGGTTTCTCCCGCACCCAGAGCCCAATTCAAGACATTGGAGGCAGAGAAGCTACTCGAGTTAACGAACCTGAAAAAGCATAGCCCGATCTCGCATCTCACCTTGGGTCTAACATACGCGCGCTTTGGATTGTTGGCTGAGGCCGAGGGACATCTGCAAATACTAGCGAGAGAGAATCCGAATTCCCCCGTTGCAACGAGACTGTTGCGAACTGTTCAGGAGTGGCGCAACCGTTAGATCCCATTGCCCACGACCACGAATCCTGACCAGAAAAACGGATGGCGATATTTGGAGTCGGCCATCAGTTTTATCGCGGCCTTCCTGAGAGCCTCAGCCGTGCCGGTTCGCAAAGGCGCCTTTTCGGATTGGAGGTTGCGGTGGAGATCTATCATCAGCCGAGCGGTGCTGGCAGAGTCGACCTTCCACTGGCTTGCTACTGTGGTTGAAGTGCCGGCGATGAATAGAGCCCAGGACATTCCGATCAATCCTTCACCCGAACCGACCTGCCCGCGCGCTGTCTGGCAGGCCGACAAGACCGCCAGGTCAGCGTGCAGATCGAGCTTCATAATTTCCCGCGCTTCCAAAAAACCATCCTCGCTGTCGCTTTCGGTCGCTAACAAGAGACGCGAGTAAAGGGGATTCATGTCGTCGAGTACACCATGCGCCGCAAAGTGCAGTACGGGATACTTCGAAGCTGTGGCCTTGAAAGTTTCTTCGCGCGCCGCAGTGCCAATCAGGATCGTGCTTTCTTGTGCGCCGTAAATTTCACCTATTGCTTTCACCTCCTGCTCAGCTTGCGGCAGAGAATCGAAAGACAGCTCTCTGCTAGTAGATCTCAACCGGGCCACCGATTGGCCACTCAAGGATGGATTGCCTATTGCCAGCAGCCGCGGTAAAGACCGAGAAGCTGTTGCGCTGACCTTGGTCAGCAAACCATCCGAGCCTGCCTTAAGACGAGTCACGCGTTGCGCCAGGGCCTTGTTTTTCATCTCGCGCAAAACGCTGAGCGAGGGCACATAAGACAATGCGTGATCCTCAAGCACGTACTTATTTGATCTCGACAGCAAAGCCTGAAACGGTAATTTCCAAAGTCCTTCGGAGGGGACGATACAGATTTCGGTCTTGCCCTCTAACTCAGTCTGCACTGGTTGCAGCAAGAGATCGTATAAGCCTCTTGCCAGTTCTTTGAAATCGGCTGAGTTGCCGGCCAACCTTTGACGAAAGTCCGCAACTCTCGTGGCCAGGTCCCGAGCGCTAATTTCTATTGGATAGACATTGAGTCGTACGTCATCAGCAGCTTTTGTAAGGACGAAGACGTAAGTCCGATTCCGGGTGACGACGTACTCCAACAGTGCGGCTCGCTGATCGCCTATCAGAGCTCCCGCCTGGCTCAAAGACAAGGGTTCAGCTTCTCCTCGGTTCACCTTTAGCTCCGGATGCGCCGCGTAGATGCGCGTCTCGTAAGCGTCGTACTCAAGCCGCGCGTTTTGAATCTGAGTCCCAAGCATGTCGATCCGGGTTTGGTTGGGCTCGGCCGATGCAGTCTCGCGCCTCATCTGGGAGTTCAGTGTTGTGAGCCTGGACCGGAGAGTCTGCTCCCGCTCGCGCTCTTCGGTCGACATGCTCTTCGTTATGTCGACGCGACCGTTGCGAAGCACATCAAGCAGCATTCGACCCTTTACGCGTTCGGCGTAAACAAATGCCTCGGCAAACTGCTTCTGCTCGATCAGCAAGGCCACCATTTCTAAATAGGGAGTGGTCTTACTCTCGAACGATAATTCCTGATCGCGTTCGGTGCCGGCGAATTGCGAGCGCAGTTGCTCGATCACTGCAATGCTTTCAGCAAATTCCTGTCGTGCCTGATCGTTGCTACGCAGAGCGCGATGAGTCTGGCCCAGCAGGTTCAAAATCTTCCAAAGAATCTCAGGCGCGTGGCTGCCCCTGGCAAGAACGGCGGCGCGAGTGAAGAGCGCGACGGCCTCGGTATATTTACCTTCGACAAGGCGAATTCTGCCGATGCCGTTCAGGGAATAAGCTTGCATCGGTCTATTGCCCAAATCCTCATGCGCTTTTAGGCTTAGGTTGTAAAAAGCCAGAGCCAACTCATTCTTTCCTTGCGCCGCGTAAACGTCCGCGATTTGGTTCCGCAACCACGCGGCGCCCGACTTGGAGGAAAGCTGCTCATAACTTTTGAGAATTGTCTGGTATTGCGCCAGCGCTTTTTCATAATTGCCCAAGGCGAAGTAAGCGTTACCGAGGTTTGCGAGCGGATATGTAATTTCGAGTTTGCTGCCCAGCTCTTCGTAAAGGCGCACGCTCTTCAGGTAATACTCCATCGCCTGCGCAAAGTTACCCTGCGAGTAATGCAGGTTGCCCATCTTCGCCGACACGGCAGCGATCCCCTCTTTGCTGCCAAGCTTTTCCGCGAGCGTGAGCACCTGCTGATAATTTTCCGCTGCGTGAATATAGTCACCCTGGGTGAAGTAAACGTCACCGAGCCCAACCAGAGCGCCGCCCTGGCCCCACATGTTTTTGGTTTCTGCCGCCAGCCGATATTCAAGGCGAAGGATATCAGCGGCGTGGACGTCATCGCCGTTATCTTCCAGAAGAGCGCGGCCCACTTCCTCCAGGCTTTTCAGGAAACCTGACGTTGCCGGCTGCGCTTTAGCGATGATACTGGCGCGCTCTTCGTCTGTAGTGGCTTTCAAATATTGTCCCGCGAATTCTTCCGCGGTGTCGGTAAACCGCCAAAGCTTCCAGGCGCCCTGTTCTTTGACCAGGTAAAGCGTGTGATCCCACTCCGGAAAACCTTCGGTCTCGCGACCTGTCTCGATATCTCTGAAATCCATATTTACCAACAGGCGCAGGGTGGCTTTGTCAGCCTGAACATCCGCCTTTATCCCCCGTATTAATTTCCTTTCACTCCTAACGTTTTGCCTCTGAGAGAAATCCTTCGAGATCATTTCCCTGAACTCGGCAAAGTAGGGCGAACTTTCACTGTGAAGTGAGAGGAGCGTCCGCTGGTCCTTTTGTTGATAAGCATTGTATGCCTTGAGGACGAACGCGTTGAGCTGGGCCGTCGAGTCCGTTTGCGCATTGATACTGGAAGCGCAGCAGGTCAGCGCGGCTACACAGAAACATCGTAGCGCGCGAAGAAAAACTCTTCTATTAGCGTTCTGCATTGACTATCTCGCGTTGCCTTGCACGGCGATTGAAGTCTCAGGAGCTTTGTCTCATGAAGAGTACTTTGGATGCCAGTTATCTCATCGCAGTCTACTCCAAAAAAAGTTTTTGGTTCGATAGTAATAACCTGAGACTGCTCACGGCTAACAGCGTTAGTGAGCCGAATGGAAGACCTTTGTCCGAAGGTCTCTACGGCTGAAGTCTGCCATGGTATCAAAAGGAATGAACGAAAATTGAACGAGAGACTACTTCGCGACGTACCAACGAGAACTCTCCCGCCCGCCAAACTCCCCAAATCCGAAAACCCGATCCCGCTCGCTCTTGCTTGCGGTGCAGCCAAAGAGGAGATACACATGAAGTCGAATGAGAAGTTGAGTGCCAGGGTGTTTTGCGGTGTCTTGGTCTTAATGTGCTCTGGCGCGATCGCGTCGGCGCAAAATGCAAATAAGGACGAGTATCCGAGGCTCGAGGTGTTCGCCGGCTATTCCGCGCTCGGTGAAGCGGGCAGTCGGGGCATTAGCTTTGGCGCCAACCGGAGCGTCGGAGCAAACTATTCCGCCGAGCCGGGATTTGAAACTTCGATCATCCGGAACTTCAGTAAGCATTTCGGCATTAAGGGCGACTTCTCGGCGCATTTCAATAATGAGTCGGCCTCGGGCCCGATTACGTCTTGCACGCCTGCCTGCACGACTGTCACTCAGGACTTTCAGCTCAAGACGCGCGTTTACAATTTTCTGGCCGGCCCGGAGTTTAAGGCACGCAACAACACGCGCTTCACGCCCTTCGTGCATGTGCTTGGCGGTGTCGCGCACACAAGCGCAACTTTCACCACCCCAGGTCCAACCTTCAATTTGCTTTTGAAAAAGAGCGACAACAGCTTTGCGATGGCGTTAGGCGGCGGCATCGATATCCGCGCTTCGAAGCGAGTAAGCTTTCGTGGCCTGATGGATTACAATCCGGTATTAGTTCACGACTCGACCAGCGGCACGCGTGATTTTTTCCGGCTTTCTTTGGGTGTCTTGTTTCACTGAGATCGTAAGGTACCCGCGCCCCCGAATTTCAGATTCGATAGAGGACAATCCGCGGTGACCAAGCATCGGCCACTTGATACGACTGTCCGGATCTTGTAAGTGCAGGGAAGGTGGCGTCCCGTACGGGAGTCGAACCCGTGTCGCCGCCGTGAAAGTGAAGCAACCTATTGTAATTCAACGGAACTTAGCGGCATGGATAGCACTTTACCGTCCTTAGAAGACTCGCGGGAACGCTTATTGGACGTTTAATGGACGCGCGATGCTGCGATGGCCGCCGCCGCTTTCCGTTACCGGGCAACGGATTTCAAGTCGTTTGAATCAGCCGTTACCTAGTCTTACCGAACAATACGAAGCAGTATTTACGCGGCTCCGTGAAAGTTCCCTTTTCGATGCGGAGCCCAACAGTGCGTTCCCCTGTAGTGAAAGTTCTTCTATGGCCCTTGACTACGCGGTCGGTTAAGAGTAAAAAAAAGCCATTCGTCTGTTCAGTCGATCGCTCGTTGTCCTTATGCTCCTGATTCTACCGAGACCGATGAACAGATTTGATCCAAACTAGCTCAACAGAAACCGCACCATCCCAGAAGTAGCAACATATCGCCCATTGGCTGCCGTTTCTGCATTTCTAAGGAGAAGTGATGAAACCTCATCTGAAAACCCCACTCACCTCTTTGGTGTTAACTCTCTTACTGCTTACACAGCTCATAGCTGGTCCAATCCAGCAGACCTACGATCCATTCTTGGCGCAGAAGGAAGCGATACGAGCACTCGACATGGTCCTGGAGCGGCGTCGCAAAACAGGAGACATGGAGGGAACGGTTGCCGACTTACGACTGGCGGCGCGGGTGTTTGTAAATCTTCATCAAAACCTTATTGACCGCGGAGAGTGGGCGGAGGCGTCGCTCAGCGCGGCCAAGATTGGCTACATTCTGCGACTTCTGAAGATGCCGGTAGAAGCCAAACAATCGTTTGAATACGCGCTCCAGCATTCTTTACGAGCGAAACACGCAGGTCACCAGGTTACAGCACTGCTGGGATTGGCGAAAAACGAACTGTATCGCACCGGCGCGCACGATCTTGCGGCGGTAGCTCGTTACCTCGATCAGGCTGTCGCGCTCGCGGAACCAGCCGGCGATAAGCAGGGCCTCTGCGATGCGCATCAAGTCAGGGCTGAACTGGAATTGGAACAGCGCCAATACCTGGCCGCGCTTAACGCAATCAACCGCTCGTTTCCTCTCACCGCCGGGCTGACGGATCCGATGATGATTTTCTATGCACACCAAACGCGCGGGGAGATTTATTCAGAATGGGCCGGCGCTTGTGACTACGATCGAGAAGCCGCGGCCTGTGCTGAGCGGCTCGACAAAGCCAAACAAGACTTCGAAAAAGCGCGGGAACTCATGAGCAACCTCGGCTACACCTTCATGGTTAACGTAATGGCTGCGAGCTTGAAGAATGTGGAGCAGAAGCGGGCGCTTATTAAGCTGAAGGAAACGGACAAACGGCTTTCCGGCGAAATTTCCAAATTGCAAAAGACACTTCCCGTCCAGGTCGATGAAAATTTTCTGCCGCCAAAAACCAGCGAAATGTTTGCCGATTCGCCAGCACTCCTCAGCAACGCGAAACTGGTGCTCGAAGAACAGATACGCAGAACTTCAGATGGCGCTGCCGGAACTTTCCTGCGTGGCAGACTCAACGATCTTCTGGACCAACCCGATGCGGCTCTCGATTACTATCTGAAGGCTGTCAAACTTCTGGAAACCGACTCCGGGAGTTTGCAGGGAGATAAAAACCTCGGCACTTACCTCGAAGACAAGATCCACATTTACTACGAGCCGATGCGTCACATGCTCCAACGTAAGCGCTATGCAGAAGCTTTTGATCTCATGGAAAACTCGCGAACTCGCGCCATGGCCGATCTACTGAAGCAGAACTTCAATGCTCGATCGCAGGACCAAGCCCTCTATGCCGAATTCTTAATTGCCCGGTTAATGCTTTCGATTGCCCAACAGCAGGCGTTTCGAGAAGAACAGTTGCTTGGTAAGTCTGTTGATGGCGGTGCATTTGTGCGCAATCAAGAGAAGGAGTACCAGAAGGTGCTTCAGGGGATGAGCACGGCAAACTCGAAATTGCTGGGCTTAATCGCCCCACAAACGGCGACGCTGGCGTCAGTACAACAATCGCTGAAGGAGGATCGTTCTGAGATTCTGTATTACACGGTGCTGGACGACCGACTGATCATCTGGCACCTCAGCGGCGATCAGACTCACGTGATGTCGGTTTTTATTTCACGAGTGAATCTCATCAACAAGGTCAACCTGTTGCGCAAGAGCCTGGACAGGAATGCCGAATTCGACCAGCAGGAAGCCAGCGAACTGTTTCGTTTTCTAATCCAACCGGCCCTGAAGTGGATTAAGTCGGATCAGCTCGTCATTATTCCGCACGAAGATCTCAACTATGTACCCTTCCAGGTCTTGTTCGACGCGCAGCGGAACAAATACGTCGGTGAGATGTTTCAGTTGAGCTACGCTCCGAGCGCCACCATTCTCTCAAGATTGAAGAAAGTAAAGAACATCAGCGGCGGCAAACTACTGGCGGTTGATAGCACGGACCTGGAGGCCGGAGAGAATGAAGTCAGAGCTCTCGGCCAATTATTTTCAAACCGGAGCAAGGTTGTAATTGATCCCAAGCTCAAGGAGTCGAGCCTCAAGAGTTGGATCGGCGACTACGACCTCGTTCACCTATCTATTCACGGCAGGTTTAAAAACGACCAGCCACTGCTTTCGTTTCTACAGCTCAACCCGGGAAGTGAAAACGAGGATGTGTTAACAGCTGCCGAAATGTTTGGCTTGCCGCTGAGTCGTGCGCAGCTCGTGGTACTCAGCTCGTGCGAGACCGGTCAGGCAAGAGCGACCCGCGCCAATGAGCTCATTGGCATGCAGCGCGCGCTACTTTACGCCGGCGCCAATAACCTGATCCTTCCCGCGTGGCAGGTGGATCCCGAATCAACAGGACTATGGATGACTACGTTCTATCGCGAAGCTCAAACAAAACCTTTCAATGAGGCGGCTCGACTTGCTTTAGTGGCGGTGAAAAGCAAGTACAGCCACCCTTACCACTGGGGCCCGTTTCTCTTGATTGGAAAATAGATGAGCAGCGCGTGGGACGAAGTCACTGAAAAGCTCAAGGCTCTCGCCGGAAGTTGGCCAGGGTATGTGGCGCTGGGAAGTTTTGCGCTTTACGTGATGGGCTATCTCTCTCTCAGATTTCACCTCACGGCGCTGGGAATTGGCACTGATCTCGACGTGATCGACGAGCGCTATATTTTCGCGGGTGCGAAATTCCTGGTTTACTTTTTCTCGTGCGCCCCCATTCTAATTCTGCTCGTTCTGACGCTATTGGCGATTTTCTGGCTGCCGTATCGTCTCTTGCCGCAGCGGCTTCGCTCCCGAATCAAGCTGGCGCCAAATGGAATTTGGAAACGAGTGGGACCGTGGTGGTCAAATCCTAACCGACTCGCCCTAACGGGAATTATTCTTTCAGTTATTCTCATCCAGTTTGTAATGAGGCAGTGTTTCTTGCTTAGCAATTTGCTGCTGGCGCCGTATCTCTCCGCGCCGTGTTGGTTGCTCGGAGTGTTGCTCGATGAAGGCGGTGGATTGCAGGCGCTTTATTTTTCCGGTTTGGAGACCGGCGCCGCACTCGCCGCCGCGTGCTTTTTCAGTGCTCGCCGGCAAGCAAACCAAACTCGGCTATCACAATTCCTGACGGTAGTGCTGGGATGTTTGATCGCGATTCAGTTTTTGTTTCTGCCGATAAACTACGGAATCCTGATCAGCGAAAAGACACTGCCCAAAGTTACTGATCTCGGAGGACAGGCGGCGTTGAATAGTGGACAGGAGGCCTGGTTGGTTTGGGAAGGGACAGCCGGAGTCACTTATCTGGTGCGAACTAAAGACCAAACGGGGGAACAGCGGAGCCTGATTACGCTTCCGAAGAAGGACGTGAAGAGGACTGAGATCACTCGTTACGATTCAATACTGCGCATGCTTTTCGCGGGCCAGACCTGCGGTGAATGACAGACTGATTTAGGTTAAGGAGGGAAGTCTCAATGAAAATACGTGACGCTATGCAATTCTCTCGGCTTATTACCGTGATGTTGCTATTCACCAGCGTCTCCTTCGCTCAGCAGCCGCAAAACACCCAGCAGACGCAAGACGCTCAGCAGGCGCAAAAAAAGAAACAGACCTTTTGGCAGCGACTGCTCAGGTTCTGCGGTATCTCGGCGACACCGAGCGCTCAGAAAGCGCCCGGTGATAAAGTAACGTCAGGCGACATTTGGCTGGTCCAGGTAAATTCGTCCGAGGCGTTGCGGCTCACCCATGACGGCGGTTATCGCTCGCCAATATTTCTCACAGGTGACAACAAGATTATCGCGCTCAAGGGACCGGATGTGATGGAAATCAGTGTCACCGGCGGTGAACCGGAGAAACTACTGTGCGTGAAGCAGGTGGTTAAGTTAGTCGGCGCAAACATGGACGATCCCAATTCCATCCTGGTGTTGATCGAAGATGAGAACCGCAATCCGGGTTTGGGAGTTCTCACTTTGCATGACGGAGCCGTGACCAAGATTCCAGCCGAAGGAAGCGACGAGTATCGGAAGGCTCTGACGCACGCGGAGAGTTGGGAGAGAGTTTATGGCGCGACGAAGGTTTTTGTTAAGACTGAAGTAAAGAATGATTTAGTAGGCGTTGTTGAGTGGTCAGATGTGTACATAAAACAAGTTGACAGCCCGCCCAAGAATCTTAGCCGGTGTGACGGAATAAACTGCAGTCAGCCTTCGCTGTCTAAAACGGGACACTCCGTCGTCTTTATCAGGTCTGGGAAAGAGTGAGATTCGAGAGTGGTACCGAGGAGCAGAGGTCGAACTCGCACGTCCTTCCGGACTACGGATTCTAAGTCTCAAATCGCTTGCTTTCCCGCGTTTCAGCTCGTACTGATGAGTGCATCTTTGTTAGCGTTTTCGCTTACTTTATGATGCCTGCATGCCATTGAGTACAGCTTTATTTGGTTGAGTTGGCACCCAAACTGGCATAGAGAATTCCGCGGCATGATGAGCGCGGACAACCGTTCAATCGAGAAACAAAACCATGAGAGAAGAGAAGCGGATGTTTCGGGAGGAAGATCTCGTAAGTGATTGAAAAGTTGGCGTCCCGTACGGGAGTCGAACCCGTGTCGCCGCCGTGAAAGGGCGGTGTCCTAGGCCACTAGACGAACGGGACGCATGGTGACGATCACTCTCAGGAAAGCGAACTAGTTACGGTAGCTTAGCGGAAAAGGTAGTGTCAAACCGCGAAGCTCAAAGATTCGAAATTCCAAATTCCAGATTCAAGATTCAAGATCAGACGGTTGGTTTACGCTCTCGAGCAATTGACCCAGTGAGTTCCTGTCCGTCTCGTCAGCAAACGCAAAACGCAGCGCAAAGCCCATTTCCGCGACCGTGTAAACGACCTGACCCCACAATGAGGCAATCTCCTGGGGGAAATTAATCTCCAGCCGAATCAACTCGCCTGGCTTAACTTCAGCGCTGGTCAAGACGAAACAACCCAGAGAGCTGAGGTCACAGACCGCGCCCCGGCCCTGGGTCGTCAAGGCTTCCCAGCGCGCATGGAGATCTATGCGCAGTCGTTCCGCTGCTCGTCGCTCTTGCATCATCCAAACTTCATTCTATAATCTTGAGCGTCACTCCCCAGAGATCGGTCGAGCCAAAATTACTTTAGCACATGGAGTTCACCCCAATGATCAACATCCGTTCCTTAACCCGAGTCGCCCTGGCAGGCGCGCTTTTCTTGACGGCCGGGGTTGCCATGGCCCAACACGATGTTGGCGGCGGCAGTACCTCGGGCGCCGGCGCCGCCGGGACCTCGGGGAGTCGCCCCACCGTCAAACGAACACCGCGTAAGACTCCGACCACAGTTCGCAAACCCGGACCGCCGGTGCGCAGGGGAACGACCGCCGAACAATACAACCAGCAGGGCGACGCTCTGTTTGAAGCCAAGCAATACGACGACGCCTTTGAAGCCTACACCAAGGCGGTCGAACTGAAGCCAATCGCCAGCGCTTACTATCACCTCGGTTGGATCTACAACGATCGCGAAGACTACGACCAGGCAGTCATCGCGCTCCAACAATCGGTGCGCCTCAATCCGAACGAAGCGGTGCCCTTAAACGAGCTGGCCTACTCATACAAAAACTTGAAGCGGTATCCCGAGGCGCTCGATACGTATCGCCGCGCGATTGCCGTCAGGCCGAATTACGCCCTTCCGTATTACCAGATTGGTTGGATCTACAACGATCAGGGCCAGTACACCCAGGCCATAGAACCGCTCAAACAGGCGGCTTCGCTCAAGGACAATTACGCCGAAGCGCACGAGGAACTCGGCTTTGCCTATTTCAAACTGAACCGATCGCAGGAAGCGATCGCTGCGTACCAGAACGCCGTCCAGATGAAGCCTGATTACGGCGCTGCTTACCTGGGGTTGGGTGACGTTTACTTTTACCAGACGAAGCAATACGCGCCGGCGATGAATGCTTATCGCGAGGGCGTTCGCTACATAGACAGTAATCCGACTGCTTTCTACAACCTGGCCTGGTGCGCCAACGAGTTGAATCGATATGCCGAGGCCGCAGGGGCCGCCCGGCAGGCAATCGCGCTGAAGGCTGCCTACCCGGAAGCCCATCTCGAACTGGGTTACGCGAATCGGAAGCTCGGAGAAGCAGCGCCCGACAAGTCGCCACAGGCGCTGCGCTTGTTCGATGAGGCAATCGCGAATTACCGTGAAGCGATTAGACTAAAGCTAGGGTATGGGCTCGCGTACACGGGCCTGGGTGACGTTTACTTCATAGACCTAAAGCAATATCCGCAGGCCGTCCTCCCATACCAGCAGTCAATCAGCATCACTCCTAACAATGTCAGGGTACGGTACAACCTGGGCTGGACTTACAACGATCTTACTCGCTACGCCGAGGCAGCGGATCAGCTAAAAGAGGCGGCCAGACTAAAGCCGGAATATGTTGAAGCACATTCCGAGCTGGGCTTTGCATATCTCAAGTTGCATCGTCTCCCGTTGGCGATGGAATCCTTAAGAACGGCAATCAGGCTCAAGCCCGAGTACGCCCTGGCCCATTATTATCTGGGATTGGTGTTCATCGAAACGCGAAATAAGCTTGGCGCTCAGGAGCAGTATCGAATTCTGCAGCGTCTGGATCCGAAAAAAGCCCAGCAGCTTTTCGACGCTGCTCCGCCGAATATGAAGAATTGAAGTTGTTGAGATTTTGGAATTGTCGCGAACGGGGCTGCGCGCGCGGCCCCGTTTCAGCTTTTGCGGTTTCCTCAGCGATTAGAAACTAGATGCCAACAGCCATAGTTCATCATCCGGTTTTTGAAAAGCACGATACGGGTCCCGGTCACCCTGAGAGAGCGGAACGTTACCGCGTGGTGATTGACGCACTGCGCGGCGATTCGGCGCTCTGGTCTGACGTTGTCGAGATGGAAGGGCCCGCAGCCAGGCGCAGTGATATTCAAGCCTGCCACACGCCCCAACATTTCAAACATGTCGAGGAAGCAGTCCGAGAAGGCAAGGGCTATCTTGATAACGATACGTTGGTTTCGATGCATTCACTCGAGGCGGCCCTGCGTGGGGCGGGCGCGGCTTGCCAGGCGATTGATGCCGTAATGGAGGGTGCGGCAAAGAATGCTTTTGTGCCGGTGCGTCCTCCCGGTCATCACGCTACTCCGGATCGAGCGATGGGTTTTTGTCTCTTCAATAATGTGGCGGTGGCGGCGCGCTATGCGCAGAAGCGATACAAGGAAATTGAGCGGGTCGCGGTTCTTGATTGGGATGTTCACCACGGCAATGGCACACAGGGAATTTTTTACGACGACCCTTCGGTCTTTTACTTTTCCATGCACCAGTACCCCTGGTATCCGGGCACCGGGTCGCGGGGCGAAACCGGCCAGGGCCGGGGCCGCGGCTACACGCTAAACGTGCCTCTACGGGCGATGACTCCGACCAAGGACCAGCGCGGCGCTTTCGAATCAGCGATCGAAGAAATCTCAGGAGAGTTTACCCCGGATCTGGTGATTATCTCGGCGGGTTTTGATGCCCACAAGGGCGATCCGCTGGGACAGTTGCTCTTGAGCGACGAAGACTTTGTACAAATGACGAGGGTCGTAAAGGAATGGGCGGCGGAAGCTTGCGGCGGCCGGGTCATCTCCTGCATGGAAGGTGGATACGACCTGGAGACTTTGGGAGAGACAGTGCGGGCGCACGTGCGCGAGCTGCAGGGCGGTTAGTTGTGCGATGAACCTCGGCAAACTCTGAACAGGTTGGTGAAGCATTCTCGCGCAGATGTTGGATTGTCTCCCTTCTCCCTTTGGGAGAAGGGCTGGGGAAGAGGGGCGTAGCTGGGCGGCTCGCGACTAAAGCCCTCTCCCCAACCCTCTCCCAAAGGGAGAGGGAGTCAAGAGACATTTGCTGTACAGCCGCGCAACCGTGCGGTAAACTTTGCGCACCAGAATAAAGCAGCAAACCTCAAGAGGATCTTCTCGGGAGACAGCCATGCCAGATCTTGAAATTACTTGCGCCGAATGCGGAGAGACTTTCCCTTTTACTGAGAGAGAACAGGACTATTATCGCGAGCGTGGGTTAAGCCACCCCAAGCGTTGCAAACCGTGCCGCGATGCCCGCCGCCAAAACTTTGGCGGAGCGCGCGAGGGCGGAGGAGCGGAGCGCGAAAAGTTTGAGATTATCTGCGATCAGTGCGGCAAGCCCGACAGCGTGCCCTTCAAACCGCAACCGGGCCGGCCGGTCCTGTGCAGTGCTTGCTTCAGCGCCAGCCGCGCCCAGAATCGCGGCGCGTGAGACATTCTCGACAGTCACGAATCTGAAGAGTAACGATCTCACCGTGGAGTCTGGGAACGTGCGTCATGCGGAGCCGGTGGCAAATGCGTTGGTTTGCATCCTATCAAATGAAATCTGAAATAGGTTTACGTGTCAGTCGATTTGGCTGGGCTATGCCGCTTCGACGTACTCGGCGAGACTAGTGGGCTCTGGAATGGTTAGTCCGTCTTCGCGCATGCCGCGCAAGTGCAGTTCGATTGCTTCGCTCATTCGTTGCTTTAGTTCTTCGATTGTCTTGCCCGTAGCGATACATCCGGGCAAGTCAGGTAAATACGCTGAATAGTTCCGCTCGCCCTGTTCGATAATCATCGCGTAACGCATTCTCTTGGTGCTCCTTATTTCTTCAATCCTGCTTGCGACAACATGCTCTTCAGAGTTTTCGGATGTACATCGTCGCGCGGGTGCCCGGAAACGGTAACCCGACCCGGCTTCGTAGTGTGCTTGAATTGACGATGGCTTCCTTCAGTCGTAACCAGGAACCATCCATCATCCTTCAGCAATCTCAGAACTTCTCGAACCTTCACCCTGCGTCACATAATAGGCGAGCTTAATAAAAATCGGAAGCTGTCTTAATTAGGTTGCGATCTCGCCCAGCTTTTCATGCCGCGGCCGTAATTATCACTGCTTGAATTCCCAGCAACTCCGAAAAATCTTTCGTGTAGATCGCGTCGATCTTGCGCGCGTTTCCCACGCATTCAACCAACTCGTCGGTTGAGACAAAGCCGTCGCTAACAGCTTCAATTGCCCACAAAGGAAGATGTGCGGCCGTGTGCAGCAGGTCTTCGATCAAGCCTAGATACTGATCTTTAGTTTCGACGTAGGCGTCGAGTCTTCCGTTGCGGTCCTTCGCCAGTTCACCCCAAAAACTCTTTCCCTGGCGCAGCCATTCTTCGCGCCACCTCAGAACTCGCGTGTTACGGCTGTCGCTGGCGCGGGTGGGGCGGAAAAGTCTTAGAAAGAGCAGGTCGGTGTCCTGCGTTTCGGCGAGAAAACTCCTGGCTGATTGGTTTGAACTCGTGTTCTTTCGCAGGTTATTGAACGGCGGCAGAACCGTGTGCCAGAGGCGGCGAAATACATTCGAAAGCGAAAGCGGTTGGCGCAGATTGCGTGTGTCCAGGTTGAACGAAAAAACGTAATCGCCGACCGCCATTCCCAGCGCCAGCGCCAGGGCCCGTTTGTAAGGCGACGTCAATCGGTCGGCATTCGCGCGCACGTTATCAAACCACCATGCGTCAGTTTCGTTGAACCAGGTCAGCAGCGTCGGGTTGCGAAAATAGTTTCGCGGGACATAGGCGTCATCCAGAACGAAGTCGAGGTCCTGCGCGGTCAGGGTCTCGGAATTGTTTTCGATGAATGCCTGTGACTTGGTCCAGGCCCATTGCGCCGGATCGTTAGCGGCTACGCGAGCGTTCCAGCGCTTCAAATAAAGCCCCAGGTTTGGCTCGCCGGCCAGGGGCAGCGCGACCGATCGAAACTTCAGACGACTGAGCACGCTCAGCTCAAACCCGAGCCAACCGATGCTGCCGGCATTAAGACTGTTTTGATTCTGCATTTAGACTATTTAGACTTATGAATCTCTGTTCGGGAAAGCTGATCTAGAACTCAGCGCCCATGGCCAGGACGCGAGCCATCATTTCATCTGCAATGGACGGGATATCAGGCGGTGCCTCTGCCTCCTGCCCATAGCCCTTCAATTCCTTGAAAGGCTCCAGCGATAACAAGGCCCGGACGACCCGCGGGTCGAATTCCAGACCGGTCCATTCGAGCAGATGTTCGCGCGCCTGCCTTTCGGAGAACGCTTTGCGAAAGGGCCGGGCATCCGTCAACGAAGCATAGGCATCCGCCACGCGCAGAATGCGCGCGCCCAACGGAACCTGTTCGAAACGCAAACCATCGGGATAGCCATTGCCGTTCCACCACTCATGATGCCAGCGCACCAGCAGTTGTGCGCCGCGATCCGCGCCGGCGTCGGCTGCTTCGCGCTCTCCGAGCAATGGGTGACGAGCAAGATCGATCCGTTCGTCATCACTGAGGGCGCCAGGTCTTTGGATGTAATCGCGGTCCATTACGACCTCGCCCAGGTCATGGGCCAGCGCCGCGATTCGTAATGAGAACCGATCACGCGTGCCCAGGTTGAACGATCTGCCAATCTGATCGGCGATCGCCGCGATTCGTCCCGCATGCGGGTTCGCATAGCGTTCAAATTCGTCAGCTCCCACGCTCAGGTTCTTGAAAACCTCAATCGCAGTTAGCTGATCGGTTTCGACAGCATCAATTGGCATAAGTTCTTAAAAGACGGCTCGATTTAAGACTTCCGACTCTTGCTCTTTAAGCTCGAGAGCAGCGAGCGCGCAGCTTCGTTTTTCGGATCGACAGACAGAGCGCGCTCCAATTCGCCTTCCGCTCGTCTTTGTAACCCCAACTGCCTATACAACTCGGCCAGCATAATGCGATAAGAAGCATTATCAGGTTCGAGGGCCAGCGCCGCCTGCAACTCCGTCTCGGCAATACGCCGGGTGTTTGATTGCCTGATTAGCGCCTGACCGTAATGCGCGCGGTATCGAGCTTCGCGCGGCGACAACATCGCGGCCTCGGCCAGAAAACGGATCGCCTCATCGGGCCGATTGGTTTGCAGCGCATCCAGACCTCTCTGAAAACTTGCTGCGGCACGGTTCGCGTCCGATCCCGGCGAAGACTGTTTGGCGCCGTTAGCTTTCTTTTCCGCAGCCGCCGCGGCTTTCTGGGGGCCCGCCGGTTTCGGTGAACGCCTGGCGTCGTAATCTGCGCGCAGTGATTGATCACTCAGCGTCTCGTAAGCCTGGGCAATGCGTGCAAAGGCAGATTCCACCTGGCCGCGCAGTTGCGGCCCGCTTTGATGAAAGCGATCGGGATGAAAGCGCCGCGCCAGCGCGTGATAGGCATTCTTGATCTCATCATCACTAGCCATGCGGGCTACGTCAAGAACGTCGTAGTGGTTCTTTGCCAGTTTCAGACGCTCGAACAGGGCCTCAACGTCGGCGGCCTCGTTGACCTCAACAGCTACTTTCGCCGCCGGCGGACTACGATGGACGCCCTTTGCTTTGACCGGTGACGGAGAATCGCCGGCGCCGATGGCAATTGGCCACTCGCTGCGTTGCAGCAGACCGGACAGCGACAACGCATAGATTGCCCGGTAGCTCTCTTCTTTGCCTTGGCCACTGAGCGCCGCCAGTTCGCCCAGGGTGACGGACTCGGCCGCGCGAGAGAGCACAGACGCTTCCGCCGGCAGCAGACCGGCGTTGTTATCGGGCTTGGCACTCAAAAATACTCCGTTCGTGCTTTCCAAGCGCCGGGCGACAAAGCCGGCGGGGAGATGACGGGCGCACTCCAATAACAAACGGTTCACATCGACCTGGACGCGAAGGTCCCCGCCAATTCGCACTCGCCGATCAAACTCCCAACTCCCGTCGATCCACAACAAGGCGGCTCTCAGTACGTCCGAGACCTGTTTACCTCGAATCACCGCCAGAGCTTCCGGGTTCAACTGTCCGCTTTGGATGAGGGCCGAGGCGAACTCGTCATCCGAAGCCTTGGCCGGGAGGTTTTCAACCTGCGCCTCAGCTAACCCGCTGCGCCTGGCAACTTCATGCAGGCGATGCGCGCGCAGATTAGAGGTGGCGAAAACCAGCTTTCCTTCTTCAAAATAGATCGCCACTTTGGCTCGCTCTCGCGAGAGGCGCAGGGCGCCGGAGAGTCCTGACGCGACGATCTCGCGAATCAGCTCGGCCAGAGGATGTTCGACCAGTTGTCCTTGCATGTCATGCTACTGCTTTGTAAGGCCGCACTTCTTGTGCAACCCGTTCGCCGAATATGTTCCTGGATGCACCGGGGCGATTTGCTTTCCAGCCATTTCTCTCCTCAATGATAATCCATAACCGTTTACTACGCGTCAAGGACGTGGCTCAAAAGAAAGGATTGGGTTGTTCGCTAAGCCTTCGGATGCGCCTTGTCGTAAACCTCGATTAGCTTTTCCATGGAAACGTGGGTGTAGATTTGCGTGGTTGAGAGACGCGCGTGGCCCAGCAGTTCCTGAATGTCGCGCAGGTCGGCGCCGCCATCCAGCAGGTGCGTAGCGAACGAATGGCGCAGCGCGTGCGGACTGATATCGTGGATGCCGGCGCAAAGTCGAATGTATTTTTCCACCAGCCGCCCGACTGACCGGGTGCTCATGCGCGTGCCCTGATAGTTCAAAATCAGCGGCTGGGCGTCGCGCCTGGTTGCCGGTGCGTTCATCAGGAAGACCTCGCGCACAGCCAGATAATCCTTCAAAGCCTTGGCCGCGGGATCGCCAAAGGGCACGATGCGTTCTTTGCGCCGCTTGCCAAAGACGCGCAGCAACTTGCTCTTGGAGTCGATGTCGCGGAGATTCAGTTGCACCAGTTCCGCAACACGAATGCCGGTCGCATACAGCAGTTCCAGGATTGCCCGATCGCGTTTGCCGAAATCGGTTTCGGTGTCCGGTGTCTCAATGAAGCGGATAGCGTCTTCAATGGACAGGTGGACCGGAAGTTTCTTTTCCTTGCGCGGCGTCGCCACCAACTTGGCCGGATTCTGTTCGACGACGCCCTCGCGTACCAGAAACTGGAAGAAGGTGCGCAAAGCGGCGAGCTTTCGAGCGATCGAGGTTTTCTTCTTGTGGTCTGAGTGCAGGGTCGAGAGCCATTCGCGAATCGTCAGGTGATCGATCTGGTCGAGGGCCGGCTGGTTGTCTTTTCTTGCAGTGACTGATGAGCGCCTTGCGGGCTTTGCTGCTTTCGGCTCGGAGGGTGTCAGGTAATCAAAGAACTGCCGCAGATCGCTCTCGTAATTGCGCAGCGTGTGCGCGCTGACATTGCGCTCGTAGCGCAGATGGTCAAGGAATTGAGTGAGAAGCTCGCAAAGCATGGGGCCGCAATTAATGACGCTTCAAACGTATGGCCTTACTGATCATGGTATACAGTGTAAACACTGACCAGAACTGCTTCTTCTCGTTCGAGAGCACGCTGCACTGCGCTCCTTACTCGCTCAGTATATTGCCCTACCAGGAGTCGATCCCTTTGTAACTCAAGTGTCGCGTCGGCAAAGAGGATATTAATCTTGTCTGGAAGGATGAGGCCACTCGCTGACCGAGAGCTTCCCGACGCAGACACGACTGTGCAACCGCCAAAGGCATAACTAAACTCGGTCTCCAATTGGTTGAGAAGACTGTGATAGGAAGGGTCAGGCAGATCAGGAATGAAGACCTCGATGCGTACCTTCTCGAATAGCAGCAATGAGTTTCTCCCTGCGCTTTGGAAAGGACTTCATCCGCCTAAGCGTTTCTTCACGCGTTAGCTTCTCTCGCTTTGGCCGCTCAATCTTGATCTTCTTTTGTGGTTTCATCAGCTCTCCCCAACGGTGCAATCATAACTGATCCATTGGACAATTGGAAAAACTATATCAATCGCAAGTTGTCAGTCTCTACACCCGGTCGTGCGTCTTGACCACAAATCCTTTTCGCGCTCGCACTCGAGCGTTGGGCCGCGTCTTCACGCGGACGGCGATGAGGTGATATTTGCCGTCACGCTTATCCTGAGCGGGGTAATAACTTAGGATGTACTGCTGGGCCAGATCGGCAGAGATCTGGGCGAACGCGTCGTCCAGATCCTCGGCTGACCTTGGAACATAGACAGCCCCGCCGGTTTGCGCGGCGAACTCTTGCATGCGTCGCTCAGCCGCGAGCGCGCGCACGTTCGCATTTTCAAGCAGACCCGTCTGCACGACGTAGATTTGGCAATCGTCCGCGAGCGCGCGCTGCATCGTCAGGTCGAAATCCGCGCGGCTGGTTGTGTCTACCCCATCGGAAACAATGACGATGACGCGGCGACCAGGATATGGTTTCAGATATGCGCCGGCAGAAATGATCCCGTCGAACAGGGAGGTCGCGCCTTCCGGCTTGCCAAAACTCTCGATGCTAAGCTCCAAGCGTCGCGTGTCATTCGTCAACGGTTCTGCCAGCGTGACGTCAGTCGAAACGGAAAACACCGCAGCCTGGTCGACCGGCCGCAGCACGAGGCGAAAAAATCTAACCGCAGCTCGCTTTTCAAACTCTCTGGATGCATCCAGGCTGCCGCTGTTATCAAACAGCATGGCCATGCGCACGGGCGTATCGGCCCGGGTGATTTCGCTGATGGTATTCAGTTGACCATCAACCTTCAGTTCAAAGTCTTCAAGCTTCAGATTCGTTACCGCCACGCCGCGGTTATCTACCACGGTCGCTGGTACGGCCACCAGGTTGGAAGTCACGCGCACGACGTCGGTTTGATCGTCCGCGTCTTCCTTTAGGTCAGACTTGGGATCAGACTTGGGATCAGACTTTGATGCTGCCTGATTGTTACCTTGCTGTTTCGTCGGTTTCGATGTCTGGCGTGGACGCGTGTTGCTGTTCGCAGGAGCGTCAGGAGGCTTTTGCCGGCCGGACTGTGAGTGAGTTGTTAGCGTGACCGTGACGATTGAGATCGAAGTAACCAGTACTGCAAACACTCGCGAAGAACTTCGCCACGGCGCATTTGACGTGCTTCGGCTAAGACGGTCGTGGAATCTCGTCGCTCGCGATGATGCATCAATCATGGCGCCCCTGTCAGAGCTGGTTCGCGTTCCTTCCGCACGGTTGTTAGCCACAGGTCCCACTCTTCCAAAGCCAACTTAACTTGCAGCAAGTGCCGGTCGCGCTTGCGGCGCACGCTTCGTGCCTGTTCGGGGCTGAGCGGTTCAAGCAGCGCGAACGTAATGTTGACCGGTTGGTAATTCTTCGTTTCCGCTCCGGAAACGTATCGCGCCAGCGCTCCGATTGCACTACGCGGCGGGGCCTGCAAAAGTTCTTCGCCCCGCAAGTGCCGCGCGGCATTACTGCCCGCCAGCCAGCCCATCGCCACCGACTCGACGTATCCTTCGACTCCGGTTATTTGTCCGGCGAAGAAAAGGTTGGAAGCCGAACGCATCTGCATGGTTGCCGCGAGGACTCGCGGGGCATTGATGTAGGTGTTCCGATGAATCTGTCCGAACTGCAGGAACTCAGCGTGCTCGAGGCCGGGAATCAAACGCAGCACCCGAGCCTGCTCGCCATAACGCAGATGATTTTGAAAGCCGACCATGCTGTAGGCGTCAGCCATCAGGTTCTCCTGCCGCAGTTGCACGGCCGCATAAGGCTCGCGCCCGGTCCTGGGATCGACCAGACCGACCGGCTTCATCGGTCCGTATCGCAGGGTGTCGACGCCGCGGCGTGCCAGTTCCTCGATGGGCAGACAGGCTTCGAACCAATGTGTGTCTTCGAAGCGCTGGAGCGGGACGCTGTTGGCTGCAATCAATGCCTGGTAGAACACGGCGTACTGTTCTTCATCAAACGGGCAATTCAGATAATCGTCTCCGCCTTTGCCATAACGCGCTGCCAGAAACGCTATCGACTGATCGACTGAGTCGGCCGCGATGATCGGAGCGATCGCGTCATAGAAGTAAAGCTGATCATCGCCAGTCAGCCTCATAATTTCCATCGTCAACGCGTCTGAAGTGAGCGGACCCGTAGCGATGATCGTGGTCACATCGCGCGGAATCCCAGTGACTTCTTCGCGCACAATTTCAACTTGCGGGTGCGATTCGATACGGTTTGTGATGTATTCAGCAAACCGCTGACGATCGACCGCCAGGGCCGCGCCGGCGGGCACGCGTGTGGCGGTGGCTGCTTCCATTACCAGAGAGCCGGCCCGGCGCAACTCTTCTTTCAAAAGATAAGGTGCGGAGCCCGGTTCGTCGGATTTCAGGGAATTCGAGCAGACAATCTCGGCGAGCTTATCGGTCCGGTGGGCGGGTGTTTGTTTTGTTGGCCGCATTTCGTACAAGCGCACGTGGGCGCCTGCACGGGCTGCCTGCCAGGCAGCTTCGACGCCGGCTAATCCGCCACCAATGACTGTGACTTGCTCCATACGTTTCTTGAGAGGAAGACCGTCTTTCTCCCTCTCCCTTTGGGAGTGTACATACCGGAGAGATGGGTAGTGGGTTGGGGAGAGGGCTTACGGCTTTGCCTCGTCCTCAGCTACGCCCCTCTTCCCCGGCCCTTCTCCCAAAGGGAGAAGGGAGTAGGACCAATGAAAAATGGAAAATGACATATGGAAAATGGTTTGGTCTCTCACGGTTTCTTACTAGGCGCTTCCTCGATCTTCGGTACACCCAGCTTGTAACTGTCAACATCGGCAGAAAAATGTTTGTAGTCGCTCCACTCATTAGTCCGGTTAATGTCACCGCCGCCAAACAAGAGCACCTTGACCGACAGATTAATCTGCGCAAAGCGCGGCATCCAGATTCCCTCGGGCAGTCGCATCTGCTCCATGACTAAGGCGGCGCCCGGACGGAGCGAAAGCAATAGCCCGCCGGCCATCTTGAAGCCTTCGGCCAGCCGGGCCTCCAACCGAATTACTTGCTTATCGAGCGGATCGATCCAGACGACTCCGACGAGTTTGGAGATCAGACTTTCCTGACGCGTGCTGGGCTTGAATCCGGGTCTGGCCCGGAAGTCGAAAACGACGGCGTCGCGATCCTGAAAACGTTCACGACGAGGCGAGACAAATTCACAATTTCTAAAGAATTGCGAGAGCTCCACGTCTTCGTCTCCAGCTTGCTCCTTGGCCGCTTTCTCCCGCTCCCGTTGCGCGCGCCGCTCGGCCGCTTTCTGCGCGTCCTTGTCCTTGTCGCGTTCAGCTTTCAGAAACTCCTCCTGTACTCGCTTCTCCTCTTTGGCCGCGCGATCGCCGGAAAGTGCCACGCCGTTTTCGCTGATCAATTTCTCAATCGGCCGGCGATTGGGAAGAGGGAACACCTCAATAACTTTGACGGTCTCCTTCTTCACCACGCCCTTGCCGTCGATTTCACGTTGCGTCTCCTTCTGTAGGAACGAGTATTCCGTGACGCGTTTCTCAACCGCGTCCTGATTCCGAGAGACTTCGCGCAGCAGAGTGACGACGTCCAACGCCTCCGCGCTGCGGGGCGGATCAAACACAGCCGACGCGACTCCGGAGTTGTAACTTACTCGCTGGAGTCTGAAAGTGAGTTCTCCCGTGCCGCCCGGGTTGATTCGGAGAATGTGCGGCTCGATAATATTTCCTTCCGGCCGGTAGTCTTCAAACCAGGTGACGGTCTTGCGCGCGTCGTCCTGGATGCCCAGAAGGAATTTTGTGGTAGTACTGAACAGGTATCTCAACCGGGCGCCACCGCGAGACGAGAATTCCACTGTATAGGCAGAACCGGAAGCCAGGTTATCCAGTGCCACCACGCGGGCAAGCACGTTGGCTTTTTTGTAATTTACCAGATGCGCGACATCCAATGCCGCCTGGAGTTTGGCCGCCGCTGCCTCCGGACCCGTCAGCGTCCGCACTTCACCGTCCAGCCCGCGGATCCAGGCGGATCTGGGATTTGCCGCCGAGATAATCTGTCCATTGCCGAAAGTCATCTCTAAGCGTTGCGAGCCAGGCGCTTTGAACTGAACTTTCGCGAGGCCCATGGGCTGGTCTTTGAGCTGAATCGTCCAATCATAAGTGGCGTCACGGATCGAGCTCGCCTGCTTCTTCCCGCCAATCGCTTTCAAATAGTTGTCGACAATCTTTTCCGCCGAAGGAAGTTTTTTGGTTTGCTGTGCGAGTACTGGCTGACACAGGACTGCTAAGACACAGAACGAGAGGGCCAGGACGCGGAGGCTGACCGCGCGGGGGTGCGAGTGTCTTGCGGGTCGCGCTGCCAAAACAGTTAGTCCTTTCTTCGCGATCTCACTGCTCATTGTTCTTTCGGTGGTGTCTCAAGTTGGGAAACAGGCGTTGCGGAGTACCGACTTCAGTCGGGTCTTTCATAACGGACAAAAAGCCCAACTGAAGTTGGTACTCTAAACGCCGTGAAACCAGGACACTGCCCATTTTCAACCTGCTTGACAGCGCAAACAACGCGTTCGTATAGTTCAGATGCCAAAGTTAGCCGGCTTAGCTCAGTTGGTAGAGCGTGCGATTCGTAATCGCAAGGTCATCGGTTCGACTCCGATAGCCGGCTCCAGTCTAACTCACCGCTCAACTATAAAGCGCAATAGAAAGCCAAACAACCGCTGAGCAACGGAAGACCAAGCGGCTCGCCGCCCGATGTGCGGAAAGGCTCTGCCTTTCCGGAGACGCTCCCTAAATTATCGAGGGAGGCGGAGCCTCCGTAAAGAATAACTGGTATCTGCCGGAAAGCCGGAGGCTTTCCGCTATGTGCTGCGGCAAAGCCGCCATTTGATTAATCTCGCGCAAGAACTGAGAATGTTGCTCCCCATGACTCTTAACCCCGAACAAATCGCCGGCTACGAGCGCGACGGATTCCTCGTACTCGAGAACTTTGTAAACGAGGATGCTTGTAAGCGCCTACGCGCGCGGGCAGAGGAACTGGTGCGCAATTTTGATCCGCAAGGCGTCGTCTCGATCTTTTCGACCCACGAACAAACCCGCACCAGCGACGATTATTTCCTGGAATCAGGAGACAAGATCCGTTTCTTCTTTGAAGAGAATGCTTTTCTACCCGACGGCACGCTGCGGCAGAGCAAGGAGCGATCGATCAATAAGATTGGCCACGCGCTCCACGACCTCGATCCTGTCTTTGACGGGTTCTCGCGAACGCCGGCAATCAGACAGCTTGTCTCTGATCTCGGCATCGTCGAGCCGTTGTTGCTTCAGTCAATGTACATCTTCAAACAGCCGCGGATCGGCGGCGAAGTCACCTGTCATCAGGATGCGACATTTCTTTACACAGAGCCCTTGCGTTTGGCGGGACTGTGGTTCGCGCTGGAAGATGCTAGCGTCGATAACGGTTGTCTATGGGCGATTAAGGGTGGACACAAGCTCGGACTGAAATCACGATTCATCCGCGCCGAAGACGGCGGTACGCGCTTCGAGATTATTGATGCTGCGCGGTGGCCGGAGGAGAACTTGGTACCGCTGGAAGTTAAGAAGGGAACTGCGATCGTTCTGGATAGCCTGCTCCCGCACCTCAGCCGCGAGAATACTTCGGCCCGCTCGCGTCACGCTTACACGCTGCACGTCATCGACGCCTCAGCGCACTATCCGGAAAGCAATTGGTTACAGCGATCGGCAGAGATGCCGTTGCGAGGGTTCTAAGAGTGTCCTGGTTTGCAGGTGTTTAGAGTACCAACTTTAAGTTGGGCTTTTTCTCACATAGCAAACGCCCGACTGAAGTCGGTACTCTAAACGCCTGTCATCCAGCTAACACACTAATCATGCTTGATTCAGGGCCAGCAGTTTCGCAAGGATTTCGGAAGAAGCTACGCCGATCCTTTGCCATTTCGCTCAGCCATCACAATATCAATCAACGCGCTCAGCCGCTGGTCGGTATGCGCCTGCGATTCTGCGAGTGCTGCCATCTTGGTATCCAAACTTGTCTGTGCTGCAGTAGTCCCCACGGCGTGATCGGCTAGATTGACCAAGGCATTACCGAGTCGCAGGCAGACGTCTTCAAGTTTCGTCATCCGCTTCTCAGCCTCTTTGTGCAATTCTTTCAGTTGCTGAATATCGGTGGTGAACTGGGCCTGATTATTTACAATAAAGTCGATCTGGCGTTGAAGATGATCGTCGTTCGTCATTCTGGAAGCATCTCCTTTGGTTTGCATTCTACATCAAGAGCGCGCTCCGTGCTGAACTCAAGCGTCGATTACTCCACCGTCACTGACTTCGCCAGATTCCGCGGCTGATCGACGTCGCAGCCGCGACGCACCGCGATGTGATAGGCGAGCAGTTGCAGCGGAATGACGGAGAGGATTGGCGAGAGCAGATCGCTGGAAGCCGGAATCTCGATCACATAATCAGAGACGACTGAAGACATCGAATCTCCTTCGGTCAGGACAGAGATGACGATACCTTCGCGCGCCTTCACCTCGACGATGTTCGAATGGGTCTTTTCATAGCGCAGCTCGGAAGCCCGATTGCCGGCTTCGCGCGTGTTAACAAACATCACGGGCAGGCGCTCATCAATTAACGCGTTCGGCCCGTGCTTCATTTCGCCGGCCGGGTAACCTTCGGCGTGAATGTAGGAAATCTCTTTCAGCTTGAGCGCGCCCTCGAGGGCGACCGGGAAATTGATGCCGCGGCCTAAATAAAGGAAGTCCGTGACCCGGAAGAATTCCTTCGAGAGCTCTTCGATCGCATCCGCATCGTTCAGCAGGTGCTCCATCTTCACCGGCAACTCGGCGAGTTGCTGCGAGTGCGCCAGGCTTTCTTCAGGGCTAAGCGTTCCGCGCAGTTGGCCCAGGTACAGGCCAAGCAGATAAAGCGCGATCATCTGCGAAGTAAAAGCCTTGGTTGAGGCGACGCCGATTTCCGGACCGGCGTGAGTGAGAATGGTGCCGTCGGCTTCACGGGTGATCATTGAACCCTGGACGTTGCAGATGGACAGGACCTTTGCGCCGCGCTCCTTAACTTCGCGCAGCGCGGCGATCGTGTCCGCGGTTTCGCCCGACTGTGAAATAACCAGCAGCAGAGTGTTTTTATCCAGCACGGGATCGCGATACCGGAACTCAGAGGCGTAATCGACGTCGACACCAATTCGCGCGAGCTGTTCGATCATGTACTTGCCGGCCAGTCCGGCATGCAGCGATGTGCCGCAAGCGGCGATCTTGATCGAAGTGAAGCGCTTGAAGTCTTCTTCGCTGATGTCTTTCATTTCGTCGAGAAAGACCCGGCCCGTATCGAGCGAGATGCGGCCCTCAACGGTCTCGCGAACGGCGCGGGGCTGCTCGTAAATCTCTTTGAGCATGAAGTGCTTGAACCCGCCTTTTTCAGCCTGGATGGGGTCCCAGGTGATGCGCTGCATGTGCGGCTCGACGTGATTCCCCGCAAAATCAGTTACGCGGACAGAGTCTTTGGCCAGCACGGCAATCTCGCCATCGCCAAGAAAGAAAACATCGCGCGTGTGTTCCAGGATCGCGGGCACATCCGAAGCGACGAAATACTCGCCGTCGCCGACCCCAATTACCACCGGAGGCCCCTGGCGCGCCGAAATGATCGTGTCGGGCTCATCGGCCGACAGCATCGACAGGGCAAAGATGCCCCGCAGTTCTCCGACCGTCTGACGCACGGCTTGTTCGAGACCTTTGCCTTGCTTGAGGTGCTCTTCGATCAAGTGCGCGACGATTTCCGTGTCGGTTTCGGTGACGAATTGATGGTCCTTTTTCCGCAGATCGTCTTTTAGTTCCAGATAGTTTTCGATGATTCCGTTATGAACGACGACGACGCGACCGGTGCAGTCGCGATGGGGGTGCGCGTTTTCTTCCGTGGGGCGGCCATGCGTAGCCCAACGCGTGTGGCCGACACCATAAGTTCCGTCGATCGGCTTTTGCCGCAGGGCTTCTTCCAGGTTGCGCAGTTTGCCTTCGGCGCGGCGAATCTGGAGTTGATGATCCTCGTCAACTACGGCGATGCCGGCCGAATCATAGCCACGGTATTCAAGCTTGCGCAGGCCGTCGATTATCAACGGCACGACCTGTTTGTTTCCGACGTATCCAACTATTCCACACATATCAGTAAGCAGTTAGCAGTTAGCAGTGCAAGTCGCTCTTTCTTATGTTCGAGTCTCATTTTTGAACCTTAGGAGTTCTGTTACCCGTCTTCGGCCTCTTCGAGTTTCTTCTTGACCTTTGCCGGTACGCCCGCAACCAGGGTGTTCGGCGGTACATCTTCAGTGACTACCGAGCCGGCCGCAGTAACAGCACCGCTGCCGACACGTACTGGCGCCACCAGCATTGTATCTGATCCGATCCTGACATTGTCTTCTATCACCGTCGGGTGTTTGTGTTTACCGTCATAATTACAGGTGACCGTTCCCGCGCCGATGTTGGTGTTTTCCCCTATCGTGGCATCGCCCAGATATGTCAGGTGCATCACCTTTGTCCGGCGCCCGATCCGCGATTTCTTAACTTCGACGAAGTTGCCGACCACAGCCTGCTCTTCCATGCGCGCGTTCATACGCAGATGAGCGAACGGCCCCACGGCACAATCATCGGCGATATCAGAATCGACGATCACACAGTGATCTTTGATGGTCACTCGATTTCCCAGACGTGAATCGGTGATGCGTGCGCTGTGATAGATTTCGCAGCCTTCGCCGATGATCGACCGCCCTTCGATGTGTACGTCCGGATGAATGACACAATCGCGCCCCACTTGCGCTTCACTGCTGACGTAGGCATGCGATGGATCAATGAAAGTAACCCCTCCGTCCAGCATCAACCGCCGGATCGTGCCACGACGCAGCAGATTCTCGAACTCAGCGAGTTCCGCCCGGGTGTTAACCCCGGACACCTCACGCGCATCGTGATGTTGATAGATGCTGACCTGTTCCTGATCGCTGCCGAACAATCCCGGAACATCCGTGAGATAGTATTCGCCCTGGCTGTTAGTTGGTTTGACGCGCTCCAGCGCGGCGAAAAGTTTTTCGCTATCAAAACAGTAGATGCCGGCGTTGATTTCACGAATCTGGCGTTCTTCAACAGACGCGTCCTTTTGTTCTGCGATCTTGAGGAAGCGCCCCGTCTCATCACGCACGAGACGCCCGTAACCAGTCGGATTCTCCAGGCGCACGGTCAGGATCGTGCAGGCTGCGTTGTCGGCGTGATGCTGGTCGACCAATGCACTCAGGGTTTCGGCGTGAACCAGCGGGACGTCGCCTGAGAGAATTAGCACCGTAGATTCTGCCTTGGATAGTGCGCTGCGTGCGGCCATGACCGCATCGCCGGTACCGCGCTGTTCGGGCTGACTGACGAAAACTACTTGATCGTTACCGAATTCCTTCTCGACCGCAGCCTTAACGTCGTCGGCCTGATAACCGACAACGATGTAGGTGTTCCTCGGATTCAGAAGGGCCGCTGTCTGGCACACATGCGCGATCAAAGGCCGGCCCCCGAGCTTGTGCAAGACCTTGGCCAGAGAAGATTTCATTCGCGTCCCCAGGCCAGCCGCGAGAATGAGAATGTCGAGGGTTGTTTGTGCCCCCGTTTTTGTCGACTGTTCCGTCATCGAGTTATCTTAAGGTCCCTTGAGAATTAGGATTCCACTCCAACCAGAGTCTGTGAACGCGCGCTCTCAGCGCACGTCATAACGACCCGGGCCAGACGCTCAGAGCCATGCCGCACCATCTGGCTTTCGTCCAGCAGGTCTGCGCGTACAAGTTCGGTTTCAGGGTCAAGCGCGCCGCGATCGATTTCGTCCTTCAAACCAATCTGGACGGCGCCGTCGGCGCGATACAACTCAGCCTGCTCAGGACTAATCTGGCGCTCATTGACTATTACATAGTCAAAGTGAATCTGCGGTGCATACTTGGCCACCGCCTCCAGATGCCGGCGCACGTCGTATCCGTCAGTCTCACCGGGCTGGGTCATCAGGTTTGCGATAAAGATCCTGGTAGCGCGCGCATTGCCGATGGCGTCGGCGACCCAGGACACCAGCAAGTTGGGAACGATGCTGGTGTACAAGGATCCGGGGCCTACCGTGATTACATCGGCTGCGCTAATCGCAGCCATTGTTTGAGGCAGCGGCAGGCATTGCTCGGGCTCCAGACGCAGGCGGCGGATGGGTGAGCGAGCGGCGGTGATCTGCGTCTCGCCATGGACGACGCGCCCGTCCTCCAGCTCGGCAACTAATCGCACGTCGTTAATTGTCGCCGGGAATATGTGGCCTTTGCTGGCGAGCACCTCAGACGAAAGCCGGACGGCTTCAACGAAGTCTCCAGTTACGTCGGCCAGCGCCGCCAGAAACAAATTTCCAAAACTGTGGCCCCCCAAATCACCAGAGCCGCGAAATCGATAACGAAACAACCGCGACAACAGGGTCGAATCTTCGGACAGCGCGATCATGCAGTTGCGAATGTCTCCCGGTGGAAGTATCTGCAGTTCCTCGCGCAAACGTCCCGAGCTGCCGCCATCGTCGGAAACAGTAACAACTGCGGATAGCGAATCGAGCCACACGCCGTCCCGGCGTTCACCGACAAAGCGCTTTAGTCCGCCCAGCAAGGTCGACAGACCAGTACCTCCACCGATAGCGACTAGCTTCAGGCTGCCGTTCACGTCTGGATTCTGCAAGTATTTGCTCCGGTGTGACTCTGCGGTATTCCCTAAGTGAGAATAATACCTGAAAGCTGAATGCTTTCAAACCAGTCTAGACTCATGCTTTAGCCAACATTCAATCGCAAAGGGAAGAATGATGATGAGAATCAGTCGCGAGAAGCAAAGACCAATTGGTCGAATTCGGGATCGCTGCGGAGAGGATTGAGGTCCTGATCCCGCTGAGCACGGATTCGCAGGTTGGGTTGGAGATCGAGAGCGCGCCGCAAAGATTTGAGGGCGGTGTCGATGGCGCCTAAACGTGCCCTGCTGGCCGCCAGGCCATAATGAATGTGTGCAGCCTCGGGCTCGCGTCTCAGGGCGCGCTCGAAAAGCTCCTGGGCCGCGACGTACTCTCCGCGGTTCAATTCAATTACGCCTCGATCATAAAGTGAGTCAGCATCCCTGGGCAAAGCAAGCTCGGTACGCAGTCGCGCCTCAGACACCGCCAGATAAGTGCGGGCGCGCGCGGAAACTTCCGAGACCGACGCATACTTTTCCACCAGCGCCCGAAATTGACTTCGAGCTTCGGCAAAACGACCGCGAGCAAACTCCTTGTGCGCAGCTTCGAATGCGCGCAGCGCGGCCGCCTCATCGTGCGTTGGCTGCGGTGGCGGAAGCGGAGGAGTTGGCCTCTTGAACACCAAAGGCGTTCTTGGTTGGAGTGGCTTAGCCTTAGCAGGTTTAGCCTTAACAGTAGGGGCAACTCGTTTTCTGGAACGGCTAACTGAAACCCGCCGGGTTAACTTCTTGGGCTTCTTAGATTTGAGTTGAGCCTTCGCCTTCGGCCGTTTCGACAAGGTCACCGCAGACTTGGCCTTTGGTTTAACAGAACGGATCTTTGCTGCCTTTCTCGCCCGCGCTTTGCCGGCTGGCGAACGTTTGGTGGCCGGTTTGAGACGGGTAGACTTACCCGCCACAACGCGCCTGCGGGATGATGCTGCCGCAGATGAACGGCGCGGCGTGGAGCGCGATGTAAGTTTCTTCACGCTCTTGGCGATGGGACTGCTCATGCGCAAAGCCCTCGATTCAAAGACGATTCACCACAAAGATCGCCACAAAAAGACGGCAGAGCTTAACATAGCTGACTCTCTAATTCAACGAAAGATTAGGGTTTGCGGGCCAAAACGGGACAGTTTGTTCAAACAACGCAGTCATCGATGGCCTTAGAAAAACACTTGATACCCTGGGAAGTACCGTGTTAATGTGACTCGTGAGGTTAGGCGACCGCTTTTTGACCCGCAGAGTTCGAACGACCAGAGGGTCACGCAGCCAAAGCCAGCCCCCTCCGTTGCTACTTTTTTCGCTCCGATTCCAAGTTTAGAGAGCGCTTGAAGTGTAATGGCCTGCCTCCTCGCTCTTAGAATCCAGTCAAATCACCCATGGCCAATAGCCCAATCCTGATCCGCGAACAGCGCTACCACCAGATTAAGGCCGTGCTCGCGCGACTGCGTCTGGACGCCTCGGCCCGCTTGGTTGTGTTGGTTGATAAGGACGGCCAGCAGATAGCTGTCCACGGAGAGTTGGGAGACTTGGACACGACTAGTCTCGCGTCTTTAGTGGCCGGAAACGTGGCGGCGACGGGTGGGATGGCCAAACTGATTGGCGAGGAAGAGTTTCCAACCCTGTCGCACGAGGGCGAACGCGAGAGCATTCACATTAGCGTAGTTGGCCGAGTCTTGTTGGTGGTAGTGTTTGACGGCCGGTCGAGTTTGGGTTTGGTTAAGCTTCGTTCCAAGCAGATATCGCAGGAGTTGGCTATGGCTTTTGCCGAAATCGAAAGTGACTCGCGGTTGGCGGCCGCGAATAATTCGCTTCCGTTTTCTGAGATAACCGACGAGGAGATCGACAGCCTCTTCTCACAACCCTAAGCGATTTGAAACCACCATTTGAGCGCCTCGGTAAATACCGACCAAAGCCCCTATGACATTTATTAACTACGCATCGAAAGAGATCAATTGCAAGGTCGTTTACTATGGCCCGGGACTGTGCGGCAAGACGACGAACCTGCAGCATATTTATGATTCCACCGCACCGCAGGCAAAGGGAAAGCTAATCAGTCTGGCAACGGAAACGGATCGAACGCTGTTCTTTGATTTCATGCCGCTGGAGTTAGGAACCGTTCGTGGTTTCAAGACCCGTTTTCATCTTTACACAGTCCCTGGTCAGGTTTTCTATGAGGCGTCCCGCAAACTGATCCTCAAAGGCGTGGATGGCGTCGTGTTCGTGGCCGATTCGCAGGAAGAGCGAATGGATGCCAACATTGAATCCCTCTACAATCTCGAAGAGAATCTGCGCGCGTACGGCTATGAGTTAATGAAGCTCCCTTATGTCCTCCAGTTGAACAAGCGCGACTTGCCTAACGTCATTCCAACACCTGATTTGACCGCAGAACTTCAAAGGAAAGGCGAGCCCGTCATCGAGGCGGTGGCATCAACCGGCGTGGGTGTCTACGACACGCTAAAGGCTGTTGCCAAGCAGGTATTGACTGAACTGCGTAGGAGTTAGCCAGAGGCGGCCGGAAAAACGAAGGGTCACGCGATCGGCTTTATCATCAACAGGCCATCGCCGCCGTTCGAGTAGTACTTCGGCAATCGTTGGGTGATCGAGTAACCCAGGCTTAAGTAGAGTTTCTGCGCGGGAACATTGCTGGCGCGGACTTCCAAACGAACAATCCTCACATCGCGGCGGCGAAAACCGTCTTCGATTCTCTCCATCAGGCAACTAGCCAAACGCCGGCGCCGGTGCTCAGGCGCAATCCCGACAGTAGTAATATGGCCGGTGTGATCCGGCTCGAGAAGGCCGATTACAAAGCCGGCCATGGCGCTATTCTGGGTAACGACCCGGTACGAAACGGATTCGGGCGCCGTCAGCAGGTATTCAAAAGTGTCGCGACTGTAAGCTTCGCCGTCAACAAAACACCGCTGGTCAAGACGCCAGCACTCGTCGATTTGGGAGATGGTGAGCGGGCGAAGGTCGTAACGCGCATTGATCGGCGGAACCAACGCAATGTTGGCCTGGCTTTCGGTAAGCGGTGATTGGCGGCCATTGAGCCACCATCGCGGGCGAAACTTTTTGAGAACTGCCATAACCCGAATGCAATCTACCGGGGGAACTGAAGAGCGTGCCAGAGATTATAGCCTGTCACCCACGTTCGTTTACAAGTGAGCGTCGCCCCGGTCTGCAATTTACAGTATCAGCATACAGTCGCCATAGCTGTAAAAACGATAGCCCGACTTCACGGCGTGCCGATATACGTCGAGGATCAAGTCGCGACCGGTGAACGCGCTTACCAGCATCAACAACGAAGACCTCGGCAGGTGAAAATTCGTCAAGAGCGCATCAACGGCGCGAAATCTGTAACCCGGAACTATGGTCAGGTCGGCAAACCCGGAGCGGGCGTCCGTTTGGCCCTCTGATGTGACGGATGATTCGAGAGCGCGCGCTGTGGTTGTCCCCACAGCAACTACTCGCCCGTCCTGGAATCGTGCTTCATTGATGGTCCGCGCGGCTTCTTCCGAAATGGAAGACCACTCCGGCGCAACACGATGCTGGCTTATGTCGTCGACCCGTACTGGTTCGAACGTGCCATAGCCCACATGCAAAGTTATTTCAGCGACTGCTATCCCGCGCGATCTAATCTCCCCGAGAACCTCGGAAGTGAAATGCAGTCCGGCCGTTGGGGCGGCAATCGCGCCGCGCTTGCTGGCATAAACCGTCTGGTAGCGCTCTCTGTCATCGCCGCCACCTACGTCACGCTTGATGTAAGGAGGTAGAGGTGTCTCGCCAAGGTCGTCGATGACGCGATCCAAAGATTGCGCACATTCAAATTTGATCAGACGAATTCCGTGGTCGAGCGATTCAACCACTTCAGCCTGAAGTCTGGAATCGTTGAACTCTACTCGGGTGCCCTGTCGCAGCCGTCGTGCCGGACGAGTTAGGGCTTCCCAAACATTCGACTCAACCTCGCGGATGAGCAGCAATTCCACCGTGCCGCCTGAGGGCACACGCCGGCCTTCGAGACGCGCCGGGAACACCCGAGTGTTATTGAGGACGAGGGCATCGCCGGCCTTCAGGTAATCCGGAAGTAGCGCAAACTGCGAGTCAGACCATGTCTGATTCGCGCGATCAACGACCAACATGCGTGACACCGCGCGCCCGGCCAACGGATGTTGGGCAATCAACTCTTCCGGAAGTTCATAATCAAAATCCGAGATGTGCATTTTGAAGGTGATGCCCGTACGGGCGGCGAATCATTAGGAAAACGAAGCGGAAGGAACATTGATACCCGGCGCAGGGAGAGGGTGCTCCATATGCTCCCGATGGAATACGCCGGTCAGTTGGGCGCCGAAAAGCAAGACCAGGCTTGAGACGTATCCCCACGTCAAAACCGCGACAACCGCGCCGACTGAACCGTAAATCTGGTCGTAATGAAAGTAATTCAGGCTCCAGGCAAAAACGTATTTCGCCGCTTCCCACAACAGGCTGCCGATCAATGCGCCGGGGATCGTGTCGCGTACAGTCACGCGAGCGTTGGGCATGAATCGATAAACGACGGCGAAAAGTGTAAAGGTCACCAACAGACTGACTAATGCAAATACAATCTGCCAGAAGAGACTGCCGACCGAAGACAGCAGCCGGTAGTTTTCCAACTGCCTCGGTGACAGACGGCCGGCGATTTCCTGTAAGGCCACCAGGATGGACGTACCAAAGACGGAAACCGACAGGAGGACGCCGACGATTCCAATCATTCCCAGAGTCAACGCCCGGCCGTGAAGAAAAGTGCGTGGGGTCGTACCCCAGATGCGATTCAGCCCTCGCTCAACCACGGTGAAAACCCACGAGCCGGCCCACAAGACAACCACGCCGCAGGAGATCATCACGCCCGTGCTGATTCCCGAAAGAGAGCTAATTGTGGTCCGCAAAAATTTTCCCGACCCAGGATAGACCTGCACGATGTGGGTGATCATCTCGTTTCCGGCTGCAATACGATTGCTCAAAGCCAGAAGCAACAGAAGCGCCGGAAACAAGGTCATCAGGCCGAAATAGCTCATCGCCGCTGCCGATGTAAACAGATCGTTTTCATGGAACTGGTGCACAGCGTGCGAAATCATCGGCCGCCAGGGCGAGCGGTTTCGAACTCCGAAGGAATGGCGTGAAAATCGCTTCATGCTGAAAAGTCGCTCTTAGAGCTTAGTACTGTGGCCGTCAGTAACAACTCGGGTTAGAGGACAGAGTACGAAGCTCAAAGCACAAAGTTCAGAGTGCGATGCTGTGACCAGCACTCATGCAGAGTCAAATAGCCCCGGCCTTTGTTGTCCGCTCTTGATTCCGAAGTGTTGATAAGCAAGCTGGGTGGCCAGGCGGCCGCGCGGCGTGCGATTGAGGAAGCCAATCTGAATCAAATATGGCTCGATGATTTCTTCGATTGAATCTTTCTCTTCATGAATCGCCGCGGACAGCGTGCCGACGCCCACCGGCCCACCTTCAAACTTTTCGATAATCGTCAAAAGCAGCTTGCGGTCCATTTCATCAAGTCCGTAGGTGTCAACCTCCATACGGTTGAGCGCGTCGTTCGCCACTTCGTGGGTAATGCGGCCTTCGTAATCCACCTCGGCATAGTCACGCACGCGTCGCAGTAAACGATTAACAATTCTCGGCGTCCCTCGCGCTCGCTTGGAGATCTCATGAGCTCCGCTGTCTTCGATCTCGACCCCCAGGATGCTCGCCGAGCGTTTGCAAATTGTCTCCAGGTCTTCGTGTGGATAAAAGTCCAAATGAAAGTTGATTCCAAACCGCCCTCGTAAAGGAGCAGTGATCAATCCAGCCCGTGTAGTTGCTCCGACCAGAGTGAACTTCGGCAGCTCGAGTTTGATCGAACGCGCGCCCGGACCCTGGCCGATGAGCAGGTCCAGACTAAAATCTTCCATGGCCGGATAGAGTTTTTCCTCAAGCTGCGGCATCAGGCGATGGATTTCATCGATGAAGAGGACGTCGCCTTCCTGCAGGTTGGTCAACAGGGCCGCGATATCGCCGGTCTTCTCGATGGCGGGACCGGAGGTCGAACGCATTTGAGCGCCCATTTCGTTGGCGATGATATGGGCCAGAGTGGTCTTTCCTAACCCCGGCGGGCCGGTTAGCAGAACGTGATCGAGGGCCTCTCGTCGTTTCAGTGCCGCTTTGATGTATATGCGCAGATTCTCTTTGGCCTTGGTTTGACCGATGTATTCGGTGAGGTGCGTCGGACGCAGAGACAGATCGTATTGCCGATCTTCGTCAGTTGGGGTGGCGCTCAACGCTTCGGCTGCTCTGATCACTTTCGACATGGACGAGTGGATTGTGGATGCTGAGCAGGTTCGCGGTCAACTCTCTGTGGCCCTCGGTAGGGCTCCGTTAGTGTGTTGGAGGCTTGGAGGGTTTTTAGGCCGTGCAACCGCGCAATGCCGCTTCGGAAGTTTTGGTTCAGCTGGACTCAGAATACGGAGCATTTGCCTTCGCTCAGTTTTTGCGACGAGTCAGCAGGCAATTCATAGTACCACCCGCGTCTCTTCCAAACTGATCCGTCAGCGTACTCAATCTTGTTGATAATAACCTCACCGTCTTTTAGCGCGTCTGCACGCGCGTGAACACTTATCACCTTGACGGGAGCATACGGAGTCCACAGATCGAGTATTTGTTTCTCCTTTGGCTTGACTCGGAGCGCGCATAGATATTGTTTTGGCTCGTAATCGTCAGGCCCTGCGGTTGGTTTAAATTCCCAGATCAAGCTCCTGACGACATTGGTACCGGTGTTTTTAACCTCGAGGCGAAGCTGGTACGTGTCCCCACTCGTTGCGGCTGAACTAGTGGCCGCCTTCCGTTCCATGTTCCGCATGTCAGCTTTTCGCGACCCTAGATCCTGGTCATTCGATGTGGGTGTAATGATTGGGCCCCCTGGATTCTTAGCCCCCCGAATGAGAGCGGTCTGCCGTCCCTTGGCCCAGCTGAAGTTGACGACCAGCAGGTCGGGATCGCGTTCCACCATTCGCTGCTGCAGAGTCGGAGAGAACGCGATTAGGACAAGAAGGAGGATTGGTTTCAACGCCGTCCTCTTTGAGTGAATCAGAGAATTTAACGTTCCGTGGTGCGACGCCTGACCTAAATATCTACGCTTGCCGCGCCGCTGTCAACGGTTTCAGGGTCAAACCAGGTCATTACCTGGCCCTCTTTGATTTCTCCGGGTCTCTGTGGTTATGCCGTTGATTTACCACAGAGACCGGAGAGATCACACGGAGATTCACAGAGACTATGTTTTTGCCAGCGAACGAAGGCTACGGCGCAGGATCAGTTCAACCGACAGATCGCCGCCTTCATCGATTGCCGTCTTCACGGCTTTCTCGGCGGCTGATTTTTGATAACCCAGGTTCGCCAGGGCGGACATCGCGTCATTGCGCATCTGGTCTTCTGAGGTCGCCGGTCCCGTCTCTCCGGCCCGTGCGGCGAATTCCTCTTCCAAAGCCGGCGAAGACAATGCGGTTATTCTGTCGCGCAACTCAACCACCAGCCGCTCGGCCGTCTTTCTACCGACTCCGGGAATCGCCACCAGCCGGACCAGGTTATTGGTGCGAATGGAAGCGATCATCTCGTCAGCGTTCATCCCGGACAATAACTTGATCGCCAGTCCCGGTCCGACCCCGTTTACCGAGATTAGTTGCAGGAACAGTTCGCGCTCGCGCGCAGTCTTGAAGCCGAAAAGCTGAATCGTGTCTTCGCGCACATGGGTGTAAATGCGAAGCTGCACCGGCGAACCCAATTCGCCCAGTTCGTAAAAAGTCGAAAGAGGAATCGCCACTTCATAGCCAACGCCCCCCACGTCGACAATGGCCGACGTGGCTTGCTTTGAAAGCAGAGAGCCTGAGAGATGAGCAATCACGGCGCTCGATTATCGCGTAAGGGATTTTCAATCGCAAACCAGAAGCGTCCTCAATTTGGTTTCGCGGTTTTTTCCGCTGGACAAGAACGATCCACGAAATCACACGAAGCCGCACTAAAGAAACCAATTCGCTTCGTGTGATTTCGTGGATCGTTTTTATCTGGAGAGCTGCAATCTCTCAAGCCGACCCGCAAACCCACGGCTTTCCGGCGAAGCCTCTCCGGCGTTATACTTTGGGCGAGCGAACGTGATGAAGAGAGAAAAGATCTCTGAGCTGACCACAAACCGTCTGAGTGTCTACTTGCGTTGCCTCAACGATCTGGCGGGCGCAGGAATCAAGACCGTGTCGTCGCAGGAGCTCGCCGAGCAATTCAACCTGAACTCCGCGCAGATTCGCAAAGACCTCGGCTACTTCGGCGAGTTCGGTGTGCGCGGCGTCGGTTATTTCATAGACGATCTGAGAGCGAACCTGACGAAGATCCTCGGGCTGGATAAGCCGCATCGCGTCGGCATTGTCGGAGCAGGAAGGCTGGGCACGGCGCTGGCCAATTACAATGGCCTCTCGAAATCGAATTTCGCCGTAGTCGCTCTGTTCGACAATGACAGAGAGAAAGTCGGCCAGCACATCGGGCCCGATCGGATTCCGGTTTTTGATGTGAAGAAGATCGCTCGGGTAGTTCGTGACGAGGGCATCGACGTCTGCGTGATCGCCGTGCCCGCACGCGTCGCGCAACGAGTGCTGAATCAGGTGATGGCTGCGGACGTAAGAGCCGTGCTGAACTTTGCACCGGCGCCCTTGACGGGTCGTCTCGGTGTTAAAGTAAGGACCGTGGATCTTACGACTTCGTTGGAATCTTTATCATACTTTTTGGCGCGGCCGCGGACCGCTCGTGTAACGAACGCCAGCCGGGGAACTTCGCGAGCCGATCAGGCCGGAACAACCGAAGAGCGCGAATTGTAAGGCGACGCACTACCTAACGATCTAATGGACGAACAAACCGCCAGACGCGACCTGCTACGCATTTGCCATTTAATGTACGAGCGCAGCTATGTCGTTGCTTCAGACGGCAATGTGAGCGTGCGTCTGGATGATGGCCGGTTGCTCGCGACCCCGACGATGACTTGTAAGGGTCGCATGACGGACGACCTGATTGCGGTCACCGATCTCGAAGGGCGTTCTTTGAATGATCGGCGCGCGTCCAGCGAACTGGCTATGCACCTTTTGATTTATCGCGAGCGATCAGATGTCAGGGCAGTGTGCCATGCTCATCCGCCGAATGGGACTGCTTTCGCAGTTGCGGGCTTACCAATCGACCAGCCGATTCTTTCTGAAGTGATCCTGACGCTCGGTTGCGTGCCGCTGGCCGAATACGGCACGCCCTCTACCGAAGAGCTGACCGATGCAATGCGGCCGCTCGTCAAACATCACAACGCTTTGCTCATGGCCAATCACGGCGCGGTGGCGTACGGATCGGACCTGTGGCAAGCCTTCGATCGTCTTGAAACTCTCGAGCACACGGCGAAGATTGCGATTCTTTCACGCGTTTTGGGCGGTTCGCGCAATCTGTCGCCGGACGCCATAGAAAAACTAATCAACGTGCGCGAAGCCGCGGGGTACCTGGACGAAGGCGCTCGCTGCCAGGCTTGCGGATATTTGCACGAGACCAGTCTGGCTTGTCCGACGGGTGATCGGCCCGCGTCGCGTTCCTACTCCGCAACGGCATCGAATGGCGCGGGGAAGGTTTCACTTACGCGTGAAGAGTTGGTCGAACTGTTGAGCCAGGCGACGCGCTTGAACGATTAGTGCGGTATCGCCAATAAGAACCACTCAGTTCGTGCTATTCTATCCACGAATTTACAAGTCAAGTTTTTCAAAACTTCTCACAGGAGAAAAAACCGAAATGCCACAAGAAGCACTCGGAATGGTGGAAACCAAAGGTTTGGTTGCCATGATTGAAGCGGCCGATGCAATGGTAAAGGCCGCGAACGTCACGCTGATTGGATACGAAAAAATCGGCGCTGGCTTTGTCACGGCGATTGTGCGCGGCGACGTCGCGGCGGTCAAAGCCGCCACGGACGCCGGGGCCGCGGCCGCACGTCGGGTCGGGGAACTGGTCAGCGTGCATGTGATTCCACGCCCACACGGCAGCGTCGATGACGCGATGCCGATCAGCGCCCAGAGCCGCGCATGATCATTGCACGGATCATTGGAACAGTCGTGGCGTCACAAAAGGATGCGCGACTGGAAGGCAAAAAGCTGCTTATTGTTCGCCCCGTTAATCTCGACGGCACGGACACGAGCGGCTATGTCGTGGCCGTCGATACGGTGGGCGCCGGCTTTCACGAGCGCGTGTTGGTAGTCGCCGGCTCGAGCGCGCGCCTGGCGCAGAACATGAAAGACGTGCCCGTGGATGCGGCGGTCGTTGGCGTGATTGATACGGTGGATATCCACTCAAATGAACTCAGCGGAAAGTGATCGGGAATGACCAACGAAGAAATCGGACAACGGATCGAGTTCATAATCGAGCAGCAGGCGCAGTTTGCTTCTGACATTCTCGTGCTGCGCGAGCTTCAAGCTGCGGACACGAAGATGTTAAAGGAGCAGTACCGGAATCTGTCAGACGCGGTGGTCGCGGTGGTGGGAATGGTGGGCAGATTAGCCGAAGCGCAGGAGCGTACAGACAAGCGCGTTGCCGAGTTGGCTGAAGGATTGGCGCGGACCGATGCAAACGTTGCCGATCTGGCGGAGCGCCTGAACATCTTCATCAATGTGGTCGAGAAATACATAAGCCGAAACGGGAACAACGGTTCGGGGAAGTCTTCGTAAGCCAAAGCAATGCAAATCGCCCGCGTCATCGGCACCGTCGTCGCCACCATGAAGAACCCTTCATTGGAAGGACGGAAGCTGATGATCATCCAATCGCTCAACAAAGATCTCGCGCCGCAAGGCAAACCTTTGGTTGCCATCGACGCTGCCGGGGCAGGTGTTGGTGAATTGGTTTTCTGGTGCCGGGGCAAGGAAGCGAGCTTTCCTTTCAAGCGCGAAGACACGCCGACCGATTGCACGATTGTCGGGATAATCGATTCTGAAAAGCATGTTACTCGTGTGTAGTGATGTCCGACAAACTTCAGTTTGTCGTTTGTCATGGAATTGAGTGTTCCTCCAACGAATCGACAAACTGAAGTTTGTCGGACACCAGATTCGAAAATGATTCTAGCTAAGGTCTTAGGAAACATCGTCGCTACGCAGAAGAACGCCCGGTACCAGGACGCGCGGATGATGTTGTGCGAACACATCACTCCCGAAGGCGAGGCCACCGGACATACGGTGCTGGCGCTGGACGCAGTTGATGCGGGCGTCGGCGATACGGTGCTGATCGTTCAGGAAGGATGGAGCGCGTCGACGACGGCAACTGGAGAATCAGGCGCGGCGATCGATTCGGCTATCGTCGGCGTAGTAGATCGCATTGATCTCCTGGGAGATCCGCCAAGTTAAGTCAGGTTGTTTAAGTAAGTGAGCACGGACCAAGATCAGGCACGGTTGATTGCTGAACGCGTCGCGCGGCGAGTAGCCGGAACTCGCGGTGGCGTATCAAGCCGCGGCACTGCGGCCGCACCTTCAAAGAACGGCGGTCCAGTGCGCGAAGAATTATCCGCGATACGCGAAGGCCTCCACGACCTCGAGAGCAAACTGGATCGCATCGAATCCAAGATCGTTCACAGCGTTAATCAGCCTGCCGAATCGACGCGAGCGCGCCTGATCGATTTCGTTTCGTCTGGACCGCCTGTGGTTATGGCACCTTCGATTGCATCATCCCAACCTGTGGTCTCAGAACAACCGTCTCAGTTCGTTCCGCCAACGCAATCGCCGTGGCTTGCTTCCATGTCGAGCATGTACCGCCGACCGGCTCATCAAAGCGCTCAGGAAATCGCGCAATCCGAAATCCGAAATTCGCAATTGCCTTCCGAGCATCCCAGCCAGGAACGATTCGGCGTCGAAGAAGCGACAGTCGCCGAGTTGGTTGAGTTTTTCGAGAACGAAAAGAAATGTTCCGTCGATCCGAGCGGCCAGCCCTGCGATCATTGCTCGATGTGCAGCTCAAGGGGTTTCTAGCAAAAACGATAGGTCCTATGAGACTTATTGGCCGTATGTGAAGACGTCGGGATGTCCTCACCTGGGTATCAATCGATGTAGCAAATAAAAGAGCGCAACTCCCGCAAACACCACGATTGAAACCATCGGGTTCTTTTCTTCCTTGCGATTAACTTCCGGAATCAAATCACTCGCGGCCACGTAGAGCGTAACGCCGGCTGAAAACGGCAAAGCGTAGGCGATCGAGCCGGCGAAGCGCTCCTTCATCAAAGCCACACCAACAACACCCGCGAACGTGGCCGCGCCAATTGCCAGGGCGGCGGCGGCGGCTTTCCTTGAAGAGCGACCTGAAGCCAGCATGATCGACGCGACGGTAAATCCCTCCGGCACTTTGTGCAGCATGATCGCGATAAAGACGAGCAGGCCAACTTTGGTGTTGACCAAAAACGCCGACGCGATCGAAACGCCGTCAAAAAAAGTGTGAATCGTAAGTCCGCCGATGGCTGCGTACGCGGCCGATGGGCGTAGGAGGTGTTCCGGATGTGTCTCAGCGCCGAAATGAAAGTGCGGCGCAATCGTGTGCTCGAAGAGTTGAATCAGGAGATAGCCGGCGAGGAGAAGCGTGAACGCACCGACGACGGCGGCGGCCGCGTTGTCGCCGCGCGCTCCATCCGTCCACAGCGCCACGGTCTCAGGAACAATCTCAATAAAGATCGCGGCGAGCATGAAACCCGCGCCCAGCGCCACGAGATACTTCAGAAGCTTGGACTCGTGACGATAAGCGCCGGATGACGCCAGCAGCAGCCCACCCGCCAGATTGGCAAGGGCCGCCAATGCTCCCAACAGTAGAAGCCCGGGAATTCCGTTCATCTTGAATCAGGTTTGAGTGGCACGGGCGTCTCGGCCCGTGAGCCACGCGCAAGATGCGCCTGCCACAGCCTCGCGACTATACATCATTGAGCAGAGAAGTTCGTTTATGAGGGCAGAAAAAACCGTAAAAAGTCTTGACAGGCCCGAAATACGGGCGTAGGATGCGCGGTGGAGTGAAGTGGAGCAAGGTGGCCCTAACGACCCCTAACAGGAAACGCACCGAACTCGGAACCGTCGCGAACCGTAGAGCCGTCTCTTTTGCTCCCCCAAACCGGACTCCATGTTGCGAGGCAATTACACAGCCCGAATCGATTCCAAGGGCCGGCTCAAAGTGCCGACCCTCTTTCGTCGTTACGTCGAAGAGAAGTACGGCTCGGCCGTCTATCTTACCAGCTTAACCGGCGAATGCGTACGGATTTATCCCATGCCGGAATGGGAAGCGATCGAACAGCGTCTGTCTTTACTGCCTTCGATGGATCCGGCGCGACGCAAGTTCCTTGACAGAACGAACTACTACGGACAGCAGTCATCGATGGACACGCAGGGTCGTGTGTTGATTCATCCGCTGCTGAGAAAGAGCGCCGCGGTGGTGGGCGACGTGGTAGTGCTGGGTTATTTGAGCTACCTGGAAGTTTGGGAGCTGGACAAGTTTCAGCAGCGCCTGCTTTCCGATCCTTATTCCGAGGAAGACGAAGCGGCAATTGCGCGCCTGGGTATTTGAAATCAGTGAGCAGTGAGCAGTGAACAGTGACAACCAAGGAATAGAAGCTTTTCGTTTGTCACTGGTCACCAGTCACTTTTCACAGAGTAATAGTTCTTTGAACGAGATCACGGGGCGGTGGTGATGGCGGTGCCTTTGGGGGGCAGGGGCTCGGCGCCCCATCGTCCCGTGCTACTTCGAGAGACGATCGAGCTGCTCGCAGCGGAGCGGGGCGGGTTGTTTGTCGATTGCACGGTAGGCCTGGGCGGGCATAGCGAAGCAATTCTGCAAGCATCCGGTGACGCGCAAGTGTTGGGTATCGATCGTGACGACGAAGCGCTCGAGTTGGTGAGGAAGCGTTTGGCGCGGTTTGGGTCGCGCTTTAGCGCAGTGCATGCTGACTTTCGCAATATAACGCGGGTCCTCGCGATTGCGAATGTCGGCCGGCCGCGCGGCATTCTCGCTGATCTGGGTGTTTCGTCGTTGCAGCTGGACTCGCCCTCGCGCGGATTCAGCTTCCGGCATGACGCGCCGCTCGATATGCGTATGGACGTTTCGGCCGGTGTGGAAACCGCAGCAGAGTTACTCGGTCGTCTTTCTGAAGTAGAGATCGCGCAAATCATTTTTGAGTTTGGTGAAGAACGCCGCGCGCGTCGTATCGCTCGATGGATTGTCGAGAGAAGAGAGCGCGGCGAGCCAATTACAACGACTCGCGACCTCGCTGCTTTAGTAGAACGCGCAGTCGGACCAGGTAAGCAACGGAGGATCCACCCCGCCACGCGCACGTTTCAAGCGTTGCGCATCGCGGTCAACCGGGAGCTCGAAAACCTTGATCGTTTCGTGACTGATGCGGTTGACCTTTTAGAGCCAGACGGGCGTCTTGCGGTTATCAGTTTTCAATCGCTTGAGGATCGAATTATCAAGCGAACGTTTTGGAAGCTCTCAGGCCGCTGCCAGTGTCCGCCGCGTTTGCCACAGTGCATGTGCGGCGCCCGAAAGACGGTTGAGATTTTGACGCGGCGACCCATCGCGCCCAATGAAGAAGAAATCGTCGGCAATCCGCGAGCACGCAGCGCGAAGTTGCGAGCCTGCACGAAGCTCTTAACGGAGCCAACAGAGTAACCGAGAAGTTGATAGGGGGCTTGAGATGGTTAGGCGAATTCCGTCAAGGCAGCGAAACGCGCGGGTCGCGCGTGAGCGCGATCGGGGGGCGCTGGTGCGTCTGGCTTTGCTTCTGCTGTGTGGCCTGGCATTGGCAGGGGGTTTCGTCTATGCGGGCGACCAGCATTTTGCTGCCCTCAGATTCGGTTACCAGACGGAAGATCTGCGGAAGGTCCGGGAACAATTGGCCGAAGAGCAGCGCCGCTCTCTATTAGAGCGGGAAGCGGCAGCCAGTCCCGCCCGGCTGGAGCGTGCGGCGCGTCAACTGGGGATGCAGCCGATGCAAGTCACGCAGATTGATCCGTTGAGGAGAGTCATCAAGAGTTCAACTGAAAAGACTTTGCCGGAACCAAGTCAATCGCCTTCAGTCAGTCGGAGCGCCGCTGTGCCGGCCCGAAACGGTCAAACAAAACTGATTCGGCTGCCGACGACCGGACGAACAGTGCCGGTAACCAACCAATCCGATTCAGCGCGCACGCGCTAACTTTACCGCAGTGTCTGGAGTGCTCAAATGCCCCGTCGTTCTACCGCCATCGAAGCATCACGGCCTGGCAACTCGCATCGGCGCGCGCTGTACGTCGCGATCGGGTTGGTGGCGTGGATGTTCGCGATTGGGGCGCGATTGGTTCAACTGCAAGTCAACCAACATGACGATCTCACCGCTCGCGCCAGAAACCAACAACTAGGGGCCATCGAAACGAGTGCCATCCGGGGGCAGTTGCTCGATCGACAGGGCCGCGAACTGGCCCGCAGCATCGAAACCGCGTCGTTCTTCGCGGATCCACGCGAGATTGCGAACGCCGAAGAAACGGCTCGGCGGATCGCCTCGATCACGGGGCAGGATCGCGGCGAGCTCGCGAACCGTCTGAGCGATGCGAAGGACGGAAGCAAAAAGTTTATTTGGATCACACGGCGTCTGGATGTAGCCACTGCCAACAAGCTCGATGCGCTGAACCTGGACGGCGTCTATTCACGCAAGGAACCGAAGCGTTTTTATCCAAACGATTCGCTGGCCGCTCACGTGCTCGGGTTTGTGGGCATCGACGAGATCGGACAAAGCGGAGTCGAACAATACTACAACGAAAAAATCCGCGGCGAGTCGGGCAAGGTCTATCTGGAGCGCGACGGCTCTCCTGAGCGACGCGTCTTTGATAGCCACGAGGTCCAACCGCACCCGGGGCAAACCGTCGTTCTGACTATTGACCAGACGATCCAATACCGGACTGAACAGGCATTGGGGGCCGCCGTCGAGCGGGCTCATGCAAAGTCCGGTACGGCGATCGTTATGGATCCACAGACTGGAGAGATTCTCGCGCTGGCGAATGCGCCGGCCTTTGATCCAAATCAGCCGCCGAAAGGCTCGGCTGAAGATCGAGTGAACGGCGCGCTCCAGACGACGTACGAACCCGGGTCGACCTTCAAGGTGGTCGCGTACTCTGCCGCGATTGAAGAAGGGCTGGTCAAGCCCGAAGACAGAATCGATTGCCAGATGGGACAGATTACCGTCGCCGGCCGCTTGATTCACGACCACCATTCGTTCGGGGTTCTTACCATTGCCGACGCTCTGGCCCTGTCGAGCAACGTCGGGGCGATCAAGCTGGGTCTGCTGGTAGGCAACGAGTCGATGTACGAATACATAAAACGGCTCGGCTTTGGCGCGCGGACGGGGATTGATCTGAAGGGTGAGTCACCCGGCATTCTCCGCACGCTTAACCGCTGGCAGCCGGCGTCGATCGGATCGATCGCCATTGGGCAGGAGATCGCCGTCACTCCGCTGCAAATGGCCACGGCCTATTGCGTGATCGCGAATGATGGGATGTTGGTTAAGCCGCATCTCGTGCGCGAGTTGCGTTCGGCTGACGGAGCCGTAGTGTTCCAGGCAAAGCCGGAAACGCGCCGTGTCTTGAAGCCTGAGACAACCGCCGCCTTGCGCAACATGTTCGAAGGGGTGACGTTGCATGGAACGGCACGCAAGGCGCAATTGAATGGATACACGGCTGCCGGTAAGACCGGTACGGCTCAGAAGATTGATCCAAAGACGCGCACTTACTCAACGACGAAGTACATCGGTTCGTTTGTCGGCTTTGCACCGGTGAAGAATCCGGCCGTGGTAATCATCGTCGTGATCGATGAACCGCAGGGCTCATATCATGGCGGCGACATCGCGGCGCCGGTCTTTCAGGAGATCGCCAGTCAGATACTTCCCGAATTAAATGTCACACCCGACCAGGAGATCAAGACCCGTCCTGAGCTAATCGCACAGGCGTCCCGGCCTTCGCCGCAACAGGCCAAAGAAGAACGGATGCAAACCGAGCGGCGCGAAGCCACGCTGCCGAAAGTGGCCCGCAACTTCGGCGGCCAAACGCGCGAGGTGGTTTTCGCCCCGGCCACAAACCGGGCCGCCCTGATGCCTGACTTGCGCGGGCAAAGTGTTCGCGACGCGGTGCGGATTTGCGCGCAACTGGGCCTGCGGCTCGAGGCGCGCGGTGAAGGCCACGCCACGCGACAGGTTCCGGCGGCGGGATCGGAGGTTAATCCCGGCCAGGCAGTGCGGGTGGAATTCAACCGCGCAAATTAGCTTTACCAAAATTAGCATTATTAGAGAGTTGAACCGGATGATCCGACGTGAACGTTAAGACGGTAGCGATTTTGATGGGCGCCACGACTGATGGTCTGCGCGCCGAGTTGTTTGACAAAGAAATAATTGACTTCTCAATTGATTCTCGCACGGCCGGCACGGGTGAACTCTTCTTCGCTTTGTCCCAGCCAGACTATGAGCGCGCGGGCTTTAACGGCACCTTTGCCGACGCGCACGACTTCATTGCGCAGGCATTAGAAGTTGGCGCAATTGCCGCGGTGGCGCGCCGCCAGCGCGTGGCCAGCGACGAAAAGATACGGGCCCTGAGCGATCGATTGCTGTTGGTGGATGACGTGATCGCGGCCCTGCAAACCCTGGCCCGAAAAGTATACGAGCAGTGGGCGCGCCCCGTGGTTGGAATTACGGGCAGCGCCGGTAAGACGACTACGAAAGAGCTGACAGCGCATGTGCTGTCTCGAACCGGCCATCGCATACTCAAGAGCGAACGCAATTACAACAACGGCCTCGGTCTGCCGCTCTCGGTCTTGCAGATGGTGAGCAAGGGCCGCCGTCCCGGTGATTACGACCTGGCAGTACTTGAGATGGGAATGTCCTCCTCCACGCACGAGATCCGACGCCTCGTGCAAATCACGCCGCCCGACATCGGCGTGGAACTAATGGTGGCGCCCGTGCACCTGGAACATCTGGGCACGATCGAGAATGTGGCCGCGATGAAAGCCGAGTTGATCGAAGGACTGAAACCTGGCGGCATCGCGGTACTCAATGCGGACGACGAACTTGTCATGGAAATGAAGTCAAAAACAGTAGGGCCGGTGCTAACTTTCGGCATCCAAAACACGGCGGACGTAACCGCTACCGGGATCGACGCCGCTCGCTTTGGTTCGATTCGTTTTCGGTTGCGAACGCCGCTGGGCGAAGCGGCTGCGGAACTGCCGATGACCGGGCAGCACAACTTGATGAACGCCCTGGCTGCTTCAGCCGTGGCTACGGCGCTCAAGGTCAAGCCCGAGTTGATCGCGGACGCTCTGCGGACCGCAAGGCCTCCGCGCATGCGAGGCGAAGTTCTGGACTTTGCCGCCGGCTTCACGGTGGTCGATGATTCATACAACTCGAATCCGCGTTCGTTGCTCGGCATGGTACGCACGCTGGCGGAAGCGAGTGAAAACGTAAAGCGACGCCTGGTGATCGCCGGGGAAATGATGGAATTGGGGCCGGACGCTCCCGCGATGCATCGGGAAGCGGGCCGTGAGATTGCCCGGCTCGGCATTCATGAGTTGTGGGGTGTACGGGGCCTGGGCAAAGAAATTGTCGCCGGCGCCGCAGAGGAGGGAATGACGTCCACGCGATTTTTCGAAACTGCTGACGCCGCCGCCACCGCCGCGCGGAATGAAGCGCGCGAGGGTGACCTGATTCTGGTCAAAGGCTCGCGCAGTGTGGAGACGGAGAAAGTGGTTTTTGCGCTGAGGGAAACGTTCCCGCTCGTGGGCCATGACAAAAGATGAACAGTCGGTTGTCAGTAGTCAGTTGCACGCCCGTGACCACTGACCACTGACCACTGATCACTGACAAATGATCTACTACATTTTCTACGAGCTAATCTTTAACCACTCAGATCAGGGCTGGTGGGTGGTAAAGGCTCTGAATGTTTTTCAGTACGTCACTTTTCGCACTGCCTATGCTTCGGTTACCGCCCTACTAATCTCACTCTTGTTCGGCGGGCGAGTAATCAACGCGCTGAAGAGATGGAACATCGGCCAGCAAATTCGCGAAGAAGGCCCGCAAGCGCACATGGCCAAACAGAACACCCCAACGATGGGGGGGTTGCTGCTGATTGCTTCGGTAGTAATCTCGACTTTGCTGTGGGCGAGACTGTCGAGCTTCTACATTTGGGTAGTCATCGTGGCGACGCTCGCGTTCGGAGGGGTCGGATTCGCGGATGACTATCTCAAGCTGGTAAAGCGAAAAAGTTTGGGCTTGACCGGCCGCCAGAAGTTGGGCCTCCAACTGATGATCGCCTTCGGAGTTTGGTTGACGCTCTATCTCTCGACCAAATACTTCGCGACAAAGTACTCATGGAACGTCAGCATACCCTTCTTCAAAGATACTGCGATTCCAAACGGCATCAGCACGATTGGACCGATCATGTATTTGTTTCTGATCGTCATCGTACTGCTCGGATCCACGAACGCGGTGAACCTGACCGACGGGCTCGACGGGCTGGCGATCAGCGTGACTTTCGTAGCCATGACAGCGCTGACGGCGTTCACCTACTTGAGCAGCGATGGGCGTTGGGCGCACTACCTGGATTTGACGCACCGGCCCGAAGCGGCAGAGTTGACAGTCTTCTGCGGAGCGATGGCCGGGGCCAGTCTGGGCTTTCTTTGGTTTAATGCTCCGCCCGCCGATGTCTTCATGGGCGACGTGGGCAGTCTGGCGATCGGCGGTGCTGTCGGAACTATCGCCGTGCTGACCAAGCAGGAATTCATGTTGCTGATGGTCGGTGGCGTATTTGTTCTCGAGGCGTTGTCAGTGATGTTGCAGGTGACTGTTTTCAAAATGACGAAGAGCACCAGCGGCGTCGGGCGGCGCGTCTTTAAGATGACTCCCTTGCACCACCACTTTGAGATGGTGGGCTGGAAAGAGTCGAAGATTGTCTTTCGCTTTTTGATCCTGGCAATACTGTTTGCTTTGCTGGGCCTTTCGACTTTGAAACTACGCTGAAGGAGCGAACGATGGGTTTGGAGTACCGCCTTCAGGCGGAAAGTATGAATTGATGCAGGGCCGCCTAAAGGCGGGACTCCAAACAAAGGACCGATACTGCGCGATATGAAGAGCTTGACTGAAGTAGCTGCGTCATTACTGTTAGCGCTCGTCGTGCTGCGTGCTTCCGGATCGCTCTTTGGCATCATTTACGAGTGGAAATTGCGGGCAGGAAAGTTCTAGTCGTCGGCGCGGCCCGCAGCGGCATCGCGAGCGCCCGGTTTCTCGCGCAGCGCGGCGCGATTGTCGCTCTTAACGATCGGAAACCGCTGGCTGAGTGGCCGGCGGAAGCTCTCGAATTGAAAACTGAAGGTGTGGGTCATATCGAAGGCGACCCGCCGTCATGGCTCCTGGACCAGATAGACCTGGTCGTCGTGAGCCCGGGAGTGCCGACGAAGGCAATCCCGATTCGGTACGCCGATCGCCGCGGGGCAGAGGTCATCGGCGAAGTTGAATTGGCTTCACGATTCCTGCGTGGGCGCGTGGTCGCGATCACGGGGACGAATGGGAAGACGACGACGACGACGCTAATCGGAGAAATGTTGAGAGACGCGGGAATGAATGTTCAGGTGGGCGGCAACATCGGCACGGCCCTGATTTCCATGGTCGATTCATCAAGCGACGACGGTTGGTCGGTAGTTGAGGTTTCGAGTTTTCAGTTAGAGACCACGGTCGATTTTCATCCCACGGTGGCGGCCGTGCTGAACGTTACGCCGAATCATATGGACCGTTACGAGTCGTTCATGGACTACGCCGCCGCCAAGCACCGCGTCTTTGCCAACCAGACGCCGGGCGATGTGGCGATTCTGAACGCGGACGATGAAATCGTTTCTTCGTGGGCCAAAGGCCTGCGACCCCACGTCGTGCAATTCAGCACCAGGCGCGAGCTGGAAGAGGGTTTGTTTCTGCGCGGAAGTGATCTGGTTTCGGGCACGAAGGAGGGAGAGCGGAGGCTGGTGACCCGGGGCGAGATGCAACTGCGCGGCACGCACAATGTCGAGAATGTTCTGGCGGCAATGGCCGCCGGCCTGGCGTGTGGCGCGGCCCCGGAGTCTCTGCGCGAAACTGTCAGGCGCTTTCGACCCGTGGAACATCGTCTGGAAGAAGTTGCCGAGATAAACGGCGTGCGCTTCTTCAACGATTCAAAGGCAACCAGCGTCGATGCCACGATGAAAGCACTGGAAGCTTTTGCCGGCGAGCGGGGCCAGGTGATTCTAATTTTGGGTGGCCGCGGAAAGCAGGCGCCGTATGCGCCGCTGGTTCCATTGATAAGAGAGCGCGTGCGGAAGATGATTCTAATTGGCGAAGATGCGCCGGCAATCGAACGCGAACTAAAGTCCGCGGCGTCCTCCGAGCATGCTGCGGACATGCACGATGCGGTTGCCAGGGCTTTTGCCGCGGCGCAGCCGGGCGACGTGGTTTTGCTGGCGCCGGCGTGCGCCAGTTTCGACATGTTCGAAAGTTTCGAGCACCGGGGAAGGGTCTTTAAGGACGAAGTGTCAAGCCTCAAGTTTCAAGTTTCAAGTTCGGTGGATGAACCTGGAACTCGAAACTCGAAACTTGAAACTTAGGTTTGGCTATGCCGCAGAAGTTACAAATCGACAAGTGGTTATTCTCAGCGACGGTGGGGCTGGCGCTGTTCGGCGTAGTCATGGTTTACAGCGCGTCCGCCGTGATCGCAGTGCAGGAAAATCATAGTCAGTTCCATTACGTCATCAAGCAGGGCATCTGGGCGTTGTTCGGCTTTGTCGCGATGTTTGTCGCGATGCGGTTTGACTACCAGCGTTTGAATCGCAGGTGGATCGTATACGGAGCGTTGCTGGTAACGATTCTGTTGCTGCTCGCGGTCTTTGCGTCTGCTCCGGTGAACGGGGCGCGCCGTTGGATCAAGTTTGGTGGTTTCTCGGCGCAGCCGTCAGAGATTGCGAAGCTCGTGCTGGCGTTGTTTCTGGCTTACTTCCTGGAAAAGCGCGCGGGCGAGGAAGGTTCGTTCTGGAAAACATTTCTCCCATGCATGATACCGCTGGCGGTGCTGGCTGGCCTGGTAGTTAAGGAGCCTGACCTCGGAACCGCGCTGATGCTGGCGATCATCTGCATCACAATCTGTTTCGCCGCCGGTGTTCGTCCGCGTCATGTCGTCTATGCCGCCATACCGGGTCTCCTGTTTGTGGCCAAGATGGTGGTCTTCACTCCGTTTCGATGGCGGCGCATGGCCACGTTCCTCGATCCCTGGGCCGATCAGCAGGGATCGGGCTATCAGGTTGTGCAATCGCTGATCGCGGTTGGCTCAGGCGGATCGCACGGGCTGGGATTCGCGCAGGGACGGCAAAAGCTTTTGTTTCTTCCGTTCGCGCATTCGGATTTTATCTTCGCCGTAATCGGCGAGGAGCTGGGTTTGATTGGGGCGCTAATCGTGGTTTTCGTCTTCGCGGTTTTTCTGTGGCGGGGAATGCGCGCGGCCTTGAGAGCGCCGGACCGCTTTGGCATGTTGCTGGGAATTGGAATCGTCGTTGGCATTGTGGCGCAGGCCCTCTTGAACATCAGCGTGGTGCTGGCGCTGGTCCCGACCAAGGGCATTCCGTTGCCATTCATTTCCTACGGAGGATCTTCTCTGGTGCCGACGCTGGCCGGAGTGGGAATACTGCTGAACATTTCTCAGTATGCTGCTTTGGGCCGTCGCGCCGGTGTTGAAGAAGATGATTATGAAGAGGAATGGGAAGCTCAGAAGCGTCCGAAAAAGAGGCGAGCACCGCGGCAGCGTGCGTCGGCGGTGGCGCGGCCTCGGTACGGTTGAGCGATGCGCGTGCTAATCGCGGCCGGCGGCACCGGCGGGCACATCTATCCGGGCATTGCGGTCGCTAAAGAGATCATGGGCCGCGACCCAAAGTCAGTCGTCCGGTTTGTCGGCACGGCGCGGGGACTGGAGACACGGCTGGTACCGAAAGCAGGATTTGAACTTTCGATCATTGAAAGCTCGGGATTAAAGAATGTAAGCCTGGCGGCCAAGCTGCGCGGGCTGATGACGCTGCCGAAAAGCATCTTTGCGGCGCGGCGCGTGATTCGCGATTTTGGGCCCGAGATTGTAATTGGCGCCGGTGGTTATGTGTCTGGACCGGTGTTGTTGGCGGCAAAGCTTCTGCGCCTGCCGACGTTGGTGATGGATTCCAACGCTTTGCCGGGTTGGACCAATCGAGTCCTGGCGCGGTTTGTTGATAAGGCGGCGGTGTCGTTTGCCGAAGCCTTGCCTTACTTTCGCGGCAAGGGCGTCCTGACCGGCAATCCGGTGCGCAGTGAGTTCTTTGAAATCCCGGCCAGACAACGCGACGGAGCGCACATTTCGTTGCTGGTTTTTGGTGGCTCACAGGGGGCACGTGCGATAAACCTCGCGATGATCGCGGCAGTGTCGGGTTTGGCTTCACACAAGGGAACACTGCGGGTGACGCACCAGACCGGCGAGGCTGACTTTGAGATGGTACGACAAGGATACCAGGCGGCCGGCTGGCAGGAGGAGGTCGATGTGCGACGCTACATTGACGACATGGTCAGGGAGTTTGCGAAAGCCGACTTGATTATCAGCCGGGCCGGCGCGACCACCAGCGCGGAGTTAGTGGCGGCAGGAAAAGCGGCAATCATGGTTCCATTTCCTCTGGCGGCGGATGACCATCAACGCAAGAACGCCGAGAGTTTGGTGTCGGCGGGCGCGGCGCGAATGATCTTGCAGAAGGAATTGACGGGCGAGCGGCTGGCTAACGAAATTGGCTCGTTGCTGGCGGCGCCGGAGGGAATCGATCGGATGGAAGTTGCCAGTCGCAAGTTGGCCCGCCGCGATGCAGCGAAGGCCACGGTTGATTTGATGGAAGAATTGGTGAAGGGCAGAAGGCAGTAAGCAGAAGGCAGAAGGCAGAAAAGCAGTGGACTCTTTGTTTTTGATCAGTTCAACCTACGGAGGGCGCAGCGAGAGCCAATTGGCAATCGGTTTTGATCTTGCGGCCTTCTGCTTACTGCCTTCTGCCAACTGATTCTTATGTTCAAACGTTTCCAGCACATTCACTTCATAGGCATCGGCGGCATAGGCATGTCGGGCATCGCTGAGGTTCTGGCGAACCTGGGATTCCGTGTGTCGGGCTCTGACCAAAAGAAGTCGGAAGTGACGGCGCACCTCGAAGAACTTGGGGTGGAAGTGACCGAAGGACACGATGCCGAAAACGTCGGCGACGCGCACGTAGTCGTTCGTTCGACGGCGGTCCGCGATGACAATCCGGAAATCGTGGAAGCCCGCCGCCGTTCAATTCCGGTAATTCCCCGGGCTGAGATGCTCGCCGAGCTGATGCGCATGAAGCCGCACACCGTCGCCGTGGCGGGTTCGCACGGCAAGACGACTACGACTTCCATGGTGGCGACGGTTCTGGGAATTGCCGGCCTCGATCCGACGTTCGTAATCGGCGGCATCGTGCGTACCTATCGCGCGAACGCGCGCCTGGGCAAGAGCGATTTAATGGTGGTCGAAGCCGACGAAAGCGATCGTTCGTTTCTGATGCTGACTCCGACGATTGCCGTCGTGACCAATATCGATCGCGAACACATGGACTACTACCACGACATGGAAGACGTGCGCCGGTGCTTTGCGGACTTTGTTAACAAAGTTCCTTTCTATGGCGCCGCGATTCTCTGTCTTGACGACCCACACGTGCAGGCGGTTATTCCCAAGGTCGAGCGCCGGCGGGTGACCTACGGCCTAAGCGCCCAGGCCGATGTCTCAGCCCACGAGATCACCTACGACCAGTCCTTTGGATCGAGTTTCTCAGTCTGGCGAGGGGTCGATGTGCTGGGTTCGGTCGGCCTGCGTGTTCCCGGGAAGCACAACGTTTACAACTCGCTGGCGGCGATTGCGGTGGGACTTGAACTGGAGGTTCCCTTTGAGAAGATCGCCCAGGCCCTCGGCGAATTCAGCGGCGCCGATCGGCGCTTTCAATTCAAAGGCGAGGAAGCCGGGGTTACCGTGGTTGACGACTACGGCCACCATCCAACGGAGGTCAAGGCAACTCTGAGCGCGGCCCGCATCGGCGCGCCCAACCGGCGCATCGTGGTTCTGTTCCAGCCACATCGTTACACGCGCACGCAGGATTTGATGGACGAATTCGCCAGCGCCTTTAACAACGCCGACGTGCTGTTTGTGACCGATATTTATGCGGCCAGCGAGACGCCGATCGACGGAGTGACCGCCGAAGTGCTGACCGGACGAATCAAGAGTTACGGTCACAAGAATGCCGAATATGTGGGCGCGGTCGAAGGTGCCGCGGAGGTTCTGCGCGGAACGGTGCGCGAAGGTGATTTGGTGATTACGCTGGGGGCGGGCTCAGTCAACCGTTGCGGCGATCGTTTGCTGGCGCTCCTGCGGGGGGAGAGTGTGCAGACAGCGGAGCCTTAGTCTGACTAATAGGTCCGATTGGTCGAATAGGTCCTATTGCTTTTGGGTATGGTTGAAGCCGGAGAAAAACAACCTGGTAATTTAACCAGGCGCGATGGGGCGATTGAAGAAGTCTCGGCGCGGTTGGGTGTGCGCGCCGAACGCGGGCGGCGGTTTGCTGAGTTGACGAGTTTGCGCGTGGGCGGGGCCGTTGACTGGGTGCTGTCGCCCGGGAGCGAAGAACAGGCAGCCGCGCTGGTACACGAGCTGGAACAGCGTGGCGTCGCGTGGCGGCCGCTTGGTTCCGGCAGCAACGTGCTGGCCGACGATGGTGCTCATCATTACGCGATTGTGAGCTTAAAAGAGTTGAAAGAGGATCCGGTCTTTAACGGTGATCGAGTTTCGGTTAGCGCCGGCTATTCGCTGCCTCGCCTGTGCATCGACGCGGCGCGACGCGGTCTTTCCGGAATTGAAGGACTCAACGGAATACCCGGCACGGTCGGCGGCGCGCTGTGGATGAACGCGGGGGCGTACGAGCAGGAGATCGGCACTGTCGTCGAAACAGTACGAGTGGCGCGGGACGGCCTGGTCGTCGAGATTGCCGGCAGCAATGTCAGTTGGAACTATCGCCACACCTCATTCCAGGAAGGCGAGCTGTTGTTAGGCGCGACCCTTCGGTTGCAAGCGGGGAATCCGGAAGAAATTAGCGCGCGGATGGAAAAGGCAAAGGGCCAGAGAATGGCGACGCAACCGCACGGGGCGCGTTCGGCCGGCTGTTTCTTCAAAAACGCGCCGGCCAGTCTGATCGGCACCGGCAAGATGATCGACGATCTGGGCATGAAAGGAACGCGGCGGGGCGGAGCGGTAGTTTCCCCCAAGCACGCGAACTTCATTGTTACGGAAGGCGACGATGCCCGGGCTGCGGACGCGCTCGCCCTGGCGGAAGAAATTCGAGAGCGAGTTCGACACGAGCATGGAATCGATCTCGAGTACGAAGTGGAATTATGGAGTTCTGAGTAGCACAGACTTCACGATCGAGTTGGTTGAAAGTGTGCCTGGTTTTCTTCCCCTCCCTTTGGGAGGGGTTAGGGGAGGGTGTAGAGCTTGACACAGACAAGCCCTCTCCCCGGCCCTCTCCCAAAGGGAGAGGGAGAAAAAACTCCTAGCCTGTGCCAGGAGATGAGGAGAAACACAGACCGAAAGTCTGTGCCACCGAAAACTATGAGAGAACAAGTGATCGCATCACGCGGCTCGCGAGGTTCACAGCGCGCGGCTGCTCAACCTCGCGGGTTGGTTCAGCGTCCCGCGCGGCGTGGCAACGCGACGGGTGGGCGAAACTTCTCGCCGCGGGCGCTCTTTGGCTATGTGCCCTCGGCGCTGAAGGTCATTCTCGCGATTCTCGCTCTCGTCACTTTGATCGTTGGATATCGAGTGGCGGCATCGGCCTCGCTGTTTCAAGTACGGAGTATCGATGTGACCGGAACATCGCGCACAAACGCGGAGGAGATCGAAGGCCTTACGCGGCGGGCCGTGGCGCGCACCGGAGTCTGGCGCGCCGATTTAGGAGCGATCAGTGCCGAGTTGGGACGTTTGCCCGGTGTCCGGCGCGCGATCGTTACTCGAGTATTACCGGATCGTCTGCGGGTGCGCATAACCGAACGAGTGCCCGTTGCGGTGGTTCGCACTTCTGGCGGTCACTTCCTCTGGGTCGACGAAGAAGGCGTAGCGCTGGGAGAAATGAAGCCGGCAGATCGCGTGCCGTCATTTTTTGTTCGTGGCTGGAACGAAGAAGGAACAGAAGAAGCGCGCCAGGAGAACGCTGAGCGGGTGCAGAAGTACCTGGGAATTGCGCGTGAATGGGACACGATGGGTCTGTCCGAACGAGTGAGCGAGGTTGACTTGATCGACGTGCGCGGCGTGCGCGCACAACTTGCGGGAAAGGATTCGCAGATTGAAGTGAGGCTGGGGGGGCAGGAGCTCGGCTCGCGCCTCAAGCTGGCCCTCGACTCGCTGGATGAGTACAAGCAGACGCCGCGAGGCTCGTCCATCATCTATCTTGATCTGACTACCGGGCGAGTCGTGATCGGCTTCAGTTCAGGGGACAAAGTCTCGGCGGCTTCAGATGTGGCTGCCGCTGACTCGAATGCCGACAGTGACACTCCACCGGCGCAGAACGCGCCCAAACCGGCGACCAACGCTAATTCAAGCAGACGAAGTTCCGAAGGTGGTCTGACGAACACCAATCGGCAGAAACCGGGCCGGAGCAAGGCCGGACGCGACGAAAAGCCCGCGAACAACTCTCGCCTTCGGGTGAGATGATGCGAGATTAGAGAAAGTTAAATGGCAAAGCGGACAAATCACACCATTGGGCTGGACATCGGAACGAGCAAGGTGACCTGTATCGTCGGCGGTCCCGGGGAAGAGGGCTTGCTGCAAATCCTCGGGATCGGCGAAGCCGAAGCGCGGGGCCTCCGCAAAGGAGTGATCGTTAACCCCGATGCCGCGGTTGAGGCAATCAAGCGAGCGGTCGAGGACGCCGAGCGCATGAGCGGCGTGCAAGCCGAGGAAGTGACGATCAACCTCGCCGGATCGCACATCATGGGCTTTAACGGGCAGGCTATTGTTGCCGTTGCCGGCCGCGACCGGGAGATCACTTCCGACGATGTGCGGCGCGCGATCGATTCTGCCTGTGCGATTCAACTTCCGGCCGGCCGCGAGATTGTCGACCGTTTGCCACAGGAATTCATCGTAGACGATCAGGACGGCATCAACGATCCGGTGGGCATGACCGGAGCGCGGCTGGCGGTAAAAGTGCATATCGTTACCAGCCCGGTGACGGCGCGCCAGAACGCTATCAACGCGGTAAATCGGGCCGGATTGATCGTCGCGGACATGATCCTCGAGCAACTTGCTGCTGCGGAAGCGACCCTGACGGATGACGACAAGGAGTACGGCTCCGCTTTGGTGGATATTGGCGCCGAGACCACCGGCTTATGCGTGTATCAGCGCGGCGCGGTGCAACACACGGCCGTGTTCCCGCTGGGTGGCTCTCACTTTACGAATGACATTGCCTTTGGACTACGGACTCCGATTCCTGAAGCGGAGCGAATCAAACGCACTGTCGGCTGCGCCTCGAGCGCGTCACTCAGTGACGACCAGCGCGGCGAGATGGTCGAGGTACCGTCGGTCGGTGGGCGCGCGCCGCGGCAACTGTCGCGTCAAATTCTATGTGACATCCTGCAGCCAAGGGCTGAAGAAGTGCTGATGCATGTGTCCGATGAGATTCGCGATTCTGGTTGGAATCGGCAACTGTCCAGCGGTGTTGTATTAACCGGCGGTGGCGCCCTGCTCGACGGAATGATCGAAGTCGCTGAACAAGTCTTTGACGCGCCAGTGCGTGTCGGTTATCCCGAGCGCGATCGGTTTGGCGGACTGGTTGAAGATGTGCAGAGTCCCGCCTGGGCGGCGGCTGCGGGACTTGCGCTTGTCTCTCATCGTGCACACGCCATGGAACTGCGCTCGGGCTCTACGAAACGCGGCGCCTCAGGCCGCTTGACCCACTTTGTTTCCAAGTTTCGCAATCGTTTTAGTAGTAGTATTTTTTGACCAAGTGTTGTATGCTGGCGCGCCTATGGCACAATATGTTGTCCGCAAGATATAGATGCCCGTGGTTCAGCTAGCCCAAAATAAACGAAAGAGGCCATGGACGCCTTCCAAGTTTGGAAGAGAGGAAAAGCTCATGACACCTGAGGTTCGCGAACCCGGCAGAGGCATAAATATTTTCATCGACGACGAGCCTCCCATTACCGGAGCGCGCATAAAAGTCATTGGTGTGGGCGGCGGCGGCGGCAACGCAGTCAATCGAATGATTGACTCTGGCATTGAGGGCATTGAATTTGTAGTTGCGAATACCGATCTGCAGGCCCTCAAGCGCTCGCGCGCGTCAGTCAAGATTCAACTCGGTGGCAGATTGACCAAAGGGTTGGGCGCCGGATCCGATCCGGAAGTGGGACGACAGGCGGCGCTGGAGGACACGGACAAGATTATTGAAGTGCTGGAAGGCGCGGACATGGTTTTTGTAACTACTGGCCTCGGCGGTGGCACGGGAACGGGCGGGGCTCCGATTGTCGCCTCGCTGGCGACTGAGTTGGGTGCTTTGACCGTTGCGGTCGTTACCAAGCCTTTTCAGTTCGAGGGCCGGCGCCGATTGCAGCAGGCAGAACAGGGTCTCAACGAACTCCACGAGTCGGTTGATACAGTCATTACCATTCCCAATGAACGGCTTTTTGGCGCAGTACCTCAAGGCGCTTCGTTCGCCGATGCTTTTAAGGCGGCCGATGACGTGCTGCGACAGGCAGTGCAGGGAATCAGCGATCTGATCACAGTGCCGGGCTTAATCAACCTGGATTTTGCCGACGTGCGCACCATCATGCAGGGTATGGGCATGGCCTTAATGGGCACGGGTTACGCGCGCGGCGAGAATCGCGCTATCGAAGCCACGCAGGAAGCGATTTCGTCGCCATTGCTGGAAGAAGCATCAATCAAAGGTGCGCGCGGCGTACTTATCAATATCACCGGTGGTCGCGATTTGACGCTCGCCGAAGTGAATGACGCAGCCTCGATCGTGCGCGAAGAGGCGGACGAGGACGCTAATATTATTTTTGGTCACGTGATTGACGAGACGATGGCCGATGCAATGAAGATTACGGTAATTGCGACAGGCTTTCGTCGCGAAGTAGCCGCTGCTTCGGTAGCCGCGGGTGCGCAGATGCCCATCACTTCGCCGCCGCGATACGCTCCGCGTTCGCCCGAAGAATTCCCCGGCTCGCAACACAGTCCAAAACGGGTCGATGATCTCGATGTGCCGACGTTCATCAGGAAAAAAGCAGACTAAATAGCGCAGCAGGAAGTAAGCGTTGCGCAGTGGACGGTTGGCAGTAAATGAGTAGACTGCCCTACCGTGTTGCATCCCGCAATCCCGGCTCCTGTTCAAGCTTTGCGTTTTTCCCTTCAGTCGTGTAGCATGTCGCGCATTCCCTGAAGAAGTGACTTCTGTCAGTATGATCAGTGCGCATCTCTCCTCGAAAGGCAGCAGCCTGTGGACACATGTCTACACGGTCGAGGCGAAACTGCAGGGTCTTAGCAATTCTTCTTGTAATCTTTTGGAGGAAGTACCGTGAATCGCAAACTTATCAGGACCACGCTGGCGGACGTTAAGGCCAGGCGTGAAGCCACACATCAGCGCGATCGAACCAACGATCGACCTAACGAAAGATCCAATGGCGGCGGCGCACCGCGGTCAGGACTGCCGCAACAGCGTCCGCCGCAGCCATCGTCTATTCAGGTTCGGAAACGCCAGCCGCCTCCGGCTGAGACGCACGCCGAAATCTACTACTACAAGAAACAGATCGACGCCCACACGCCGATGGTCCTGGTCTTGCAGGACGGTGAAGAGATTGAAGGGACGATCGAGTGGTACGATCGTGGCGCGCTGAAGATTAATCGCAGATCAGCTCCGAACCTCCTGGTTCTCAAGCGCAACATTAAGTATATCTTCAAAGCTGAAGATCGAGTGCCACAAGGCGCGCGCATAGAAGCAGCAGAAGCGGCAGAAGAAATGCCTCACGCCATCGAATCTTAAACGTCCTCTCCCCACGGAGGCGGACGTTTCAGGCAGTAGTGGATTACCGTCGTCTTCGCATTGTCACGCTTCGAGCGATGAACCAACTGCCGCAGGACTATTCTCATCCGAGTGGTCGCCGTACCCGGCCCCGCATTGGTATCACCATGGGGGACCCCGCGGGAATCGGCCCGGAGGTGGTGCTCAAGGCCGTTGCCGAGGAAGAGGTCCGCGCTGTCTGCCAGCCCGTCATCATCGGCGACGCGCAGTTGTTAGCGCACAATGCGCGCACGCTCGACTTACAGTGCGGATATGAAATAGTGCGCAAGGACGAGCGTCTTCCCGTTCGATCCCCCGGGCAAGGCGACGAGCCACTCATCTTTCATCTCGATAACATTCAGGGACACGTCCAGCCGGGGATCGAATCAGGCGCCGCCGGAAAGGCCGCCGCGGGTTACATCGAAGCCGCGGTGGACCTGTGCGCGTCCGGAGATATCGACGCGATAGCTACGGCGCCCATCAATAAGCGCGCGCTTTTCCTGGGCGGTTACAGCTTTCCGGGCCATACCGAATTTCTCGCGCATTTAACCGGCATCGATGATTACGCGATGGGCTTTGTCGCTGCTAATCTTCGGATCGTTCTTATCTCGACTCACGTTCCCCTCTCAGAAGCGGTTCGACTGGTCAGGCGCGAACGCTTTGAGAAGACGATCCGTTTGGCGGCCCATGAACTTCGGCGCTGGGGGATTGAACGTCCGCGGCTCGCCGTGGCCGCGCTGAATCCGCATGGGGCTGAAGGCGGATTGTTCGGCATCGAAGAAGCAGCCGAAATCCTGCCGGCGATTGAAGCCTGCCGGGCGATTGACGGCATAAACGTGAGCGGGCCGTTTTCGGCAGACACGGTCTTTCTCCGTGCTTCGCGTGGGGAGTTTGACGCCGTGGTCGCGTGCTATCATGATCAGGCCATGATCCCGGTCAAGTGCCTTTCGTTCGGCGAGGCGGTCAATGTGACCCTGGGGTTGCCATTTATTCGCACTTCGGTCGATCACGGGACGGCATTCGACATTGCGGGAAAAGGTATCGCCGAACATTCGAGCATGGTAGCGGCGATAAAGCTTGCGGCTGAGCTTTCGCTCGTGGCCGGCGAGAGCGGCCGGGCGGTAGAAGCGGCGTAGCCCGACCCAAATCAAAATTGAGCACCCACGACAACAAAGCAAAAGGACGCATCCTGGTCGCTGACGACGACCCGGCGATACTCCGTCTGGTGACGGCGATCCTGGAGAAGGAAGGTCTTGCAGTAGTCAGCGCGCGCGACGGGCGCGAGGCTTATAAGGCGCTCCAGGACGACGCCAACTTTACCGCCGCGGTCTTTGATGTAGTCATGCCGCACATTTCCGGACCGGAACTGGTTCGTTATATGAGGACGGAAAAGCGGTTCGATAAGATCCCGGTGATGATGATGACCGCCGAGCAGGATCCAAAGCTGTCATCGGACAGCTTTGCGGCCGGAGCGGTCGTCTTTCTTCCCAAGCCATTTACCACGGCCCAGCTACAAACAATGCTGCGAATGCTCGTGGGCAAAGCCCGCAGCCAGAATTGATCGTGTCAGAAGCCCGCGCGGCAGCAAGGGCCGCTCTCTTAAAGTTCCCGGCAGTTGGTCGCCCTTCTGGCTTCAGACATGCTATCAGGAGTACTAATCATGATTAAGCGAAGCATACTGATTATTTCTTTGGTGGCGCTGGTGGCCGCTTGCACCTTTTTCATTGCCAGTCAAACGCGCGCTGCCGGCGACCTGAGTCCCAAAGAAGCGCGAAAGTTGATTGCCGGCATGGCGGGAATTCAACTGCCCTCGGACGCGGTGCGGATCAAAGATATTTCATCGTTCGGCAACTCAGTAGTTGTCGTGGCCCAGGTCGAGACGGCTTTTCGCATGGTCAAGGGCGACAAAGACAAGTGGCGCATTTCCGAGATCAGGACCGGAGACAGACGCTGGGAAGACCTCGACACCTTGATGCGCGCCTTGAATGCGGAGAAGACCGCCCGGGCCCGCGCCGAACTTGAATCGATCGCCACGGCCCTCGAATCATTCCGCCGCGAGCGAGGGTTCTACTTGGAGTCAAAAAGCGAGGCCGCGCTGATCGATAGTCTGAACCCGCGTTACCTCGCCCGAGTGATTCGCGTCGATCCCTGGCACAAGCCTTATGAGTACGAAGGCTCGCGCGGCGGTTTTGTCTTACGCTCTGCCGGCCCGGATGGGAAGCCAGACACACCCGACGACGTTACAGTCACCTCCGGTTCACGCTGATCTGCCATCAGTCTTTTCCCAATTTCAATCCCTGGCTCCAGCGAACGTACCAGAGAAGAAAATAATTCCAGGAAGTTGCGAAGACTCTAATCGAATGTCAACTCTGGAGATGTTCGATCTTACAAAGAATTCTTACCACAAAAACCGCTTGACAGGTATTCTTCTCGCACCTAAACTCCGCCCGCTTTAATCAGTTCAGGCTCATTCTTTTTTGGTTATCTCGACTTCCCGCGACCTCCGGCGAAGAAGCACTTCTTCCTGAGATCGCTCCCATCTGATCGATTTGCCGTTTGGTGAGTCGGTCCTGACGAAAGGAAGAGGCCCCCAATGTTCTCGTTATCACCGCGGAAGTTTCGGAGTTGCTTAATGATCTCCTCACTGCTGGCGTCTGTTTTCCTGACTGGCGACAAAGTGCTGAATAATGATCGTGCGTCGTCGGAGAAAATTCTCGCAGTCACCGCCCCGCAGGGCGGATATACGCTCACGGCAAGTCCGAACTCGGCGCACAATGAGCGATCCATAACGGCCACCTGGACCGCGCCCAACCGCACATCGAGCTACGATTGGGTTGGTCTGTACACAGTTACAAATCAGCCTCCGGAAGCAGCCGATGACTCATATACGGTGCATGGCCAGATTCACGTGCCGGCTCCGGGAGTGCTTGCCAACGACTCTGATCCTGAAGGCGATTCCTTTGGTGTCGGCAATCAGTACTATGGCACCACTACTACAGCACACGGTTCTCTCTACACGGATCAAGTCACGGCCGGTGGTTTCGTCTATACCGCGAACCTTGGCTACGTCGGAACGGACAGTTTCACCTATCAGGCTTGCGATGTTTATGGCGATTGCTCGTCGATCGCGACCGTGACCTTCAATGTCGTCAACCAGCCGCCCATAGCTGGAGATGACTCTTATGTCGTGAGCGGGGGCGAAATTCAGGTGCCGTCGCCCGGTATGCTCGATAACGACTCCGATCCCGACGGCGATCCATTCAGTATCAGCAATCAATACTACGGGACCACTACCACGGCACATGGTAGTGTGTACTTCGATCAAACCACGGGCGGGGGCTTTTACTATCATGCCAACTCCGGCTACGCGGGCACTGACAGTTTTACTTACGGGATTTGCGACGATTTGGGAGCGTGCTCGATCGCGACTGTAACGCTCGATGTCAACCCTGCGCCATCGCCGACTCCAACGCCGACCCCAACGCCGACACCCACACCCGATGACGATGAGAATTTGGGAGAGTCATGCCCAAAGCAACGAGTCGGTGGCCCGGTCAACGTTACGAACGGCAATATGTACTTGCAGCAAACGGATTACACCTTACCGGGGGTAGGGGAGGCGATTAGCTTCACCCGTACTTACAACAGCATGTCTTCGCGCTCAGGCTTGTTCGGCAAAGGCTGGTCGACCGCCTATGATGAAGCACTGGTAATCGACAGTCCCACATCGCTGCGACTGTACATGCCTGACGGGCAGGCAACGGATTTCGCCGGCAATGGGAGCGGATCCTTCGTTCCAGTCCAGACAGATTTCTTTGGACAGATCAACCAAAATGCTGACGGAACTTTCAGCCTCTCGTTTAAAGACGGAAGAATCCACATATTCAGCGCTTCCGGAGCACTGGTTTCATTAACCGACCGCAATAGCGATCAAACTGCGCTTACCTACGATGGAAGTGGGAAGCTGACCTCGGTCACCGAGCCATCTGGACGCTCGGTGTCGATTATCACAGACACAAACAGCCGAATCGTTTCAATCAGCGACACGATGGGCACGGTTGGGACCTACACTTATGGCGCGGGCAACGAACTACTCTCTGTGTCTTACCCGGATAACTCAGGCTTCCAATTCAACTATGATGGGAATGACCGTCTGACCAGCGTGAACGACGCGCTCGGGAACGTGTTGGAATCACATGAGTATGACTCGCAAGGCCGGGCTCTGACTTCGGAAAAGCAGGGTGGCGTCGAGCTTTATTCGCTCAATTACGTGAGTGACTCAGAAACTGACGTGACGGATGCTCTCGGCCACATTACAAAGTACTTCTTCGACAAGGGCACCAGCCGTAACGTCGTTACCAGAGTGGAAGGCTTGTGTAGCTGCGGATCTGGTTCTCAGTTCCAAACCTGGACGTATGACAACAGCTTGAACGTCGTGAGCCACAGTAACAGCCTGAATCAAACGACGACCTACACTTATGACGCTCAGGGTAATCAACTCACGATGAGCGACGCCGCCGGCACTACGACGACGACCTACAATCAATTCGGTCAACCGCTCACCGCGACTGACGCTATGGGAAGCACGACCGTGTTCACTTACAACAGTCAGGGGAATCCACTTTCCATTACCGATCCAATGAACAAAGTCACTACGTTCACTTCAGATTCACGTGGACAATTGCTCACCATCACCGATGCGCGCGGCAAGACGACGAGCTCTGCTTATGACGCAACCGGCAACTTGATAACCCAGACGGATGCGTTGGGCCATGCCACGCAGTTTGCCTATGACCAACGCGGGCGTCTGACGAGCGCGACGAATGCGCTGGGCCACGCAACGGCTTTTGCGTACGACGCAGTTGGAAGGGTCAGCCAGGTAACCCGAGCTGATGGAACCGTTATCAGCTACGAATATGATCTGGCCGGACGACGCACGGGCGTGACCGATGCCAAAGGTAATCGCACGACTTACGCGTATGACGGCGCATATCGACTGATCAGCCAGACCGATGCCGCCAATCAAACCACAGCGTTTGGATACGATGTAATGTCGAATTCGACAAGCGTCACCGATGCCCTCTCGCGCACGATCAATTACGATTACGACGATTTCAACCGGTTGGTTAAGATCACTTATCCGCCGGCAATGGTTGGAGACACGCGCTTGTTTGCAACCTTGACTTATGATGCGGTAGGGAATGTAACTCAACGAACCGACACCGCGGGCCGCGTGACCAGTTACGTCTACGACGACCTCAATCGCGTTGTCAGCACCACGGATGCTGATAATAAAACCACCACTTTCGAGTATGACGCGCTCGGTCGAACGACGGCGCTGGTGGATGCACTTGGCCAACGATACCGTTTCAGGTATGACGCCCTGGGCAGGTTGAAGCGCGTCAGACGCGGAGCTGCCTTGATGACGTTCACCTATGATGCCGTTGGCAACCGCAAGCACCGCACCGATTACAACGGCGCGCTTACTGTTTACGATTACGACACCTTGAACCGGCTAAAGACGATCAATTATCCCGACACAACCACGGTCACGTATACTTACGACAAGCTCTCGCGGTTGCGAACGGCGACTAACGAGAATGGAACGATTGACTTCGATTACAACAAGATGAATCGTGTGACCAATGTAACTGATGTCTTCGGCCAGGTTGTTGATTACAACTACGATGCCAACGGCAACCGGACAAAACTGAGTCTGAACGCTGCGACCGTGGCCACTTATCGTTACGATGCGGTGAACCGATTGACCAAAATTCTCGATGCCGCCGGCGCCGCTTTCACTTTCGATTATGACGCCACGAGCAAACTGACGCAGCAGAAAGCGCCGAACAATGTAAAGACCAGCTACCAGTATGATGGTCTCGATCGGCTGACACGGCTAACCGATACCAAAGGCGTGGCGACAATTGCCGATCGTCAATATCAGTACAATACTGCGAGCCAGATCACGCAGATTGCCGAACCTTCAATGACCCGCAATTACGTTTACGATTCGGTAGACCGATTAACATCTGCGTCCTATACGAATCCAATCCAACCCAACGAGAATTACTCTTACGATTCAGTGGGGAACCGGACGTCGTCGCAGTTGAGCCCAAGTTACGGCTACCAGCCATTCAACCGCATGACGAACACGAGCACGGCAACTTTTGTCTATGACGCCAACGGAAATCTGACTTCAAAGACGGACGGGACAGGCACTCGAACTTTCTTCTGGGATTTCGAGAATCGCTTGAAGCAAGTCACACTTCCGAATGGAAACACGGTCGCGTACAAGTATGATGCCCTCGGACGGCGCATTCAACGCACACCCGGCACCGGCATTGGAACCAACTTCATCTACGACGGCCAGGATGTCGTCAAGGATCTCAACACCGACGGCTCGACCGTTGATTATCTGAATGGGCCGGGAATCGACAACAAGCTGCGGCTGACGGATTCAAGGCTCGCCGCCACGGGTCCACTCTATTTCCTCCACGATCAGCTAGGCAGTACGACGGCATTGACGAACTCACTGGGTGTCGCCGTGTCGCAGATTAACTACGACAGTTTCGGCAATCCGAGCGCGGGCGCAAACCTGACGCGCTACACCTACACCGGCCGCGAGTTCGATTCCGACACCGGCCTGTATTACTACCGGGCTCGTTGGTACGATCCGCATGCGGGAAGGTTTATCTCGGAGGATCCGATTGGACTAGCTGGAGGGATCAACCAATTTGCTTACGTCAGCAACAATCCGCAGAACGCAACCGATCCCTCAGGTCTTTACGAGATTGATGTGCATTATTACTTGACGTATTTTTTAGCAATGAAGACTGGTTGTTTTACTGGCGCAGAGGCAAAACTGATTGCAACTAGCGATCAGTTCATGGATGAGAATCCGGAGACCGCACCGGCTTTAGGAGTTAGAAACTTTCCCGGCTCAGATCCTAACTATCAGCAGCAGCAGAGGAATATCGACAGCCATGCACTTCACCCAGGAAGCCATAAGCCATATCTTGACCGCCTCTGGCAGCAAGCTTCTGCCGGAAACATGAGCACGCTAAGCGGAGGGATCAAGAACTTAAATGGCCTTGGCGCATATCTTCATTACTTGCAAGATACTTTCAGTCATGAAGTGTACACAAACCCGTCATGGGGCCACGGACTAGCCACTCATTACCCAGACAAGACGACTAGTGATGGGCCTATGGCAATGAGAATGGCGGGGGCGACATGGAAGGCCCTAAACGATTTCGCGGAACGGAACAAGTGCGGGTGCAGAGGAAAATTCGACAACACGTGGTGGAAACAGGTACGGCAATTCGCTGAAGCATCTGGCGGGCCATTCTACCGTGAAATCTCCCAGGAGGAGATCGACAATAAGGCTAGGATTCTGGGAGTGTTTGGTCTCCAGCGTTGACGGATTGCTCAGGAGGTTCTCGTGAGAGTACGATTGTGGCTACCAATTCTGTACTTCATCGTGTCAGCGTTCCTCATATTTGGGCCTCCGAGTGGGGCCGGGCATGGAAGTGGAGGGGAGGTTTTCTTCTACATCAGTCTGCCCTCGGGCCTTATCTCTCTGCTGGTTCAAAATCTATTTAATAGTGGCGAAATGGCGGTGCTGGCGTGTTTTCTTGGAGGGGTGATTCAATATGCGGCTGTAGGTTACCTAATAGATAGATTGATTACGTCTCAGAAAAACCGAGCAGGCATTACGCCGGGCAACAAGAAAAGAAGCGTTTAAGATCCCCCTCGATACCACCGAGCGGCTTTTGGAATCTTGGTGCTTCTAAGCCCGGCGCGCTAAAGCTACTGACGAGAATGCCAGTCATTGAATGAGGAAAATTCGATTCTGGATTCCCGTAATTATTGGCGGATTACTAACGCCCGTCTCTTTTTACTTCATAGGCGCATCGGCCGGCAACGCAGGCGGGTCCGGTCATGCTGGGGCAGGTATGGGTGCGATGCTGGTGTTCTACCCCTTGCCTGTATTTTCCATGATGCTCTTTGCCGGGGGTTCTTCGAGTGATGCTTTTCTCTCGCACGTCATCTCGCGTTTAGCATTCGCTGGGATGGTATTGCAGTTCCCGCTGTACGGCTTCATTATCAGTTATGCGAATCTCAAACGACATTTGTGGCTCAGGCTGTGTGCCGGCGTTGTGTGGCTCCACACAATTGCCATCATTGGCTGCCTGACAGTTTTCTTTATTCAAGCGTTGCTCTGAAGAATGAAGTCAACGCGGTTTCACCAAGCTCAATCATCCCAACCTCGTGACCGCCGAGCCGGAATCGATGTGGGTTGGCTGGTGTATCGTTTAATGCTCCCGGCCTATTCGTAGAAGGCAAATCCTGGTTGTTCCGTGGAGATAGGAAATGCTACGCTTTTTTTGTCGGACTGTTCTTCGGCGTGGTTCTGACCGTAGAGGCGCTTGCTCTTGGAGGCGTCGGGCACGGAACCTACGCTCCCCTGAAACTTAGACTGGGGTCAGGCCTGCGATTCTTGGAGCGACCGGGCAATACCGTGAAGTCTAATGGGTGAGAAGCCCATCTTGGAAGGCTTAGCCAGCCACCGAGTAGCGAGACCTTGGGAGTCGCAACAGTAATGTTCGGCTCTAAGCGTAGGC